>OBKH01000045.1_pt1 | contig 40182 bp, 30 predicted proteins | sample 1496241 | NCBI WGS metagenome assembly OBKH01 (sample SAMN03273953, study PRJEB22546) | soil metagenome | isolation source: rice field elevated CO2 plus elevated temperature | place: India: CRRI Experimental farm Cuttack,Odisha-753006 | collected 2013-12-17 | reverse complement strand
AGGTCGGTTTCGTTGTCGGGGACGCCGTAGTTGCGGGTGGCGGCCACTACTACGGCTTGGGCGATGGGGGGCAGTGTGTCGTGGCGGCGTACCGTTTCGACCAGGGTGGGTCCGAGTTCGTCGATTGTGGGTGCGATGCGTGCTGTGCGGTCGCCGGTGAGTGCGGGTGTGTCGGGGTCGGGTTGGCTGAGGTAGCCGTGGGGGTGGTGTGCCGCGGCTACGGTGGTGGTGCCCAGTAGGTCGGTGACGGTGGCGTGGCGGCGTCGGGGGGCCGGTTCGAGCAGGGTGATGTGGGCGGGTAGGCGAATGTGTGGGGGGATCCAGCCGCTGGCGAGGTCGGTGACCAGCAGGGTGGTTTGGCCGTTGTCGCGTAGCCCGGCAGCCCACGATAATCCGGGTTCTTGGCGGGCGACGGTGTCGAGGATGCGGCGTAGGCGTTGTTGTTCGGCGGCTCGGCGGGAGGTGTCTCCGGCTGCGGCGCCGGTGGTGGCGGCCGCGGTGGCGCTGGCTAGCGGTGGTGTTGGGTTGCTGGGTTGGGCCTGGGTGGTGGCTGGTGCGGTGGATTTGTTGACGACGGGTGACATTAGTGAGCCGCCTGCTGCGGGTGAGGAGGGTGTGACCGCGGCACCGGAGATGGGTCCGGTTGGGGTGGGTGGCGTGGCAGGGGGTGTGGTTACCGGTGGGCGCAGGTCGGCGCCGTAGGCGGGCAGTGGCCCCGCGGGGGCGGCGGCCGGGGGGGCCGGGGATGCTGGCGGGCCATTAGCGACCATGGGCGCGATGGGTGTCATGGCGCTGGCGTTGTCGGTGGTTGGTGGCGCGATCGGTGCCGGGCTGGGGGTCGGCGCGCTGTCGGGGATGTGGGGAATCCCGGCCGTGGTGGCGGTCGCGACTGTCGGTGTGGTGACCGTGGGTGTCGTCGGGGGTGGCGCCGGTGGCGGCAGGGGTTCGGTTGCCGCGTGCAGCGCCCCTGCCGACAGCGCCTGTGCACCGGCCGCGGCCGGCGTGCCCGTCGTCATCCCGGTGGTGAACGACTGGCCCAACGACTGTGGGGATAACGGCGCTGTTGCCGCCGCCGCTGCTGGTGGCATGCCAGCGGCCGGTACTGACGGGCCACCAACACCAACGGCGGGGGCGCTGGGGGGTAGGGGTGGTGAGACGGTACCCGGTGGGGGTGGGCCGGGCGGCATGGGAGCAGTGCCGAATGGTGATGTTGGTGTTGGAGCTGTCGGCGGGCCGCTACTTGTTGAAGATGAACTTAGCACCATGGGAGCAGTGCCGAATGGTGATGTTGGTGTTGGAGCTGTCGGCGGGCCGCTGGTTGTCGTCGAATGACTGGGCGCAGACGGAGCAGCACCGAATGGGGATCCTGCAGGCGAGTTCGCCGTCATAGAAGTCATGTCTTCAGCGGTCACTGGGCGTGGCCGCGCGGGAGTGTCGAGGCTTACACCGTGGTCACGCAACCAGGTGTGGGCGTCACCACCGATGGTCTCGTCGAACACTCGTTGCGTCGCGTCGATAATGTTGGACATCGCGGTTGCTCCCACATGGTCGGCCATGGCATTCGACTGCTCGATGACGGCGTTCACCGCGGCAACTTTGGCCTCTATCGGCCCTTTGCCGGCCAGGATTTGGTTGATTTGCTGATTGCCGGATTGTGCGATCTCGGTCAGCCGATCCCGCAAATAGTTCACCGCATCCGCGACTTGCTCGCTTTGGTCGCTTTTGACCTCGCACTGATGCGCGATGGTGGCTAGTCGCTGTTCGCCGCGCCAATATCGCTCCAACAAATCGTCGGCGGTGCGCCCTTGGTTTACCGCTAACAGGGATCGCTCGTTGCGCAGGTCGTTGGCCTCGTTGCGCTTGAGCTGGGCCGCCTTACGCCAATACGTCACCCCGGCCATCGGCGCATCGGGCCGCGCCGGCCACCACGCACCCACCAAGAGCGCCGACCACCGACCGGGTGGCAGATCACCCGCCACCGCAGATGGCCTTCATGCGCGCATCCTTGGCATTGACATCATTGGCTGCTGACTGCCACGCTGGATGGTCTTGCTCCATCGCAAAGGCTGTAGCTTGGCCATATGCTTCTGCTAGTGCAAGTGCATCGGTGCGCTCGCCGGGCACGAGCGCCGGGGTCGTATTCAGTGTCTGCTGAAGCATCACCGCACCATTGACTGTGGCAATGTTTGCGAACGCCGGGTTGTCGCCGTTTGTCGCGATTTGGACCGCCCGCGCTGCCAGTTTGTACACCTCGCATAACTTTTGGTGCGCGGCGGCGGTTTCTGCTGCGGTGTATGTCGGCTCGGCGGTCGTTCCAGCGGCGGTGGCTGGACCGCTGTTCGTCGGGCGCGTCAGTGCCACGATTAAAGCTGCGGCACCCAGCACAACCGCGGCAATCGCGACGCTGGCCACCGCCGCCAACGGCCAATTGCGTGAACGCGGCGGCGCTGGGGGGTGGGTTGGTGTCCATTGTCCTGTGGTGGGTGGGGGGGGTGTTGGTCACCCGCGTAAGGCTATTGCAGCTGCCGTGTCTGTGCACTCCACCTGCATGCCAGCAGCGTTTGGTGGCCACCTTGGCCTGGGCGACCGCAGTAGGTCGGTTTCGTTGTCGGGGACGCCGTAGTTGCGGGTGGCGGCCACTACTACGGCTTGGGCGATGCGGGGCAGTGCGTCGCGGCGGCGTACCGTTTCGACCAGGGTGGGTCCGAGTTCCTCGATACCTGGTGCGATGCGGGCTCGCCGGTCGCCGGTCGCCACGTGCCACACGGGTTGGTGATCACTGACATCGATGTGGGAACAGTGAAGGCACCCGACGCCTTCATGGCTGAACGAGTTGGTTGGTGATGTTGGTGGTCTCGTCGTCATGGTGGTGGTCGGTCGTATTGCGGCACTCACCATCAAGGATCATCTCTCCGTAACTGTGGTCCAACGCTAAGCTCATGTTCGCGGTCACTCCGTTCTTGTGCAGGGTTATGCCGTGGAAGTACTGTCCCGGTGGGGGGCCGTCGATCCAGCCGTGCGACAGCATGGCGGCACGGACGTGCTGAAAGTACGCGTCGTGATCGCCCTGCAACAGAAAGGCCATCCTGACGGTGCCCTGATAAGGCGGATCGCCTTGGTCGTTACACGAGGTGAACGAGAATCCCGCTCTGACAGCCTGCAGGTCGGCGGCGGCGACGATCTGTTTGGCTGGCTCGACGACTTGGGCCATGGCCTGATCGTCGGTGAGCGGGTGCGCGGAATCATCCCAGGGATTAGACGAACCCGCGGAATGGGGTTTGTGCATCACCAGCGCACATCCTGCTAGCAACGGCACCACGGCCGCGGCGAGCAAAGCCTGCCGCGTCAGCCGAAGCCGTCGATCAGCGGTGGAGTGGGGCATCGAAAACATGGTCGTCGGTGATAGATCCCGGAGGGCGGCTCCACTCTGGGTCAATGCTGGCCGGCGTGCCCGGTATGTCAATTTCCACCGACCCAAGACCTGGAATGTCGATCTCGACGCCGGGTTGGTGACGTGGTTGGGCCAGCATGCCATCGGATGCTAGCGCGTCGCCGTGACCGGAGGCGATGTCGGCCATGCTGCGCAACGCCTCGCTGCCCCGGTGGTAGTAATAGGAGTGGTCGTGGGGGTTGATGCCATCAGAGTTGGGCACCTCAGCGCGAAACCTCACCGAACCGAATCCGTCGCCGGCGGGGTCGGTGCCCAGGCCGACGGCTAAACCTTGCAGCTGACCCGCAAGGTTGCCACGGTTCACATACTGGCTGAGGCTGTCGAGCTGCCCGAGCATGCTGATCGGATCCGTAGAGGCCGCACCCACATACACCCGGCCTCCGTCCAGGTGAAAGCTCGCGGCGCTGTGGGCCAGGTCGGTTCCCGGGCAGCCCAGTAGCACCGCATCGTTGGCATGCATGCCGCCCAAGGCGAACGCGTCGGCCACGGTGGTCGAGCCGTACGAGTGGCCCAACACGGTGACATTCTGGCCGACGCCGAGATGCGTTACCCACAAACCGTTGACGTCCTCGGCCAGTGCCGCACCACCGATTCGGGCCAGCATCGGAGTGGCGATACGCGGGTCGGTGAAGTCGTTCGGGGCGTCATATCCCATCCAGGCGATCACCGCGGTCGGATTATTCGGGTCGGCGGCCTTGGCCTGGTTAAAGAGGTTCAGCGCGTCGTCGTGATTGTCATGCAACCAGCCGCCTTTCACGCTGCTGCTGGTGCCGGGCACAATCACGGCGGTGTGTTTTGCGGTGTCGGGGTTGCCGATAGCGATCGCGGCTCGTCCCTTACCGCCGAATGCCATTGGATCGTAGGCGAACAGGTATACCGGGGAGGGGTTCCGGGGATCATTACGGGCGTTATGGTCGAGGCCTTTCTTGGTCTCATCGGCGTTGCGGTAGCGGGTGATATCGCCGGCGGACAGACCGTATTTCGCCGGATCACCCAGGACGTCGTCAACCGACGTGCGGTACCGAGTGGCGATGTCACGTACCCGATTCAGGTCCCGCGTCATCACCGCGATGTTGGCATCGCTGCGCGCGCTGACCGGAACGCCGTTGAGATTGCCGATCTGTTCCGGGTGCTCGGCGATCAGACGCTGCCGTTCCTCAGACGTCAGCGACGTCCACCACCGATGCACCTCTGGTGCCCCGGTGCCTGGTGGCGGAATCTGAATCGGCTCTTCGGGTTTCACCGGCGATTGCGGTGCGTCCAATCCCTGCAGCCCCGCCCCGTCGTAGCCATCGGCACGCAACATGGCCAGCGATTGCTGCAGGTGATCCGAGTATCCGGCGCGTATCGATTGCAGCTGGCCCAGTGCTGACGCCGTGTCGTCGATGGCATCTTGCTCAAGGCAGGTGATCAGCGCATCAAGTTCGGATCTTTCGGCCGCGGCCAGTCGGGGGTCGTGCTCGAGTTCCAGCGCTTGGTCAAGCTGATCGTCGATCCGCTGCAGTTGACTTTCGAGCGTCGCAATCCGCCCGGCCGCAGCCCGTTGCGCCTCGGCGAGGTCGGCCGCAATGTTCTCCAAATCGACACCGATCTTGGGCAATTGCAAAGACTGCACACCCAGCGCCGCGGTCACGCGCTGCACTTCGGCGGAGTCGTTGATCGGGTGCTCGCCGTTTTCTCGATTCCAGGACGCTTCGAAGCGGCGACGGGCTTCCTCGAAGGCCGCGTTGGCCTCGGCGGTGTATCGACCCGCCGCGTGAAACGCCTCCGCCAGCTCGGCAATCTGGGCCGGCCGACCCGCGTGCAGGCTGTGCTCGATCGCCCAGGGATCGCCGCCGGCCTCGGCGATCAGCGCCCGGATGTTTATGTGGCGCAGCTGCATACCACAGCTTTCAACTCAGCGGCGTTGCCGTCGTCCATGTCGGTGAACCCCGTCGCGGCATGGCGCGCTTTCTCGCCCACCGTGATCAACGCCTGCCGGTGAGCGTGCAGGTTTCGCATCTGCTGTGCGTGGGCCGCGCCGACCGCGTCGTGAAAAGTCTGGGCGACAGGAAATGTACCGAACATCCCCGACAGCAGGGGTCCCCGCGACAGCTGATCAGCACCACCGTGGGCGTGCTCACCGGCGTAGTGAGACTCGTTTGCCCCCGAATGCAAAAGTTCAACATCGACAAACACCGCTACTCCCTTCGGACTTGGTGTAAGGCTACTGTCGTGGATTTGACGATCAAGTCACCCTGCGGTCGGCTCGAAGGTATAACCGGAGACCACGGTCACGCACCTCACCGGGCGCCACCGCGATGGCGTCATTGGATCCAATGCTTTGACGACCGCGGTGAGCGCAGCGGCGCGGCAGTCCTCATGATGCGCACGACTGGTCCGTGATGCTGAAACTCGTTGCCGTTGTGGCGTGCCGGCCCGTCATCTCCTCGGCGCGGTTGTCGATAACGGGGATGGGAACACCGCACGCGGCGGCCGCCAACAGGCCGAACACACCGTTCGCCCGCATACGTGGTGACGGATCTTCGCAAGCACCTGTGTGATCGTTCCTGTCTCATCGGCCCGCGGGTGGTGTCGTTTCTTCGACGGCTTTGAATCGGCGTGAATAGCCCTCTGCGTGGTCTCGATTTAGACTCCCGCGGGTGGGGTCGAATGAACTACAGGTTGTACTTGGTCAGCTTGAGGTTGCGGCCAGTCAATCGCAGGGCCTTGGCGCCCAGTTCGCCGCCTCGGCAACGCCGCCAGAATCCGGCCAACCATTCCAAGCCACGACGGTGGCGGTAAGTGGTATCAACGCAGCAATCTGCTGCGCGGCAGCGGAATTCGCCACCCGGACGCAGGCTACGGCTACCGGGGTGGCTGCCGCGGCCGCAGCTTACGCCCATCAAGAGGCAACTGCGGCGAGCGAGATGGCCGCGGTGACGCAGGTGACGGTGGTTTAGATGCTGGCCACCCTGTCCCAAATCCGGGCATGGAGCACCGAGCACCTTATCGATGCGGCCGGCTACTGGACCGAAACCGCGGATCGGTGGGAAGACGTGTTTCTGCAGATGCGAAACCAGGCCCATGCCATCGCCTGGAATGGCGCCGGGGGCGACGGGCTGCGACAACGAACCCGAGCTGACTTCTCAACGGTCAGTGGCATAGCCGACCAGCTGCGGAGAGCAGCCACGATCGCGCGCAACGGCGCCGGCACTATCGACGCGGCACAACGAAGAGTTATGTATGCTGTAGAGGACGCCCAGGACGCCGGTTTCAACGTCGGTGAAGACCTATCGGTCACCGACACCAAAACGACGCAGCCGGCTGCAGTGCAGGCCGCTCGACTAGCTCAGGCTCAGGCGTTGGCCGGTGACATCCGCTTACGTGTCGGGCAACTGGTTGCGGCGGAGAACGAGGTGTCCGGTCAGCTCGCCGCGACCACCGGTGATGTGGGAAATGTCCGCTTCGCGGGCGCCCCGGTTGTTGCCCACAGCGCGGTTCAGCTAGTCGACTTCTTCAAACAAGACGGCCCAACACCTCCACCGCCAGGAGCGCCACACCCGTCCGGTGGAGCCGACGGACCGTACTCCGATCCGATCACTTCAATGATGCTGCCACCGGCCGGGACAGAGGCACCCGTATCAGACGCGACCAAACGGTGGGTGGACAACATGGTCAACGAGCTGGCCGCTAGGCCGCCGGATGACCCCATCGCGGTGGAGGCGCGCCGGCTGGCGTTTCAAGCTCTGCACCGGCCATGTAACAGCGCGGAGTGGACGGCGGCTGTTGCGGGTTTCGCAGGATCATCGGCTGGCGTAGTTGGGACCGCCCTAGCAATTCCGGCCGGCCCTGCCGACTGGGCACTACTTGGCGCCGCCTTACTGGGGGTTGGCGGATCGGGAGCGGCGGTGGTCAACTGTGCCACCAAGTAGCGCGACTCCCGTTGTCGTCTTCAGCGTTGCCGTCGTGGTTGTCTGCCTCATCGGCGGTGTCGCAGGCTCCCTGTGGCCTCGGCCAGCGGGACGGCTCAGGGGCGGGTGCTATTTCGCCTTTATGGGTGTCGCCTGGGTTCTGCTGGCCATCAGTGCAATCGCCAATGCCGTGAAGGGGTCACTGTGGTGGGATATCTGGAGTCTCGGGTTGCTGGTCCTCATCCCCGCGGTTGTGTACGGGAAAATGCGCAGGAGCCGTCGGATAAGTTCTGACCAGGACCGGTGACCTTGTAGAGCAACGTCTACACGGCCCTGGCGGTCGCAGCCCTAGTGTCTCGTCATCGACGCGGGGCGGCTTGGAGTTACGTGACGGCTTCGACGAGACCACGCAACACTTCGACAACACCCCTGGTAAGCGGTGTATCGACGTGCCAAAGTAGCGCATGCCCCGCGCCCGATGGCTGCAGAGCGCGGCCCTCATGGGCGCCTTGGCCGTGGTGTTGATAACCGCGGCACCGGTGGCCGCCGATGCCTACCAGGTGCCCGCTCCGCCCTCGCCCACCGCATCCTGTGACGTAATAAGCCCGGTTGCGATCCCCTGCGTGGCGCTCGGCAAGTTCGCCGACGCGGTCGCTGCGGAGTGTCGCCGCGTCGGTGTGCCCGATGCGCGGTGCGTGCTTCCGCTCGCGCACCGGGTGACCCAGGCCGCGCGTGATGCCTACCTACAGTCTTGGGTGCATCGCACCGCGCGGTTCCAGGATGCGTTGCAAGACCCGGTGCCGCTGCGGGAAACTCAGTGGCTCGGCACGCACAACTCGTTCAACAGCCTCAGCGATTCGTTCACGGTCTCGCACGCAGACTCAAACCAGCAGCTGTCGTTGGCCCAACAGCTCGACATCGACGTCCGCGCGCTCGAGCTAGACCTGCACTACTTGCCCCGCCTCGAGGGCCACGGCGCCCCCGGCGTCACCGTGTGTCACGGGCTGGGACCGAAGAACGCGAACCTAGGCTGCACCGTCGAACCTCTGCTGGCCACAGTGCTGCCGCAGATCGCCAACTGGTTGAACGCACCCGGGCATACCGAGGAGGTCATCCTGCTCTACCTGGAGGACCAGCTGAAGAACGCGTCGGCGTATGAGTCGGTGGTGGCTACCCTCGACCAAGTGTTGCGGCGTGCGGACGGAACAAGCCTTATCTACCGTCCCAACCCGGCCCGGCGTGCCACCAACGGCTGTGTCCCGCTTCCACTCGACGTGTCGCGGGAGGAAATCCGCGCATCCGGCGCACGAGCCGTGCTCGTCGGGTCTTGTGCGCCAGGTTGGTCGGCCGCCGTCTTCGACTGGAGCGGCGTTGAGCTGGAAAGCGGCTCGAACTCCGGCTACCGGCCATACCCGGCCTGCGATGCCACCTATGGCCGCGGTGTCTACGCTTGGCGACTGGTCCGCTATTACGAGGACTCCACGCTGGCCACGGCGTTGGCCAACCCGACCCGTCCACCGGCCAATCCGCAGGCGCTTACCCCGCCGAAGGTGCCGGCGATGACCGATTGCGGGGTCAATCTGTTCGGCTTCGATCAGCTGCTCCCCGAAGACGGCCGCATTCAGGCGTCGTTGTGGAGCTGGGCACCGGACGAACCGCGTGCCGGTGCCGGAGCATGCGCCCTGCAGGGCGCGGATGGCCGCTGGGTCGCCGCATCGTGCGGTGACCCACACCCTGCGGCCTGTCGGGACGCGGCAGGCAGGTGGACCGTGACGCCGGCACCCGTGGTCTTCGCCGGGGCTGCCCTAGCCTGCACAGCCATCGGCGCGGACTTTACCCTGCCCCGAACGGGCAATCAGAACGCCCGTCTGCACGCCGTGGCCGGGCCCGCCGGTGGCGCCTGGGTGCATTACCTACTGCCGCCATGACCTCGGTTGTCAGGCCCGGTCGAGCAGATCCGCGGATCCCAGCACGCGCTCAATCTGGACCTCGATGACCACTCGGCGTGGATTGGGACGCGGGGTGCGATAGCGCTGCGCGTAGCGCAGCTCGGCGTCGCGCACGGCGTCGATGTCGCTGTTCACCGCCGCCCTACCCTCCAGTGAGAGCCAGCGCGCGCCGTCGACCTGGCTGAGCACGGCAAGCCCACTGCGGTCGGCATTGACGGCCTTTTGGGAGCCGCCGGTGGTGATGACCCGCGCGATGTGAGTCTTGGGGTCGAAGGTGAAACCTACCGCCACCACGTGCGGCGAGTTGTCCGCCCGCAGCGTGGTCAGCATGGCCAGATGGCGTTCGGAAAGAAACGCCAGCGCGTCGTCACTAAGCCGCGTAGTGGTGTTGACCATCGCCACTCACGCTAGCGCAGGCAATAATCGCAGCCGTGGACGACACGGGCGCTGCTCCGGTAGTAATTTTCGGCGGCCGCAGCCAGATCGGCGGCGAACTCGCGCGACGCCTGGCTGCCGGGGCGACGATGGTGCTGGCCGCGCGGAACGCCGATCAACTCGCCGACCAGGCCGCCGCACTCCGCGCAGCTGGCGCTATAGCGGTGCACACCCGGGAGTTCGACGCCGACGACCTGGCCGCACACGGCCCGTTGGTCGCTTCGCTCGTTGCCGAGCACGGCCCCATCGGCACCGCGGTGCTGGCCTTCGGGATACTCGGCGACCAGGCCCGCGCCGAGACAGACGCGGCGCACGCGGTGGCCATCGTGCACACCGACTACGTCGCCCAGGTCAGCCTGCTGACTCATCTGGCAGCGGCGATGCGCACCGCCGGACGGGGATCGCTGGTGGTGTTCTCCTCGGTCGCCGGGATTCGGGTGCGCCGCGCCAACTATGTCTACGGATCGGCCAAAGCCGGCCTGGACGGCTTCGCCAGCGGCCTGGCCGATGCGTTGCACGGCACCGGGGTGCGGTTACTGATCGCGCGGCCGGGATTCGTCATCGGGCGCATGACCGAGGGCATGACGCCCGCACCCCTGTCGGTCACCCCGGAGCGGGTGGCCGCCGCGACCGCGCGTGCGCTGGTCAACGGTAAGCGCGTGGTGTGGATTCCGTGGGCGCTGCGGCCAATGTTTGTTGCGCTGCGGTTGCTTCCCCGGTTCGTCTGGCGCAGGATGCCGCGATGATCCGCGACGATGCAGAGCGCAGCGATGCGGTGGGGGTACCGCCCGCTTGCGGGGGAGAGCGGCGCCGATGATCATCGTTGTCGGGATCGGCGCCGACGGCATGACCGGTCTCTCCGAGCATTCTCGCTCCGAATTGCGCAGGGCCACAGTAATTTACGGCTCGAAACGGCAACTTGCCCTGCTCGACGATACCGTCACCGCCGAGCGCTGGGAGTGGCCGACGCCGATGCTGCCCGCGGTGCAAGGCCTGTCACCGGATGGGGCTGACCTACACGTGGTTGCCAGCGGCGACCCGTTGTTGCATGGTATCGGCTCCACCCTGATCCGGCTGTTCGGCCACGACAACGTGACCGTGTTGCCGCACGTGTCCGCGGTGACGTTGGCGTGCGCCCGGATGGGCTGGAACGTGTATGACACCGAGGTGATCAGCCTGGTCACCGCGCAACCACACACCGCGGTGCGCCGCGGCGGCCGGGCCATCGTGCTGTCCGGCGATCGGTCCACCCCGCAGGCGCTGGCGGTGCTGCTGACCGAGCACGGTCGCGGTGACTCCAAGTTCAGCGTGCTCGAACAGCTTGGCGGCCCGGCCGAACGCCGCCGCGACGGTACGGCCCGGGCATGGGCCTGCGACCCACCCCTCGATGTCGATGAGCTCAACGTGATCGCCGTGCGCTACCTGCTCGACGAGCGCACGTCGTGGGCACCCGACGAGGCATTCGCGCACGACGGGCAGATCACCAAACACCCGATCCGCGTGCTGACCCTGGCTGCGCTGGCGCCAAGGCCCGGGCAGCGGTTATGGGACGTCGGCGCGGGCTCAGGCGCCATCGCGGTCCAGTGGTGTCGGAGCTGGCCGGGCTGCACCGCGGTGGCGTTCGAGCGCGACGAACGGCGCCGCCGCAACATTGGGTTCAATGCCGCGGCCTTCGGGGTGAGCGTCGACGTGCGCGGCGACGCGCCCGATGCGTTCGACGACGCCGCACGGCCGTCGGTGATTTTTCTTGGCGGTGGTGTAACCCAGCCAGGCCTGCTTGAGGCCTGCCTGGACAGCCTGCCCGCAGGCGGGAACTTGGTCGCCAACGCTGTCACCGTCGAATCGGAAGCCGCTCTGGCGCATGCATATTCGCGCCTCGGTGGCGAGCTACGACGATTCCAGCACTATCTCGGCGAACCGCTGGGCGGCTTCACCGGTTGGCGCCCACAGCTGCCGGTCACCCAGTGGTCGGTGACCAAGCGATGACGGTCTATTTCATCGGAGCGGGCCCCGGCGCCGCCGACCTAATCACCGTCCGCGGCCAACGGCTCCTGCAACGATGCCCGGTGTGCCTGTATGCGGGTTCGATCATGCCCGACGACCTGTTGGCGCAGTGTCCGCCCGGCGCGACGATTGTCGACACCGGTCCGCTGACCCTCGAACAAATCGTGCGCAAACTTGCCGACGCCGACGCCGACGGCCGCGACGTTGCCCGGCTGCATTCCGGCGACCCGTCGCTGTACAGCGCGCTGGCCGAACAGTGCCGCGAACTCGACGCGCTGGGCATCGGCTACGAAATCGTGCCGGGCGTACCGGCTTTTGCCGCAGCCGCGGCGGCGCTAAAGCGCGAACTCACCGTGCCGGGCGTGGCGCAGACGGTGACGCTCACCCGGGTGGCGACGCTGTCCACACCCATACCGCCCGGTGAGGACCTGGCCGCGCTCGCCCGATCCCGCGCCACTCTGGTCTTGCACCTGGCCGCAGCCCAGATCGACGCCATCGTTCCGCGACTGCTAGACGGTGGTTACCGACCCGAAACGCCGGTTGCGGTGGTGGCTTTCGCGAGTTGGCCGCAACAGCGGACGCTACGCGGCACGTTGGCCGATATCGCCGCGCGGATGCACGATGCCAAGATCACCAGGACCGCCGTGATCGTTGTTGGCGACGTGCTGACCGCTGAGGGCTTTACCGACAGCTACCTATATTCGGTGGCACGGCACGGTCGGTATGCACAGTGACCCGGGTGTTGTTGCTCGGCGGCACCGCCGAGGGCCGTGCGCTGGCGAAAGAGTTGCACCCACACGTTGAGATCGTCAGCTCGCTGGCCGGCCGGGTACCCAACCCTGCCCTGCCGATCGGTCCGGTGCGCATCGGCGGGTTCGGCGGTGTCGAGGGGCTGCGCGGTTGGCTGCGAGAGGAGCGCATCGATGCCGTCGTCGACGCCACCCACCCCTTCGCGGTAACCATCACCGCGCACGCCGCGCAGGTGTGCGGTGAGCTCGGGCTCCCGTACCTGGTACTGGCTCGCCCGCCGTGGGATCCCGGTACCGCCATCATCGCGGTATCGGACATCGAGGCTGCAGACGTTGTTGCTGAACAAGGTTATTCGCGAGTGTTCCTGACCACCGGACGCTCGGGTATTGCGGCCTTCGCCAACAGCGACGCGTGGTTTTTGATCCGCGTGGTTACCGCGCCCGATGGCACCGCCCTGCCGCGGCGGCACAAACTGGTGCTATCTCGCGGGCCATATGGTTACCACGATGAGTTCGCACTGCTGCGTGAGCAGCGCATCGACGCATTGGTCACCAAGAACAGCGGTGGCAAGATGACCCGAGCGAAGCTGGATGCCGCTGCTGCGCTGGGTATTTCGGTGGTCATGATAGCGCGCCCGCTGCTGCCGGCTGGGGTAGCGGCGGTCGATTCTGTCCACCGGGCCGCCATGTGGGTGGCCGGTCTGCCTAGCCGGTGAGGTCGTCGGGCTCCGCGTCGGCAAGCAGCGCATCGCGCGCTCGAGCGACACGGGATCGGATGGTGCCCACCGGGCAGCCGCACACCGCCGCGGCGTCCGCATAGGACAGCCCGAGCAGCTGGGTCAGCAGCAGCGCTTCCCGTTGGTCGGTGGTTAGGTCGGCGATCATCGTGGTTACCTCGACGAGGTCTTCGAATCCGCGGGCATGGCGGTCGCCGTCTATGAGATGTTCGGGACGCGCGCCGCGGGTGGTGCGGGGCCGGGATCGGACGTGGCGGATGTGATCGGCGACGACATGGCGCGCGATGGCCAGCAACCAAGTTCGGGCGCTGGAGCGTGCGGAAAACCGCGGGATGGCGCCGATCGCTCGTAGGAATGTCTCTTGGGTGAGATCGTCCGCACTGCCCACGTCGGACAGATAGGCGACGAACCGCCACACGTCTTGCTGGGTGGCTTTGATAAACGCCTCAAGGGCCCGCCCGTTCCCCTTGGCCGCCGACAAGGCGAGTGCGGTAACGGCCTCGTCGTCGCTTGCCGTCGCGGTCATGGGCATAAACCATAGCCCGGCAGGTCCGGTCAGTCTACGACCGGTCGTCGTAGATCCCGCCGCCGAGCAGCCGGGGGAGCGCGGCGTCGAATGCGCTTTGGCGCCTGCCATCTGCGCGCGTGTGATACTACGGCATGCGCAACAGAGGATTCGGTCGTCGCGAACTGCTGGTAGCGATGGCAATGCTGGTTTCCGTGACGGGGTGTGCACGGCATGCGAGCGGGGCCCGTCCGGCATCGACAACCTTGCCGGCCGGAGCGGATCTGGCGGATCGCTTCGCCGAGCTGGAGCGCAGATACGATGCCCGGCTTGGGGTGTATGTGCCCGCCACCGGCACCACCGCCGCGATCGAATACCGCGCCGATGAGCGGTTCGCATTCTGCTCCACGTTCAAGGCGCCGCTCGTGGCGGCGGTGCTGCACCAAAACCCGCTCACGCATCTGGACAAACTGATCACCTACACCAGTGACGACATTCGGTCGATCTCCCCGGTGGCCCAACAACACGTTCAGACCGGGATGACGATCGGGCAGCTTTGCGATGCGGCGATACGCTATAGCGACGGCACCGCCGCCAACCTGTTGCTGGCCGATCTTGGCGGTCCCGGGGGCGGCACCGCGGCATTTACCGGCTACCTCCGCAGCTTGGGTGACACCGTGAGCCGGTTGGACGCCGAGGAACCGGAGTTGAACCGCGATCCGCCCGGGGACGAACGGGATACCACAACACCGCACGCCATCGCCCTGGTGTTGCAGCAGCTTGTTCTCGGCAACGCGTTGCCGCCCGACAAGCGGGCACTGCTCACCGATTGGATGGCGCGCAACACCACCGGAGCCAAGCGGATCCGAGCGGGCTTTCCCGCCGATTGGAAGGTGATCGACAAGACCGGGACCGGTGACTACGGACGAGCAAACGACATCGCGGTCGTGTGGTCACCGACCGGCGTGCCCTACGTGGTGGCCGTCATGTCCGATCGTGCCGGCGGCGGGTATGACGCCGAGCCCCGTGAGGCGCTGCTCGCCGAGGCGGCGACGTGCGTTGCCGGTGTGCTTGCATAGGCTCGTGGGACCGAAGTGACCGACGATCATCCGCGCGCCGACATTGTGTCCCGGCAGTACCACCGGTGGTTGTACCCGCACCCGATCGCCGATCTTGAGGCGTGGACCACAGCGAATTGGGAATGGTTCGACCCGGTGCACTCCCACCGGATATTATGGCCGGACCGCGAATACCGGCCCGATCTGGATATTCTGATCGCCGGTTGCGGAACCAACCAGGCGGCGATTTTCGCATTCACCAATCGTGCGGCGAAAGTAGTGGCGATCGATATCAGTCGACCGGCACTGGACCATCAGCAATATCTGAAAGACAAGCACGGGCTGGCGAATCTGGAGTTGCATCTGCTTCCGATCGAAGAGCTGGCGACGCTGGGACGCGACTTCGACCTCGTGGTATCGACCGGCGTTTTACATCACCTGGCAGATCCGCGGGCGGGCATGAAAGAACTCGCCCACTGCCTGCGCCGGGATGGCGTCGTGGCGGCGATGCTCTACGGGAAGTACGGTCGGATCGGAGTCGAACTGCTCGGTTCGGTCTTTCGTGATCTTGGATTAGGGCAGGACGATGCATCGATCAAATTGGCGAAGGAAGCAATCTCGTTACTACCGACGTATCATCCGCTCCGAAACTATCTCACGAAAGCTCGGGATTTACTTTCCGATAGCGCCCTCGTCGATACGTTCTTGCATGGTCGCCAACGCAGTTACACCGTCGAGGAATGCGTCGATCTGGTCACGTCCGCCGGACTGGTATTTCAGGGATGGTTCCACAAGGCGCCGTATTACCCGCACGATTTTTTCGTCCCGAACAGCGAGTTTTATGCGGCCGTGAACACGTTACCCGAGGTCAAGGCCTGGTCCGTGATGGAACGTCTGGAGACCTTGAACGCTACCCATCTCTTTATGGCGTGCCGTCGTGACCGACCCAAGGAGCAGTACACGATCGATTTTTCGACGGTTGCCGCGCTCGATTACGTACCGCTGATGCGCACGCGTTGCGGTGTCTCCGGCACCGATATGTTTTGGCCGGGTTGGCGCATGGCGCCCAGCCCCGCCCAGTTGGCCTTTCTGCAGCAGGTTGACGGTCGCCGCACGATTCGGGAGATTGCCGGGTGCGTGGCGCGAACTGGCGAGCCTTCCGGAGGCAGCCTGGCCGACCTTGAGGAATTCGGCCGCAAGCTCTTTCAGTCGCTGTGGCGGCTCGACTTTGTCGCGGTAGCTCTGCCCGCCTCGGGATAGCGGCGCGGGGTGAACACCCGGTCCTGCGAATCCACCGAATACCACCGGGTCTGCGAGGACCCCACGATCAATAGGCAGCGCATGTCGATTTCGGCGGGGTTCAGGTCGGCCAACTTCACCACCCGAACGTCCTCATTCGGTCCGGAAACCGGTCCGGAGACGTTGCGGCCGATCACCACCGGTATGCCAGGGTCGCGATGGGCCAGCAGCAGCTCGCGCATCGCGCCGACCTGCCAGGTGCGGGTCACCGAAGCCGGGTTGTAGATGGCCAGCACCAGGTCGGCGGCGGCCGCGGCGGTCAGGCGCGCGGCGATCACGTCCCAGGGTTTGAGCCGGTCGGACAACGAGATCACCGCGTAGTCATGTCCCAGCGGCGCGCCGACCCGGCTGGCGACGGCCTGGGCGGCGGTCATCGCCGGAATCACCCGGACCCGCACCCCCGGCCACTGCTCGGCTTCCTCCAAAACGGCGGTGGCCATCGCGAATACCCCTGGGTCGCCGGAGGACACCACCGCCACCGCCCGGCCCTGATCGGCCAGCGAGCAGGCCAGCCGCGCCCGGGCGGGTTCGTCGGTGTTGTCGCTGGGATGGCGCCGCTGGCCGTCGCGGACTTCGACCCGGTCCAGGTAGCCGCGATAGCCGATCAGATCCGTCGCGGCGGCCAGCTCACGCCGGCTCTGCGGTGTCATCCAGTCGCTGTCGCCGGGCCCCAGGCCCACCACTGCGACGGTGCCGGTCAGCAACGCACGACGCCGCCCGCCCGGCAACATGGCCAGCGAGAAGTACGGCACGCTGGTCTCGTCGACGTCGGCGGCCGGCAATACCCGTTGGCCGGCGGTGCTGGCCCGCTCCACGTAGAACGCGTCGCCGAGTAGGCCGGACGCCGAAAGCGCCTCCCGCACATTGTGATACGAACGGCCCAGCTTGACCACCACGGCCGCGTCGGCGTCGGCCAGCCGGCGGGTCAGCTCGCCGACCGGCAGCGTGCCCGGCAGCACCGACAACACCTGGTCGCCGGCCACCAGCGGTGTGGCCACGGCCGCCGACGCGGCGCTCACCGACGTCACACCGGGCACGATGACGGCGTTGAACCGCCGCGTCAGCCGGGTGTGCAGATGCATGTAGGAGCTGTAGAACAACGGGTCGCCTTCGGCGAGCAGCGCCACGTTGCGCCCGGCGTCCAGGTGCGTGGCGATGCGCTCGGTCGCGTCGGCGTAGAAGTCTTCGAGCGCACCGGCGTAGCCGCCGGGATGATTCGTGGCCTCGGTGGTCACCGGGTAGACCAGGTGCTCCTCGAGCTGACCGGGCCGCAGATACGGTTCGGCGATGCCGCGGGCGATGCTGTGACCGTGTGGGGCGCTGTGATAGGCCACCACATCGGCCTCGCCAATCACCCGGGCGGCCTTGACGGTCACCAACTCCGGATCGCCGGGCCCCAGCCCGACTCCCCACAGCGTGCCCCGAGCGCTCATTCGCGGTCGCTGGCTATCGCATTGACGGCGGCGGCGGCCATCGCGCTGCCGCCGCGGCGACCGCGCACCACCAGGTAGGACATCCCGCGGGGCCGCTCGATGAGCTCCTCTTTGGCCTGTGCCGATCCGACGAAACCCACCGGTCCGCCCAGCACGGCCGCCGGTGGGGGTGCCCCTTCGTCGACCAGTTCGAGCAGCCGAAACAGCGCGGTGGGCGCGTTGCCTATGGCCAGCACCGCGCCGGGCAGCCGCTCGGCACACAGCTCGACCCCGGCCGCCGATCGGGTGGTCTGGCGACGGGCGGCCAGCTCGGTGGCGCGTGGATCGGCGACCAGCGAGACGATCTGGTTGTCGGCGGGCAGCCGCGAGGTGGTGATCCCGGCGGCCACCATCGACGAATCGCACAGCACCGGGGCACCGGCGGCCAGCGCGGCACCCGCCCGCGCGACGACGTCGTCGGTGTAGGCCACATGCTCGGCGACGTCGACCTGCCCGCAGGTGTGAATCAACCGAACCACCACCCGCGCGACGTCGGCGGGGAAGCGCGCCAGATCGGCCTCGGCGCGGATAACCGCGAATGACCGCCGGTAGATTTCCGCGGCGTCGCGTAGGTAGTCGAGCACTCGCTCACCCTACGGCCGCAATCGCCGGTATCCACCGCCGGTGGCGACCAGCACCTCGCCGGCCGGTGGGCTGCCGCAGGCCCGCTCGCAGCCGACGAAATGCCGATGCCCGGCTGACTCCACGTTCAGTGACCGCGCGGCGTCGGCCCGTACGTCGGCGGCCGAGTGCGCGCAGCCGGGGCTGCCGGTGCAGGCGCTGATGTTCAGCCAGGGGGAGTTCTCGTCGAACACCAGGCCCAGCGGCGCCAGCACCCGCAGCGCGGCGTCGGCCGTCGCGTCGTCGAGGTCGCAGATCAGCACCGATCGCCACGGCGTGATCACCAGCGGGGCCTCGATCGCGGCCAGGCATTCCGCGACCCGGGCGGGCAAGACCCCCAGCGGCACCGCGGCGCCCAGCGTTACCCGGCTGTCATCCTGGGGTATCCAGCCGACGGGCGTTTTGGTGACGGGCCGAACGGATGGGCCCAGCTCGACACCGGACTGCAGCTCGCCGATATCGGCTAATTCCGTTACTCGCCAGGCGGTTTCGCGGATCTTGACGAAACGCAACGCGACCTCGATCAGGGTCTCGGCGACATCGGCCACCCGCACGCCGGTGTCACGTCCGGTCAACAGCAGTCGGGGACCGTCGGGGAACACCTGCACGCCGACGTCGGCACCCAGGCCGGACACGTCGGCGCGGCCGTCGTCGAGACCGAACCAGAACCGGCCGCCCAGTTCCGCCAGCCGGGGCTCGGCGCGGATCGCCGCGTCGAGCTCACCGACCCATGCCCGCACGTCGGCTAGCCCGCCGGCCCGGCCGGACAGCGGCGAGGCGACGATATTGCGCACCCGCTCGTGTGTTGCCGACGGCAGCAGCCCGGCTTTGGCGACCGCGTCCGCGACCGCTGCCACGTCGCGGATCCCGCGCAACTGGACATTGCCGCGCGCGGTCAGTTCCAGTGTCGCGGAGCCGAAGTCGCTGGCGACGCTGGCCAGCGTCGCCAGTTGTGCCGCGGTGATCATCCCGCCGGGCAGCCGGATCCGCGCCAGCGCCCCGTCGGCGGCCTGGTGCGGCCGCAACGCACCGGGGCAGGCGTCCGCGTCACGGGTCCCGGCCACCCGTCCACCGTACGGGAGAATGGGTCGCCGCCTCGCCGCGCTCAGGTCCCGTCGGGAGGCCGAGGATCAGGGTCAGGGCGTTTTCGATTGCGCGCATCGTGGCGGGTTTGAGGGCGCCGAGTCGCTCCACGAGTCGGGCACGAGCGACCGCGCGGACGCCGCGGCACACCGCGACGCTATCGGCAGCTACACCTTCTGAGGGCGCGACAGGTGGCCGGAGTGGGGTGCGGGAGCGCGAGCTTGACACCGGCACGACGACAACGAGTTCGTCGTCGATTCCGGTGAGTAGCTCGTCCACGGAAACGACCACCGCGGGCCGATGCTTGCCGGGCTCACCCGCGCGAGCGGCGCCGAGGCTGACCAGCCAAAGGTCTCCTCGCCGTGGCTCAGCCAAGGCCGTCGCCTACCGTGCCCTCCCACTCGCGGTCCTCGTCGCGGACTGCCTGGGTGGTCGTCTCGGCGTGCGAGGCCTCGCGTTCGGCGCGGAAGATTGCCTGGCGCTCGGCCTGGGCGGCCAGTTCGGTGAGCAGAGCCGACATCGAGATTCCCCGTTCGCGGGCTTGGGCGGCCAGACGATCCCGAGTCTGGGTTGAAACCCTAATCGTCGTGGATGTAGACATGTTTGTAGTCTAGGCGTGGCTACAAAGCTCGCGGGCCCGACGCCACCGCTCGAGTCCTGCTCCGGTAAGAAGAATTGGTGCCGGAACCGACCGTTCTGCTGTTGTCGACGTCCGACACCGACCTGATTAGCGCCCGGTCCAGCGGCAAGAACTACCGGTGGGCGAATCCCTCGCGGCTGTCTGACCTGGAACTGACCGACCTGCTGGCCGAAGCGTCGATCGTGGTGATCCGGATTCTCGGCGGCTACCGCGCCTGGCAGAGCGGAATCGACACGGTGATCGCCGGCGGGGTACCGGCCGTACTGGTCAGCGGAGAGCAGGCCGCCGATGCCGAGTTGACCGACCGCTCCACGGTCGCGGCCGGCACCGCGCTGCAGGCCCACATCTACCTGGCCCACGGCGGCGTCGACAACCTGCGCGAGTTGCACGCCTTCCTGTGCGACACCGTGCTGATGACCGGCTTCGGGTTCACGCCGCCGGTCGCCACCCCGACCTGGGGGGTGCTGGAGCGTCCGGACGCCGGCAAGACCGGCCCGACGATCGCGGTGCTCTACTACCGTGCCCAGCACCTGGCCGGCAACACCGGCTACGTCGAGGCGCTGTGCCGGGCGATCGAAGACGCCGGCGGACGCCCGCTGCCGCTCTACTGCGCGTCGCTGCGCACCGCCGAGCCGCGGCTGCTGGAAAGGCTCGGCGGCGCCGACGCCATGGTGGTCACCGTGCTGGCCGCCGGGGGAGTCAAGCCGGCCGCCGCCTCGGCCGGCGGCGACGATGACAGCTGGAACGTTGAGCACCTGGCGGCGCTGGACATCCCGATCCTGCAAGGCCTGTGTTTGACTAGCCCGCGGGATCAGTGGTGCGCCAACGACGACGGCCTGTCGCCGCTGGACGTGGCCAGCCAGGTGGCGGTGCCCGAGTTCGACGGCCGCATCATCACGGTTCCGTTCTCGTTCAAGGAGATTGACGACGACGGGCTGATCTCCTATGTGGCCGACCCGGAGCGCTGCGCCCGGGTCGCGGGCCTGGCGGTCCGGCACGCACGGCTGCGCCAGGTCGCCCCCGCCGACAAGCGGGTGGCCCTGGTCTTCTCGGCCTACCCGACCAAACACGCCCGCATCGGCAACGCGGTGGGCCTGGACACCCCGGCCAGCGCGGTGGCCTTGCTGCAAGCGATGCGGCAGCGCGGATATCGGGTGGGTGATCTGCCGGGTGTCGAATCAAACGACGGCGACGCGCTGATTCACGCGTTGATCGAATGCGGCGGACACGACCCCGACTGGCTCACCGAAGGCCAGCTGGCCGGCAACCCCATCCGGGTGTCGGCCAAGGAGTATCGGGACTGGTTCGCCACCCTGCCCGCCGAACTGACAGACGTGGTAACAGCGTACTGGGGCCCGCCACCCGGTGAGCTGTTCGTCGACCGTAGCCACGACCCGGACGGCGAGATCGTCATCGCCGCACTGCGAGCGGGCAACCTGGTGCTCATGGTTCAGCCGCCGCGCGGCTTCGGGGAGAACCCGGTGGCGATCTACCACGACCCGGACCTGCCGCCCAGCCACCACTACCTGGCCGCCTACCGCTGGCTCGATACCGGATTCTCGAACGGTTTCGGGGCGCACGCCGTGGTGCATTTGGGCAAGCACGGCAACCTGGAATGGTTGCCGGGAAAGACGCTGGGCATGTCGGCGTCCTGCGGACCCGACGCCGCGCTGGGCGATCTGCCGCTGATCTACCCGTTTCTGGTTAACGACCCCGGCGAGGGCACCCAGGCCAAGCGGCGCGCGCACGCGGTGCTAGTCGACCATTTGATTCCTCCGATGGCCCGCGCCGAAACCTACGGCGACATCGCGCGTTTGGAACAGTTGCTCGACGAGCATGCCAGCGTCGCCGCGCTGGATCCCGGCAAGCTGCCCGCCATCCGCCAGCAGATCTGGACGCTGATCCGCGCCGCCAAGATGGACCACGACCTGGGACTGACCGAACGCCCGGAAGAGGACTCGTTCGACGACATGCTGCTACACGTCGACGGCTGGCTGTGCGAGATCAAGGACGTCCAGATCCGCGACGGGCTGCACATCCTCGGGCAAAACCCAACGGGGGAGCAAGAACTCGACCTGGTGCTGGCCATCTTGCGGGCCCGCCAGCTGTTCGGCGGCGCGCACGCGATCCCCGGCCTGCGGCAGGCACTCGGCCTGGCCGAGGATGGCACCGACGAACGCGCGACAGTCGACCAGACCGAGGCGAAAGCCCGCGAACTGGTCGCGGCCCTGCAGGCCACCGGCTGGGACCCCTCCGCCGCCGACCGACTCACCGGCAACGCCGACGCCGCCGCGGTGCTGCGGTTCGCCGCCACCGAAGTGATACCCCGGTTGGCTGGCACCGCAACCGAAATCGAGCAGGTGCTAAGAGCTTTGGACGGCCGGTTCATCCCGGCCGGGCCGTCGGGGTCGCCGCTGCGCGGCCTGGTCAACGTGCTACCCACCGGGCGCAACTTCTACTCCGTGGATCCCAAGGCGGTGCCGTCCCGGCTGGCGTGGGAAGCCGGTGTGGCACTGGCCGATTCGCTGCTGGCGCGCTACCGCGATGAGCATGGGCGGTGGCCGCGGTCGGTGGGGCTGTCGGTGTGGGGCACCTCGGCGATGCGCACGGCCGGCGACGACATCGCCGAAGTGCTTGCGCTGCTGGGGGTTCGGCCGGTATGGGACGACGCCTCGCGGCGGGTCATCGACCTGGCGCCCATGCAGCCGGCCGAGCTGGGCCGCCCGCGCATCGACGTGACGGTACGGATCTCCGGCTTTTTCCGTGATGCCTTCCCGCATGTGGTGACCATGCTCGATGACGCGGTGCGGTTGGTCGCCGACCTCGACGAGGCCGCCGAGGACAACTACGTGCGCGCGCACGCCCAAGCGGATCTGGCCCACCACGGAGATCAACGGCGAGCCACCACAAGGATTTTCGGATCCAAACCGGGAACCTACGGCGCCGGGCTGCTGCAGCTGATCGACAGCCGCAGCTGGCGCGACGACGCCGACCTCGCCCAGGTGTACACCGCCTGGGGCGGATTCGCCTACGGGCGCGACCTGGATGGCCGCGAGGCGATCGACGACATGAACCGCCAGTACCGGCGTATTGCGGTGGCCGCCAAGAATACCGACACCCGTGAACACGACATCGCCGACTCCGACGACTACTTCCAGTATCACGGCGGCATGGTGGCCACCGTGCGGGCGCTCACGGGCCAAGCACCGGCCGCCTATATCGGCGACAACACCCGACCCGACGCGATCCGCACCCGCACGCTGTCGGAGGAGACCACGCGGGTGTTTCGCGCCCGCGTGGTCAATCCGAGGTGGATGGCCGCGATGCGCCGGCACGGCTACAAGGGCGCATTCGAGATGGCGGCCACCGTCGACTATCTGTTCGGTTATGACGCCACCGCCGGGGTGATGGCGGACTGGATGTACGAGCAGCTCACGCAGCGTTACGTCCTGGACGCGCAGAACCGCACGTTCATGACCGAGTCCAACCCGTGGGCGCTGCACGGCATGGCCGAACGGCTGTTGGAAGCGGCCGGTCGCGGCCTGTGGGCACAGCCGGCACCGGAAACCCTGGACGGGTTGCGCCAGGTGCTGCTGGAAACCGAGGGCGACCTGGAAGCCTGAGTACGGCGAGCAGACGCAGAATCGCATGCGCGGGACCCCGCGCAGTGCGATTCTGCGTCTGCTCGCGCGGTAGGTTGGCACCCGTGACCCCTACCTTTTCTGACCTTGCCGAGGCGCAGTACCTGCTGCTGACCACCTTCACCAAGGACGGCCGGCCCAAGCCGGTTCCCATCTGGGCCGCCTTGGACACCGACCGCGGGGATCGACTGCTGGTCATCACCGAGAAGAAATCGTGGAAGGTCAAGCGGATCCGCAACACGCCGCGGGTGACGCTGGCGACCTGCACCTTGCGCGGCCGGCCGACCAGCGAGGCCGTCGAAGCCACCGCGGCCATCCTCGACGAATCCCAAACGGGCGCCGTCTACGACGCGATCGTCAAGCGCTACGGCATCCAGGGCAAGCTGTTCACCTTCGTCAGTAAGCTGCGCGGCGGCATGCGGAACAACATTGGCCTAGAGCTCAAAGTGGCCGAAAGCGAGACCGGCTAGTTAGCGGCGCCGCCGGAGCAACCAGCAAATCAGGTAGATCACAAACGAGATGGTGGCCACGAACACCGACACCGGGACTCCAGGCGCCAGCGACAGCAGGATGCCGCCGACGGCGGAAACCTCGGCGAAGACCACCGAGGTCGCGATCGCGGCGACCGGGGCAACCACGACCCGGGCGGCCGCCGCGGCGGGGGTGATCAGCAAAGACATCACGAGGAGTGCCCCGACGATCTGGACAGCCTGGGCGGCTACCACGCCCATCAGTGCGGCGAACACAATTCCCAGGGCGCGCACTGGCACGCCGCGGGCGGCCGCGACCTCCGGATCGACGGTGGCAAACAAGAGCGGTCGGTAGCAGATCGCCAACACGGTGACCACGAGCAGACAAACCACGGTCAGCATGGTCAGCCCGGAGTGACCGACCCCGACGATCTGGCCGGTCAGCAGCGCAAAACTGGTCCCGGTCGGTTCCGCTGGGCAAGGTCTCGGTCAACTCGGTGATTGGCACTCCTGCCCGCCGGGCGGCCACCTGCAGTTCGTCGGTCGCCGCGGTAGGTGTCTGCGGGTTAACCAGCAACGCCGCGACCTCACGGCCGGCGATCATGTCGAGCACGGCCGCCATATCGGCCGGGGTGGGGTCGTTGCCGTTTTCGTTGGCCGCGATGAAGGTAGCCGGGGTTCGATTTTTCAGGCCGGCTGCCGCCAGCAGGTAGTGCACGACGGGTTCGGTCGCGATGACCGCGGCGTCGGGATAGGTGGTGGCGATCGCGTGTTCGGAAATTGCGATTGCGTCGGCGCCGCGGCTGAACTCGGCGGCGTTCGCTCGATAGTTCCCGGAATTGGACGGGTCGAGGTCCGCCAACCGGTCGGCGATCGTTGCCGCGACCGCCTTGGCGACATTGGGGTCGTAGAAGACGTGTTCGTTGGGCGCGTCGTCGTCGCCCACGGCGCCGAGCAGCGAGTAGGCATCGACCGCCTGGACACCAGGATGGCCGGCCAACACCTGGTCGACCCACGGGTCGTACCCGCCGCCGTTGTAAATCACCAGCTCCGCGTCGACGATCGCGGCGGCGTCCGCGGGGCTGGCCTGGTACGAATGCGGGTCGGCATGGGCGCCGGTGAGGATGGATTTGACGGGTACATGCCCGCCGGTGACCGCGCGTGCCACGCTGCCCCACACATCCCATTTCCTTTCGCCCGGCCCGCTCGGCCGCCCGACCATCGTAATGACAATCATTTCCAGTACAACTTGGTCGCGGCGGAGGACCGGGCACCGTGGAAGACGACGGGGGTGGTGGTCGGGATGGATGGCGGATTTCATGGATGCCCGGTGTCGTCGTCGTTGTTCTCGGCGGTGACACCGTGGGCGGGGATCGGCTCGCCGCACGGATCCTGGTGCCACTGACCGAAGTGTCGCAGTGCCGTGATCGGTGAGCAGGCCCAGCAGGTCAGCGGTCACGGCGGCGGTGCCCTCGTGTCCGGTGACAAGGATCACCGGGGTGGCCACCGTCCTCCTTATCGATAACAGTTTTCATTATTGCGACGTCGACGGTACAGTGCCACCTAGCTGTTGTCGAAAATGATTTTCAATAAGCCGAGCTTCGAAGGAAGGGTGCCCCTTGTCCGCCCACTGCCAAGTCACCGGCCGCAAGCCGGGATTTGGAAACACCGTCTCGCACTCCCATCGCCGAAGCCGTCGGCGATGGTCGCCCAACATTCAGCAACGAACGTATTACCTGCCCTCCGAGGGCCGTCGCATTCGGCTGCGGGTGTCCACGAAGGGTATAAAGGTCATCGACCGCGACGGTATCGAAGCGGTCGTGGCCCGCCTGCGTCGCCAGGGGCAGCGGATCTGATGGCGCGCACCGACATCCGGCCGATTGTGAAGCTGCGTTCCACGGCGGGCACCGGCTACACCTACACCACCCGCAAGAACCGCCGTAATGACCCCGACCGTCTCATCTTGCGCAAATACGACCCGATCCTGCGGCGTCACGTGGACTTTCGCGAGGAACGCTGACGTGGCCAAGAAGTCCAAGATCGTCAAGAATCAGCGGCGGGCGGCCACCGTCGCCCGTTACGCATCGCGTCGCACCGCGCTCAAAGACATCATCCGATCCCCATCGAGCGCCCCCGAACAGCGCAGTACCGCCCAGCGAGCCCTTGCCCGCCAGCCCCGCGACGCCAGTCCCGTGCGGTTACGCAACCGCGACGCCATCGACGGCCGGCCGCGCGGACATCTCCGCAAATTCGGGCTCTCCCGTGTGCGGGTCCGCCAACTGGCCCACGACGGACACCTGCCCGGTGTCCGGAAGGCCAGCTGGTAGATGGCCGCCAAATCCGCGCGAAAGGGCCCGACGAAGGCGAAGAAAAACCTGCTCGATAGCCTCGGCGTCGAGAGCGTCGATTACAAAGACACCGCAACATTGCGGGTGTTCATCTCTGACCGAGGCAAGATTCGCTCCCGGGGAGTGACCGGCCTGACAGTCCAGCAGCAACGCCAAGTCGCCCAGGCGATCAAGAACGCCCGCGAGATGGCGCTGCTGCCCTACCCGGGCCAGGACAGGCAGCGACGCGCTGCACTGTGCCCATGACCCGCATCCGGCAAGCCGGGGAACTTACCGAGGCCATGCTCGCCAAACCCATGTCGGCGCGCCGCACACGTCAGGCAACGAAGAGGGCGCCGCGCGCATTTTTCGCCAGCTGACACCCGCAGCTGTGGCCCACTACTTCATGATGACAATCATGTTCATCTCGCCTTCGGGGTGCACGCGGACATGACAGCCCCGCCGCCCTCCGACGGGACAAGGTCATCGGCATCCGCGGGGAGTCGAAGTCGTACCTAAGGCTCACCAGGCGAGCCGGCGCGCAAGTGCTGGCCGAAGAACTCAAAGACCCGACGCCACGCGTCTTCGGTCGCGGCCTCGTTGTAGCCGAATCCCGCGATGCGCACCAGCGGCTGACCGGGCAGTTTGTTCGCGAAGCTGTGCCCGGCGCCCGGGTAGGACTTGATATCGGCGGGGATGTTTTTGGCCGCGGTCACTTTACGTAGTCGATTGGCTGCGCCGATACCCAGCGGGTCGCGGGTGCCGAAGCTGGCGACGATCGGGCATGCCCCGTTTAGCGTCTCGCTGAGGTGGCGCGGCAGTGGAGTGCCGTAAAAGGGCGCGGTGGCGCCAAAACCTCTGGGCGACAAGACAAGCGCAAACTGACCGCCCATGCAAAAGCCCACAATGCCAACCCGACCGGAGCATTCTGGCATGGCCAGCAGGTGATCGCGGGCGGCCAGGATGTCATCGAGCGCGCGGCCCCGCTTCGTTAACAGCTCGCGAAAGACTCGGGTGATACATCGGGCGCGGCCGCCTCGGGCGTACATGTTCGGGGTGAGCACCACATAGCCTGCCCGGGCGATACGCTCGGAAATCAACTTATTGTCGGGGACATACCCGACCGCGTCGTGCACCACCACCACACCCGGCCACGGGCCCTGGCCGGGGGGAAGGCCCAGCAGCGCATCAATGGGTCCGGCGGGAGCGTCGATCTCTATCGTTGTCATAGCGTCATCTAACTGCAGCCTCGATGTCCGCCCCCGAGGAACTCGGGCCTAGCCCGCAGACGTTGGCGTCACGTGGTGTCGCGGCTGCTGCTCAGCTACGCCGTCGTCGAGCTCGCGGTGGTTTTCGCGCTGGCGGCGACGATCGGGTTTGGCTGGACTTTGCTGGTGTTGCTGGCGACGTTCGTCCTCGGGTTCGGTCTGCTGGCGCCGCTCGGTGGCTGGCAGCTCGGCCGACGGCTCCTGTGGTTGCGATCCGGCTTGGCGGAACCACGAAGCGCACTGAGTGACGGCGCGCTGGTCACCGTTGCCTCGGTCTTGGTGCTTGTTCCTGGTCTGGTCACCACGACGATGGGGCTGTTGCTGCTGGTGCCGCCGATCCGGGCGCTCGCTCGACCCGGGCTGACCGCGATCGCCGTGCGCGGTTTCCTGCGGAACGTGCCACTGACGGCCGATGCGGCGGCCAACATGGCCGGGGCCTTCGGCGAGAGCGGCACCGACCCGGACTTTATTGATGGCGAGGTCATCGACGTCATAGATGTCGAGCCGTTGACCCTTCAGCCCCCTCGGGTAGCCGCAGAACCTCCATCGCCGGGGTCGAATTAGCGGTGTGAGCCAGATTCCCGTCAAACTCCTGGTCAACGGCCGGGTGTACAGCCCCACCCACCCCGAAGCCACCGCGATGGCGGTGCGCGGCGATGTCGTCGCCTGGTTGGGCAGCGACGACGTCGGCCGCGACCAGTTCCCAGACGCTGACGTGCAGGATCTCGACGGCCGATTCGTGGCGCCGGGGTTCGTGGACAGCCACATCCACCTGACCGCGACCGGTCTGATGCTCAGCGGGCTGGACTTGCGGCCCGCGACCTCACGCGCGCAGTGCCTACGGATGGTCGCCGACTATGCGGCCGACCATCCGGGTCAGCCGCTGTGGGGTCACGGTTGGGATGAGTCGGCCTGGCCGGAGAATGCTGCGCCCAGCACCGCCGACCTAGACGCGGTTCTCGGTGACTGTCCCGCCTACCTGGCCAGGATCGACTCGCACTCCGCGTTGGTCTCCTCCGGACTGCGGCGGCTGGTCCCCGAGCTGGCGGCGGCAACCGGTTACACGGCCCAGCGGCCGCTGACCGGTGATGCCCACCACCTAGCCCGGGCCGCCGCACGCTACCTCTTGACCGACGTCCAGCTTGCCGACGCCCGGGCCGTGGCGCTGCAGGCCATAGCCGCGGCCGGCGTCGTCGCCGTGCACGAATGCGCCGGTCCGGAAATCGGCGGGCTCGACGACTGGTTGCGGCTGCGTGCACTCGAGCACGGAGTCGAGGTGATCGGGTACTGGGGTGAGGCCGTGGCCACGCCGGCCCAGGCCCGTGACCTGGTGACCGAGACCGGGGCTCGAGGGCTGGCCGGTGATTTGTTCGTCGACGGGGCGCTCGGGTCGCGCACCGCCTGGCTGCACGAGCCCTACGCGGACGCCCCCGACTGCATCGGCACCTGCCACCTTGACGTAGACGGCATCGAAGCGCACGTACGAGCATGCACCAAGGCCGAAGTGACCGCCGGCTTCCACGTCATCGGCGACGCTGCGGTGTCGGCCGCAGTCGCCGCCTTCGAACGGGTGGTGGCAGATCTCGGCGTGGTTGCCGTCGCCCGCTGCGGCCACCGCCTCGAGCATGTGGAGATGGTCACCGCGGACCAGGCCGCGAAGCTGGGCGCTTGGGGGGTCATCGCCAGTGTGCAGCCCAACTTCGATGAGCTGTGGGGCGGTGGCGACGGCATGTACGCTCGCCGCCTGGGCGCCCAGCGAGGCAGCGAACTCAACCCGCTGGCGCTGTTAGCATCCCAAGGCGTGCCCCTCGCGCTTGGCTCCGACGCGCCCGTCACGGGCTTTGATCCCTGGGCCAGCGTGCGCGCGGCGGTCAATCACCGCACGCCGGGCAGCGGGGTATCGGCGCGGGCGGCGTTTGCTGCCGCGACCCGCGGCGGCTGGCGGGCCGGTGGTGTTCGAGACGGCCGGATCGGCACCCTGGTGCCGGGCGCGCCCGCGTCCTACGCGATATGGGACGCCGGGGACTTTGACGTCGACGCACCGCGCGACGCAGTCCAGCGCTGGTCTACCGACCCGCGCTCCCGGGTACCCGCATTGCCGCGGCTGGGCCCGACCGACGCCTTGCCGCGTTGCCGCCAAACCGTGCATCGAGGTGCGGTCATCTATGGCTAGGGAATGGTTCGGCCGGAAGGCGCGGCCCGCTGAGGTCGCCGAGGCCGGCCCGGAGAGCCCCGCCGATCCAGAGATCGAACTGTCGGCCGAGCCGGCGGAAGGCCCCGACGCGCCGAGCGCGGCTGCCTGGCTCGGCGCCGCGGCCCGCCGGCGCCTGGTGAAGCTTGGCGCCTGGGTGGCAGCGCAGCTGCCCACCACACGGACCGCGGTGCGGACGCGGCTGACGCGCCTGGTGGTCAGCATCGTGGCCGGTCTGCTGTTGTATGCCAGCTTCCCGCCGCGCAACTGCTGGTGGGCGGCGGTGGTTGCGCTCGCATTGCTGGCCTGGGTGCTGACCCACCGCGCGACGACACCGGTGGGTGGGCTGGGCTACGGCCTGCTATTCGGCCTGGTGTTCTACGTCTCGTTGTTGCCGTGGATCGGCGAGCTGGTGGGCCCCGGGCCCTGGTTGGCACTGGCGACGACGTGCGCGCTGTTCCCCGGCATCTTCGGTCTGTTCGCCGTCGTGGTACGCCTGTTGCCGGGTTGGCCGATCTGGTTCGCGGTGGGGTGGGCGGCGCAGGAGTGGTTGAAGTCGATCCTTCCGTTCGGTGGATTTCCGTGGGGGTCGGTCGCCTTCGGTCAAGCCGAAGGCCCGCTGTTGCCGTTGGTCCAGCTCGGCGGTGTGGCGCTGCTGTCAACGGGGGTAGCGCTGGTCGGATGCGGCTTGACCGCGATCGCGCTGGAAATCGAGAAGTGGTGGCGAACCGGTGGTCAGGGGGATGCGCCGCCGGCGGTGGTGCTGCCGGCCGCGTGCATATGCCTGGTCTTGTTCGCCGCCATCGTCGTCTGGCCGCAGGTGCGGCATGCGGGTAGCGGATCGGGCGGCGAACCCACGGTCACCGTCGCGGTGGTCCAGGGCAATGTGCCCCGGCTCGGTCTCGACTTCAATGCGCAACGTCGGGCGGTGCTAGACAACCACGTTGAGGAGACGTTGCGGCTGGCCGCCGACGTGCATGCGGGGCTGGCGCAGCAACCCCAGTTCGTCATCTGGCCGGAGAACTCGTCGGACATCGACCCGTTCGTCAACCCCGACGCCGGTCAACGGATCTCCGCAGCGGCCGAAGCGATCGGCGCGCCGATCCTGATCGGCACCCTGATGGATGTTCCGGGCCGTCCTCGTGAAAATCCGGAGTGGACCAATACGGCCATTGTCTGGAATCCCGGCACCGGGCCGGCCGACCGCCACGACAAGGCAATCGTGCAGCCCTTCGGCGAGTACCTGCCCATGCCGTGGCTGTTTCGGCACCTCTCCGGCTACGCCGACCGCGCCGGCCACTTCGTGCCCGGCAACGGCACCGGTGTGGTGCGCATCGCTGGGGTCCCGGTCGGGGTGGCTACCTGCTGGGAGGTGATCTTCGACCGCGCCCCGCGGAAGTCGATTCTGGGCGGCGCGCAGCTGTTGACCGTGCCCAGCAACAACGCCACCTTCAACAAGACAATGAGCGAACAGCAGCTGGCATTCGCCAAGGTACGGGCCGTCGAGCACGACAGATACGTGGTGGTTGCCGGTACCACTGGGATCAGTGCGGTGATAGCACCAGACGGGGGTGAGCTGATCCGGACCGACTTTTTCCAGCCCGCATACCTGGACAGCCAGGTGCGCCTCAAGACGAGGCTGACACCGGCAACTCGATGGGGTCCAATCCTGCAATGGATTCTCGTCGGGGCAGCCGCAGCGGTCGTTCTCGTCGCCATGCGGCAGAATGGGTGGTTCCCGCGTCCGAGGCGCTCGGAGCCAAAGGGCGAAAATGACGATTCCGATGCGCCCCCGGGCAGATCTGAGGCCTCCGGTCCGCCGGCCCTGAGTGAATCCGACGACGAACTCATTCAGCCCGAGCAGGGCGGCCGACACTCATCCGGTTTCGGACGACACAGAGCAACATCGAGGAGTTACATGACCACCGGCCAGCCGGCGCCCCCAGCCCCGGGTAACCGTCCCAGCCAGCGCGTCCTGGTGATCATTCCTACGTTCAACGAGCGGGAGAACCTTCCGGTGATCCACCGGCGGCTGACGCAAGCATGCCCCGCCGTGCACGTGCTGGTCGTCGACGACAGCAGCCCCGACGGCACCGGCCAGCTCGCCGACGAGCTGGCGCAGGCCGATCCCGGCCGCACCCACGTGATGCACCGCACCGCCAAGAACGGTTTGGGCGCGGCGTACCTGGCAGGTTTCGCCTGGGGGTTGAGCCGGGAGTATTCGGTGCTGGTCGAGATGGATGCCGACGGCAGCCACGCGCCCGAACAGCTGCAGCGCCTGCTGGACGCCGTCGACGCTGGTGCCGATCTTGCGATTGGTTCGCGCTATGTCGCGGGGGGGACGGTACGAAACTGGCCTTGGCGGCGGCTAGTCCTGTCCAAAACCGCTAACACCTATTCGCGCCTGGCGCTCGGAATCGGGATCCACGACATCACCGCTGGCTACCGCGCGTACCGCCGCGAAGCACTCGAAGCGATTGACCTGGACGGCGTGGACTCCAAGGGCTACTGCTTCCAGATCGATCTCACCTGGCGCACGGTGAGCAACGGGTTCGTCGTCACCGAGGTGCCGATTACCTTTACCGAGCGCGAGCTCGGTGTGTCCAAGATGAGCGGGTCCAACATTCGTGAGGCGCTGGTCAAAGTCGCCCGCTGGGGCATCGAGGGACGCCTTTCGCGCTCGGACCACGCACGCGCACGACCGGACATTGCCCGGCCGGGAGCAGGGGGTTCCCGGGTCAGCCGCGCCGACGTGACCGAATGAGCTCGAGGCGCTCCTTAAGTAACTCTTCGAGTTCTTCGATGGAACGGCGCTCCAGCAGCATGTCCCAGTGCGTCCGGGGCGGCTTAACCTTCTTCGGCTCGGGCAGGTCGCCCTCGATCAGGGTGCCTTCCATGCCGTTGCGGCACAACCAGGTGCCGGGGATCTCGGCGTCATCGGCGAACGGGACTTCGAACTCCTCGCCGTTGTCGGTGCGGTACCGCGCGATCTGGCGCGGCGCCAGGTCGTGGTTGCGGTCGGTCTCATAGCTCACGGCTCCGAGGCGACTGCCCCTCAGGACACGATCAGCCATGGGCGCTACTCCTTTAGGTCCTGTGAGCCCTGGGCTCTGCTGGTAGGTTGCGTACTGGCGACTGGCTCCGGTTGGCAAACGCTGCGGCCGTCTGCGTAGTTCCCGGCACGCGACGCGCGCGGCGCGACCATCAATGATACCGGGATCGGACACCCGGGCGGACTAATGTCTGCAGGCATGACTCGTCGTGCCCGTCCGCAGCCGTGCGGGTGGTGTGGCCGTGACGTGACCGACGTCGGCATGGGCCGTCGCCGCCGGTATTGCCGGCAGTCTTGCCGGCAGCGGGCTTACGAGCAGCGCGCCATGCTGACCCGGGGTGAGGTGAGGGCGCTGCCCGCCGATGCGGTCGTGTTGTCAGCCGACGACGCGGCCGATCTGTCGGATCGTGTTTACCAGGTGCGATGCGCCGCCGAGGATGTCGTCACCGCGCTCGACGAAGGAGCCGCGGCGACCGAACTGCGCGATCTGTGCGACGAGCTGATCCGGGCCGCCAGGGCTGCCGATGGGTGGCGCCGAGCCGGCGCCTAGTCGCTGCATTCGTGCGGCTGTGTTGTGAAGACCACCGCTAGCACCGCATTGACATGCGCCCATCCGGCGTTGACGGGCGGGCGGGTACAGTCGCGCCATGGACGGCAGGCTTTGCACGGGCGCACTGGTGCCCAGGGAGTATTGGACGCTTTGAAATCCTGCCGGAGTTGGCAATACTCACCAGCGAACTTGCGCCAGAGCGCCGTACGACGGCGTCGTTTTGTGCAGCAACTTCGGTGACTCGGCGGGAGCCGCATCCGGCGGTCGGCGACGGCCAATATTAGCGAGAGTTAGGCGAGGTTAGTAATGGTTGATCAACTCCAGCATGCGACCGAAGCGCTGCGCAAAGCGCTGGTCCAGGTGGAACGCCTGAAGCGCACCAACCGTGCGTTGCTGGAGCGCTCGAGCGAGCCGATCGCGATCGTGGGCATGTCGTGTCGCTTCCCGGGGGGCGTCGATTCCCCGGAAGGGCTGTGGCAGATGGTGGCCGACGCCAGGGACGTGATGTCAGAATTTCCCACCGACCGTGGGTGGGATCTGGCCGGGTTGTTCGACCCGGATCCCGACGTGCGCCATAAGTCGTACGCGCGCACTGGGGGCTTCGTGGATGGCGTCGCGGATTTCGATCCCGCGTTCTTCGGTATTTCGCCCAGCGAGGCGTTAGCGATGGATCCACAGCATCGGATGTTGCTGGAGTTGTCCTGGGAGGCGTTGGAGCGGGCCGGTATCGATCCGACCGGATTGCGCGGCAGCGCCACCGGGGTATTCGCCGGGGTAATGACGCAAGGCTACGGCATGTTCGCCGCCGAGCCGGTAGAAGGCTTCCGGCTGACCGGCCAATTGTCCAGCGTCGCCTCGGGTCGGGTGGCCTATGTGCTGGGGTTGGAGGGTCCGGCGGTGTCGGTGGATACGGCGTGTTCGTCGTCGTTGGTGGCGTTGCATATGGCGGTGGGATCGCTGCGGTCGGGGGAGTGCGATCTGGCGCTGGCTGGCGGCGTCACCGTCAACGCCACACCGACGGTCTTCGTGGAATTCAGCAGGCATCGTGGGCTGGCACCCGACGGCCGGTGCAAGCCTTACGCCGGGCGGGCTGATGGGGTCGGCTGGTCCGAGGGCGGTGGGATGTTGGTGCTGCAGCGGCTTTCGGATGCGCGGCGGTTGGGTCATCCGGTGTTGGCGGTGGTGGTCGGGTCGGCGGTTAATCAGGATGGGGCGTCGAATGGGTTGACCGCGCCTAATGGTCCTTCGCAGCAGCGGGTGGTGCGGGCGGCGTTGGCCAATGCCGGGTTGAGCGCGGCCGAGGTGGATGTGGTGGAGGGGCATGGGACCGGGACCACGTTGGGGGATCCGATTGAGGCTCAGGCGTTGTTGGCCACTTATGGGCAAGATCGGGGGGAGCCGGGAGAACCTTTGTGGTTGGGGTCGGTGAAGTCGAATATGGGTCATACGCAGGCCGCGGCGGGGGTGGCCGGGGTGATCAAGATGGTGTTGGCGATGCGCCATGAGCTGTTGCCGGCGACGTTGCACGTGGATGTGCCTAGCCCGCATGTGGATTGGTCGGCGGGGGCGGTGGAGTTGTTGACCGCGCCGCGGGTGTGGCCTGCTGGTGCTCGGACGCGTCGTGCGGGGGTGTCGTCGTTTGGGATTAGTGGCACTAATGCGCATGTGATTATCGAGGCGGTGCCGGTGGTGCCGCGGCGGGAGGCTGGTTGGGCGGGGCCGGTGGTGCCGTGGGTGGTGTCGGCGAAGTCGGAGTCGGCGTTGCGGGGGCAGGCGGCTCGGTTGGCCGCGTACGTGCGTGGCGATGATGGCCTCGATGTTGCCGATGTGGGGTGGTCGTTGGCGGGTCGTTCGGTTTTTGAGCATCGGGCGGTGGTGGTTGGCGGGGACCGTGATCGGTTGTTGGCCGGGCTCGATGAGCTGGCGGGTGACCAGTTGGGCGGCTCGGTTGTTCGGGGCACGGCGACTGCGGCGGGTAAGACGGTGTTCGTCTTCCCCGGCCAAGGCTCCCAATGGCTGGGCATGGGAATCGAACTGCTCGATACCGCACCGGCATTCGCGCAGCAGATCGACGCGTGTGCCGAGGCGTTCGCGGAATTTGTCGACTGGTCGCTGGTGGACGTGCTGCGTGGCGCCCCCGGTGCACCGGGACTGGATCGCGTGGATGTGGTGCAGCCCGTGCTGTTCGCGGTGATGGTGTCACTGGCCGAGCTGTGGAAGTCGGTCGCAGTGCATCCGGATGCGGTGATCGGTCATTCGCAAGGCGAGATCGCTGCCGCCTACGTTGCCGGCGCGCTGTCGCTGCGCGACGCCGCACGGGTGGTCACGCTGCGCAGCAAGTTGCTGGCCGGACTGGCCGGCCCGGGCGGCATGGTGTCCATCGCGTGCGGTGCCGACCAGGCGCGGGATTTGTTGGCGCCCTTCGGCGATCGGGTCAGCATCGCCGTCGTCAACGGCCCCTCGGCGGTGGTGGTGTCGGGCGAAGTGGGCGCGCTGGAGGAGCTGATCGCGGTGTGCTCCACCAAGGAACTGCGGACCCGCCGGATCGAGGTGGACTATGCCTCGCATTCGGTGGAGGTCGAGGCGATCCGTGGCCCACTCGCCGAAGCTCTGTCCGGCATCGAACCGCGATCCACGCGTACCGTCTTCTTCTCTACGGTGACCGGAAATCGTTTGGATACAGCTGGTTTGGACGCCGACTACTGGTACCGCAACGTCCGCCAGACCGTGCTATTCGACCAGGCGGTGCGCAACGCCTGCGAGCAGGGCTACCGCACGTTCATCGAATCCAGCCCGCATCCGGCGTTGATTACCGGTGTCGAGGAAACATTCGCCGCGTGCACCGACGGTGACAGCGAGGCCATTGTCGTCCCCACGCTGGGGCGTGGAGATGGTGGGCTGCACCGATTCCTGCTCTCGGCGGCGTCCGCGTTTGTGGCGGGGGTGGCTGTGAACTGGCGGGGCACGCTGGACGGAGCGGGCTATGTGGAGCTGCCGACGTATGCCTTTGACAAGCGCCGGTTTTGGCTCTCGGCCGAGGGCTCAGGCGCCGACGTATCCGGTTTGGGGTTGGGTGCGAGCGAACACCCGTTGCTGGGCGCGGTGGTCGACCTGCCCGCCTCCGGCGGGGTGGTGTTGACGGGTCGGTTGTCGCCCAACGTGCAGCCGTGGTTGGCCGACCACGCCGTTTCAGACGTGGTGCTGTTCCCGGGCACCGGATTCGTGGAGCTGGCGATCCGCGCCGGCGACGAAGTCGGCTGCTCGGTGCTTGACGAGCTGACGCTGGCCGCACCCCTGCTGTTGCCCGCCACCGGCTCCGTTGCGGTGCAGGTGGTAGTCGACGCTGGCCGGGATTCGAATTCCCGTGGTGTGTCGATATTTTCCCGAGCTGACGCGCAAGCGGGCTGGCTTTTGCATGCCGAGGGTATCCTGCGGCCCGGGTCGGTTGAACCAGGCGCGGACCTATCGGTGTGGCCACCGGCAGGTGCCGTGACGGTGGACGTGGCCGATGGCTATGAGCGGTTGGCGACACGCGGCTACCGGTACGGACCGGCGTTTCGCGGGCTGACCGCGATGTGGGCCCGCGGCGAGGAAATATTCGCCGAGGTGAGGCTGCCGGAGGCGGCCGGGGGAGTCGGTGGGTTCGGTGTGCATCCGGCTTTGTTGGACGCCGTCTTGCATGCGGTCGTGATCGCCGGCGACCCGGACGAACTCGCATTGCCGTTCGCTTGGCAGGGCGTGTCGTTGCATGCCACGGGGGCCTCGGCGGTGCGGGCCCGGATCGCGCCGGCGGGGCCGTCGGCGGTGTCGGTGGAGTTGGCGGACGGGCTGGGTCTGCCGGTATTGTCGGTGGCCTCGATGGTGGCCCGCCCGGTGACCGAGCGGCAGCTGCTGGCGGCGGTGTCGGGCTCGGGTCCCGACCGGCTGTTCGAAGTGATCTGGTCGCCCGCGTCGGCGGCCACGTCCCCGGGGCCTACCCCCGCCTACCAGATCTTTGAATCGGTTGCGGCTGACCAAGATCCGGTAGCCGGCAGCTACGTGCGCAGCCACCAGGCTCTGGCCGCAGTGCAGTCGTGGCTGACCGACCATGAATCCGGGGTGCTGGTGGTGGCGACCCGGGGCGCGATGGCGCTGCCCCGCGAAGACGTCGCCGATCTGGCGGGCGCGGCCGTGTGGGGGCTGGTGCGGTCGGCGCAGACCGAGCATCCGGGCCGGATCGTGCTGGTCGATTCCGATGCGGCCACCGACGACGCGGCGATCGCGATGGCGTTGGCGACTGGCGAGCCGCAGGTAGTGCTGCGGGGCGGACAGGTGTACACCGCGCGCGTGCGCGGCAGCCGCGCGGCGGATGCCATCTTGGTGCCGCCGGGCGATGGGCCATGGCGGTTGGGTCTGGGCAGCGCGGGCACCTTCGAAAATCTGCGGCTCGAGCCGGTTCCCAACGCCGACGCACCGTTGGGGCCCGGCCAGGTCCGGGTGGCCATGCGCGCCATCGCCGCGAACTTCCGCGACATCATGATCACCCTAGGCATGTTCACCCACGACGCGCTGCTCGGCGGCGAAGGCGCGGGCGTGGTCGTCGAGGTCGGCCCCGGTGTCACCGAATTCTCGGTCGGTGATTCGGTGTTCGGATTCTTCCCCGACGGCAGCGGCACCCTGGTGGCCGGCGACGTCCGGCTGCTGCTGCCGATGCCCGCCGACTGGTCCTACGCCGAAGCCGCCGCCATCTCGGCTGTCTTCACCACCGCGTACTACGCATTCATACATTTGGCCGACGTACAACCGGGCCAGCGCGTGTTGATCCATGCCGGCACCGGCGGGGTGGGCATGGCGGCGGTGCAGCTGGCTCGGCATCTGGGGTTGGAGGTGTTCGCGACCGCGAGCAAGGGTAAGTGGGACACCTTGCGCGCCATGGGCTTTGACGACGACCACATATCCGATTCACGTAGCCTAGAGTTCGAGGACAAGTTCCGCGCGGCCACTGGCGGTCGAGGGTTCGACGTGGTGTTGGACTCGCTGGCCGGTGAATTCGTGGATGCGTCGCTGCGTCTGGTGGCACCGGGTGGGGTGTTCTTGGAGATGGGCAAGACCGACATCCGCGACCCCGGCGTGATCGCCCAGCAGTACCCGGGCGTGCGCTACCGCGCCTTCGACCTATTCGAACCGGGACGTCCCCGGATGCATCAGTACATGCTGGAGCTCGCCACGCTGTTCGGCGATGGGGTGCTGCGGCCGTTGCCGGTCACCACTTTTGACGTGCGGTGCGCGCCTGCGGCGTTGCGTTATCTGAGCCAGGCGCGCCACACCGGCAAGGTCGTCATGCTGATGCCCGGCTCGTGGGCGGCGGGCACGGTGTTGATCACCGGTGGCACCGGGATGGCGGGTTCGGCGGTGGCCCGTCACGTGGTGGCTCGTCATGGGGTGCGCAATCTGGTGTTGGTGGGCCGGCGCGGCCCGGATGCTCCCGGGGCTGCGGAGCTGGTGGCCGAGTTGGCCGCCGCCGGTGCGCAGGTGCAGGTGGTGGCCTGTGACGCGGCGGATCGAGCGGCGTTGGCCAAGGTGATCGCCGATATTCCGGTTCAGCATCCATTGTCGGGCGTGATCCACACCGCCGGCGCACTCGACGACGCGGTGGTGATGTCACTGACACCGGATCGGGTGGATGTGGTGTTGCGGTCCAAGGTGGACGCGGCGTGGCACCTGCACGAGTTGACTCGCGACCTGGATGTGTCGGCGTTTGTCATGTTTTCGTCGATGGCCGGGCTGGTCGGATCGTCGGGCCAGGCCAACTATGCGGCCGCCAATTCGTTTTTGGATGCGCTGGCCGCCCACCGGCGGGCCCATGGGCTGCCGGCCATCTCCCTGGGCTGGGGTCTGTGGGATCAGGCCAGCGCCATGACCGGCGGCCTGGACGCCGCAGACCTGGCCCGGCTGGGTCGTGAAGGGGTGCTGGCGCTGTCCACCGCTGAGGCGCTGGAACTGTTCGACACCGCAATGATCGTCGACGAGCCATTCCTGGCGCCCGCCCGCATTGACCTCACCGCACTGCGAGCCCATGCGGTGGCGGTGCCGCCCATGTTCTCCGACCTAGCCAGCGCGCCGACCCGCCGTCAGGTCGACGACTCCGTGGCCGCCGCAAAGTCGAAATCGGCGCTCGCGCATCGCCTGCACGGGCTGCCCGAAGCCGAACAGCACGCCGTCTTGCTAGGCCTGGTGCGTTTGCACATCGCCACCGTGCTGGGCAACATCACGCCAGAAGCCATCGACCCCGACAAGGCGTTCCAGGACCTGGGTTTTGACTCGTTGACCGCGGTCGAAATGCGTAACCGGCTCAAATCCGCCACCGGCCTTTCACTTTCACCCACGCTCATCTTCGACTACCCGACACCCAATCGGCTGGCCTCCTATATCCGCACCGAACTTGCCGGCCTCCCACAGGAAATCAAGCACACACCCGCGGTACGCACCACGAGCGAGGATCCGATCGCGATCGTGGGCATGGCGTGCCGCTATCCCGGCGGGGTGAATTCCCCGGACGACATGTGGGACATGCTGATCCAGGGCCGCGACGTGCTCTCCGAATTCCCGGCGGACCGCGGGTGGGACCTGGCCGGGCTATACAACCCCGACCCCGACGCCGCGGGTGCGTGCTACACCCGCACCGGCGGCTTTGTGGACGGGGTCGGCGACTTCGACCCCGCCTTCTTCGGGGTGGGGCCGAGCGAGGCCCTCGCGATGGATCCACAGCATCGGATGTTGCTGGAGTTGTCCTGGGAGGCGTTGGAGC
>OBKH01000044.1_pt1 | contig 40433 bp, 35 predicted proteins | sample 1496241 | NCBI WGS metagenome assembly OBKH01 (sample SAMN03273953, study PRJEB22546) | soil metagenome | isolation source: rice field elevated CO2 plus elevated temperature | place: India: CRRI Experimental farm Cuttack,Odisha-753006 | collected 2013-12-17 | reverse complement strand
GGATGGGGGGGCCGGTGGGGGGCGTTGTTGCGGGTAATGGGTGGCTTGGGTTTGAAGTTAGACTTGCAGGGGGCGGGTGAACGAGAGGTCGAGGCGGTCAAGGTCGTACAGCGGGCGAGTGAGCATCCCGGCCAGACGGCTGCGGGCCACGCTGTTTCCCTGGTTGGTTGCGATCGGCTGGATGGTCGGCTGGGTGGCCCAGTCGCGGTACGTCACCTTGCTGGCCAATGCGGCGGCGGCAAACGGGGCGTCGATCACGCCATTTTGGGCCAACAAGCGAATATGGCTGTCGGTGAGGTCGACCAGTTCGTCGCGCCCCTTGGTCAGGTAATGGGACGGGCGGCGCTGGGCGATCATCAATGACAGCATCTCGCGCAAGGCCAGACCTTTCGCCGCCATGGTTTGCGGGTCTGTCGCGGTGCTGGTCAGTGCTTCGTTGGCCTGGTTGAAATCGGAGCCGTACCACACCCGCAAGCCTTCGGCCATGCCATGCACTTCCCCGTGGCCGGGTACGGCTGACAACGGCACGCTGTTGAGGTAGTCGCGAACAATGTTCTGCCGGGCTTCGAGGGTTTGTGGCCCGGCCTGATAGGCACGCACGGTGGCGGAGATCATCTGGCGGATTTTCTCCGCGCCATTGACCGTCAAGCCATCGGGCGAGTGCCGGTATTTTTCCAGCTGCGTGGCCAGAGTACTGCCACCGGCGGACTGGCCGGGTACGTGCAGCAACTTGGCAACCTGGGACCATGCCGCCATGCCGAAGCGCGGCCAGTCCACGGCAGGGTTGGCCAGGGGTTGTCTGGGGTCGAGCAGAAAGCGGTTCTCGATAAACAACAGGCTGTTGACCACCACCGGCGGGATCGAGGCAAAGCTGGAATAGAGTTGTTGCGGATAGTGGTACTGGTACAACGGCGCGGCGCGGCAATCGGTAATCGATAACCCCGCCTGGATTTTCTCGGAATAGGGCACGAACAGGCCCCTGTCGGTGTAATTCATCAGCGCCGGAGAAAAACGGGTTTGCGCTTCGATGACGAAATCACGCTTGAGCAAACGGGGCAGGAACTCGCCCAGCGAGCTATAGCCCAGGCGCAGATCGAACGGGCCGGCGCCAGGGTAGTGAATGGCATCACTGGGGCCGGGCTTGAGTTCATAGCTGAGGGTTTGGGCAAACTTGCTGATCTCCCGCGATTGAAACCTCGACGTGCGCATCTCCTTGGACGCCGCCAGGCCTACGACAATCGCAATGATCAATATCAGCAACCAAAACGCCTTCCACCCATGCTTGACACGACTGCGACGGGGTTTCTCAGGTATAGGCGCCTCATCCACACGTTCAGTCGGGACCACAGTTTTACTCGAATCGGTTTGCCATAACGCGCCCATAGTCGACTGATCCATTCACGCAGATTGATCTGACTTGCCTGAAGCTTAGACGGTGGTTGGCGATGGTGAAAAAATTGTGAACCTCCAACTATCGGGTTTCTTCTGTTTCCTGTGGCGAGTCAGCGTGTTGGATCGCCGCGCCGTCCCGCTCGAGTGCGCAGCCGTCGCAAAACCAGGTCACCGGTTAATCAGGCACAACCCGATGACAGGGTTGGGGCCACTTTGCAGCCCGGCGGAGCAAGCTCCCTCGCCACGGGGATGGCTGCACGCTGGAAGTACTGGTCTAGACGCGTCCATCGAGTAAAAACGGCCTGTCTGTGGGCATGACGACGCACCCATACCGTGCAATACTCGCCGCCGTTGAAAATGGCGAAAAATCCTACATAAGTCAGGCAATCCATCTCCATGAATCCCCATTTTGCCGAGAGTTACGCCTGAATTTTGTGGTTTATAGAGTGAAAATATCTGTCGCCGGCTTTTTATACTGCACGCCCCGCTGATCTTGCAGGATGTGTCCTGGAAGACGGTTTTGCCCACGAGGCCGAGCCGGTTATGGGAAGCAGTGACTTATCCGTCATTGTTTCGACACTCGGTGGCTATATCCAATAACAAGACGAGGTGGTACCCCTATGCCAGTTGGCAATCATCTGCCCCACGGCGAGACCGCTCAGGGCGGCCCGCTCAAACGTGAACTCGGCGAACGGCATATTCGCTTGATGGCACTCGGAGCCTGTATCGGTGTCGGCCTGTTTCTCGGTTCGGCCAAGGCCATTGAGATGGCAGGGCCGGCGATCATGCTGTCCTACATCATCGGCGGCCTGGCCATTCTGGTCATCATGCGCGCCCTCGGCGAAATGGCCGTGCACAACCCGGTTGCGGGTTCGTTCAGCCGTTATGCCCAAGACTACCTCGGCCCTCTGGCGGGCTTCCTGACCGGCTGGAACTACTGGTTCCTGTGGCTGGTGACCTGTGTCGCGGAAATCACCGCCGTGGCGGTGTACATGGGCGTCTGGTTCCCCGACGTACCGCGCTGGATCTGGGCGCTGTCGGCCCTGGTCAGCATGGGCACCATCAACCTGATCGCGGTCAAGGCCTTCGGTGAATTCGAGTTCTGGTTCGCCCTGATCAAAATCGTGACCATCATTGCGATGGTAGTGGGTGGCATCGGCATCATCGCCTTTGGCTTGGGCAACGATGGGGTCGCGCTGGGCATTTCCAATCTCTGGACCCATGGCGGCTTCATGCCCAATGGCGTTCAAGGCGTGTTGATGTCCCTGCAAATGGTCATGTTTGCCTACCTCGGCGTGGAAATGATCGGCCTGACCGCCGGTGAAGCGAAGAACCCGCAAAAGACCATTCCCGATGCGATCGGCTCGGTGTTCTGGCGGATTCTGCTGTTCTACGTTGGCGCACTGTTCGTGATCCTGTCGATCTACCCGTGGAATGAAATCGGTACCCAGGGCAGCCCGTTCGTGATGACCTTCGAGCGCCTGGGCATCAAGACCGCCGCCGGCATTATCAATTTCGTGGTGATCACGGCGGCGCTGTCGTCCTGCAATGGCGGCATCTTCAGCACCGGACGCATGCTCTACAGCCTGGCGCAGAACGGTCAGGCCCCGGCGGGCTTCGCCAAGACCTCGAGCAATGGTGTGCCGCGTCGCGCGTTGCTGCTGTCGATGGGCGCCTTGTTGCTGGGCGTACTGCTCAACTACCTGGTGCCTGAAAAGGTGTTCGTCTGGGTGACGGCGATTGCGACCTTCGGTGCGATCTGGACCTGGGTGATGATCCTGCTGGCCCAGCTCAAATTCCGTAAGGGCCTGAGCGCCAGCGAACGTGCGGGTTTGAAATACCGCATGTGGCTGTACCCGGTCAGTTCTTACCTGGCGCTGGCGTTCCTGGTGCTGGTGGTCGGTCTGATGGCCTACTTTCCGGACACTCGCGTGGCCTTGTATGTCGGCCCGGCGTTCCTGGTGCTGCTGACCGTGTTGTTCTACGTGTTCAAGCTGCAACCGGCCCCTGTGTCGCAGGGTGCGGTGCAGTCGGCTTCGTAAGTCGTAACGCCTGAAACGCAAAAGCCCCGGTCCATTGGCCGGGGCTTTTGTATTTTTGCAGATCAACCCGGCATCGACAGGCGCACGCGATCTGCTCAGGCAGGCGCTGTCACCGTCTGCGATCTTTTGATGGTCTGATTCAAGCGCTTGTTGAACTCCAGCCAGGCCCCCAGCAACGCCATCAACCCGGCCCCCACCAGCGCGGTGAAGATCTGCATGGCGAAGGCATCGTCGGCCATCGCATTGATCATGTCCGCCAGGGGCGCCAGCAGCACGCCGAGGCAGAAGATTTCCAGGGAAAAACGCCCCATGCGGCAGCTTTGCCGGGCCAGCCAGTTTTTCGTCCAGCCGGTGTCGGGCAGCAGTTTCGCGGTGACGTAGGCCAGCGCCAGAAAGTGCAACAGGCGCACGGGTGACAGGTTGGTCTTGCTGATCGGGTACAACAAATTGCTCAGGCTGGCCGGCATCAGCGCATCGTGGATCTGCGGCCAGCGCCACAACACAGTCAGCACGCCGGCGACCACAACGTATACCGCTGCCGTCAGGAACAACGGCTGGCGGATCAAAGGTCGGGTCTCGGGCACGCGCGAGCGCTGTGAGTGAATCGCCGCCGCGCCACCGAGCACGAACAGCAACTGCCAGGCGACAGGGTTGAAGTACCACACGCCGTCCTTGATGGCGGCCAGGTTCCAGCCCAGCCATTGCGCCAGCAGGTACACCGTCAACGACATCGCCACCACGGCCCAGGGCTTGCGCACCAGCAACGGCAGCACCATCGGCAACCCGGCCAGCAGCACGATGTACAGCGGCAGCGGGTCCATCAGGTTCGGTTTGAAGCGCAGCAGCAGCTCATCGATCAGGGCCTGTTGCGGGCTGGCGATGAAGTGGTGCATGCCCATTTCCTCCACCAGATCCCGGGTCTCCACGTGACTGTTGGCGAAGAACACAATGCCCATCAGCATCGCCAGCAGGAAAATATGCACCACGTAGAGCACCCAGGCCCGGCGCAGGATTTTCACGCAGGTGATCAGGAACCCCTCGCGGGCGAGGATTTTGCCGTAGGCCAGCACCGCGGCATAACCGGCCAGAAACACGAAGACTTCAGCCGCGTCGCTGAAGCCGAAGTTGCGCAAGGTGATTTGACCCAGTGGGTTGTGGGGCACGTGATCCCAGAAAATGAAGATCAGTGCCAGACCGCGAAAAAAGTCGATCCGGTGATCGCGCTCGAACGTCATGACATCAGGCTCGTAAACGGGGGTTAAACAAAGGAGTCCGGAAGGGGCGAAAGGTTGCGCCCCGGCACATCGGCGGCGCGCAGGGTGGCGTGATTCGCCGACAAATGCAAAGTCGGGATATTTCGGAATGTCTCGTGGCGTTTAACCGCTGGTCTGAAAGGGCCTCACGCCTGTGATATCTGACAGTAGACACGCTCAAATGTAGGTGGACGGACTGGGTTCCCACACAGGGTTGTCAGCATGAGACGGGTGCGCAAAGGCTTGGCCGGCGACAGGGTGATCGGCGTTGCGAATACGCTGATTCACCGCCCCCTCGCTGTGGTCGAACGCAGAGGCGGCGGCAAAGACCGGCACGGGCCTTAGCATGGGCAGATTCAGTGATTTCTTCGTCAGGGAACTCGGTCGCCGTCAGGTCTGGCTGTTTTTCCTGCTCGCGACCTTTTTGTATGTGCTGCCGCTGATCCTGGCGGACTTCCCCTACATCGATGACAACTGGCGCTCGCTGTCGGCAGGGATGGCCTGGGCCGAACAGGGACGGTTGTTCGCCGAGCTGTTCTACAACGCGCTGACCTTCAGCAACGCCGCGCCGAACATCTTTCCGTTGCCGCTGTTGATCGCAACCGTGGCCATGGCCTCGGCACTGACCAGCCTGACCTTTCATTACTTCCGTCAACCGACGGTCGCCCGTTGTCTGGTGCTGTTGCCGCTCTGGTACAACCCGTTCTTCCTGCAAAATCTCTCTTATCAGTACGACGGCCCGATCATGGTCTTGAGCTTGGTGGCGGTGATCTACGCCATCACCTTTCGCCACCCCTCGCGCAATGTGCAATGGCTGGTGCCGTCATTGCTGATTGCACTGGCGCTCGGGTTGTATCAGGTGAGCCTCAATGTGTTTCTCGGCCTGTGTTGCCTGGAAGTGTTGCGGGCCGCCAATGACAAAGTGGCCTGGCCGCAGTGGGGCGGTCTGATCGGCTGGAAGTTCGCTCAACTCGTGCTGGGCGGGTTGATCTACGGCGTCAGCGCTTACCCCTTCATGGGAGAGGGGCGCACGCTGTTGCTGAATTGGGGCGCGCATCCCTTGCTGCAAATCCGGATCAACCTCGGCCGGGTGCTGGAGAACGTGGTGTTGCTGTTCCATGGCGGGTTTGCCTGGGTGTTCGCCGGGTTGTTCTTATGCGCGATTGTTGGGGCGGTTCGCCTGGGTTCGCGGGTTGTGCGGCGTTCGGACAGTGGGCCGAAGAAACTGTTGATCGGCCTGCTCTGTGTGCTGAGCGTGCCCATGGTGCTGCTGTTGGTGTCGGGGGTTGCCCTGTTCTTCCGCGACTTCAACGAAGGCGCCAGAACCCTGATGGGCTTCGCAGTCTTGCTGGTGCTGATGTGCTACCTGGCTCATCTGGCACTGGCCCCCCTGCACGAGCGATTGCCGCTGCTGTTGGTGGTGCCGCTGTTGGCGATGCTGTCACTGTCGTTCGCCTACGGGCGGGTGCTGGTGCTGCAGAAAACCTTTGCCAGCAGCGCGCTCTACAGCCTCGAGTACGACATCGCCAGCCATCGGGCGCTGCGCGAGGCCAAACGCATTTACCTGTCGGTGACCTATTCCGATCATTGGTTGGTCGGGGCCGCGGGCTCGTTCAAGCACATGCCGGTGTTGCACTATTTGTTGAACATCGACTATTTCATGCTGGCCGAAAACCTGCCCAAGGTGGGCATCACCAACGTGGTCGCGGAGAAGGATCGGCGTAACGCGACGAAGGTCGGGTATCAAGGCTTTCCCTCGCTGGTAGAGAGCCGGTACTACCGGATCTACCTGATCGGGGATTACGGTTTTATCGTGATGAAGGAACCGGCCCCGATCAAAACGCTTCGCTGGTGAAGCGCAGTGGCGGGGCCGTGGCGGTCAAGCGACGGCCACTTCATTGGGCTCGAAACTGTCTGCGCGCGCCATCTGCCACATCCGCGAGTAAAACTCGCCATTCACTTCACCGTTCAGCAATTCCCCCGGTTTCAGGGACACATGCAACTGCGAGAACAGTTTGATCTCGGTTGCCGACATGCGCCGCACCAGGTGTTTGGCCGACAACTGCGACGGATGTTCGAGGCCCGCGGCGGCGAGCATCTCCGCCAGGCCCTTGAGGGTGTTGCGGTGGAAGTTGTAAACGCGCTGGGCCTTGTCCGGCACCACCAGCGCCCGCTGGCGCAAGGTGTCCTGGGTGGCAACACCGGTCGGGCATTTGTTGGTGTGGCAGCTTTGCGACTGGATGCAGCCGATGGCTATGCCCCCCAAAATCCAACTATTACCCTGTGTGTGAGTGAGTGAGGGGGGTATAAATAGTTGATCAACTATTTCGAGGCAAGCACCTCAAGCATTTCCGCTGCTGCCTCAGCCTGCCCAGCTGCACCCGAGCACCCCGCAGACGCGGGCCCTAACGCCGGAAAAATAGTTCGTCAGCCAGCGCCCCGCGATAAAAATCTAGCCGTGAAAGAGCTAAAGAATGCTGAACAAAAAAGGTAGGGGAAGGGCATCCAATGTTCTGGCCGACATCACACTCAGGCCGGTCAACTATCCGGCGGTTCTCACGACAAAACAAAATCACTCACAAACCCAGATCATGCTCCAGTTGTAGCGCTTCCAAATGTTCTGGTGCAGCACCTTTTTGAACCCAAATATTCAGTAAGCTCCAGGTGCAAGCATGGAAAATTGCCTGCGGAACCATGACATTCCGTCTCAGGCGCTTGTCACCAATGATGGTTACACCTGATTTCAGAACACCTGTAAGTGCATGCACGGCTACACGAGGTAGTTTGCTACGTCCTCGTTTGTCGGTAACGACAATCGCGGGCCAGCTCCACGATGAATATGTCTTATCTGACCGAAAAATATCTTCGACTACTTTTTCTAAGGTTTTGGGACGTATCAACGCTGCAGTTGAAATCCATATGTTCCGCACATCATCGTCGGTCATATTGCCTGGGTTGGCGCTGGAGACGAAAAAGTTGTCGACTGGCGACCAAGCATTTGACCCACCAACATAATACAGAGTCATAACATTAGCGAAATGGCGTGTAATGTGTGGTGCGCAGGAGTTATGGGGGCATAGCCCGTGTATCATATCCACAACCTGAGTTAAATGCTTGTTTCTGCTAAGCATGATTTTACCTCCGTGACAAGACTTTAAAAGTAGTTCGAACTACTCGGGTGTCAAGTTTTTTGAGGATTTTCAATATATGTGTAAATGCTGGTTAGATGGTTTGGTGGATGTTGATCAGGTGGTGTTGATTTTGAAGTTGAATAATTTTATTTTCGTAGGTCTACAGCGTTATCGAAAATGGATATAGGTAGAACTGGACTTTCCAGCTCTTAAGGGGTTGTATGTTAAAGCTAACATGTGATCCATTTGTATACGTTGTTGGGTGTTCTCAATAAGTTTCTGGCGGATTTTCAAGTGTTTTCGTGAATAGCTCGCGAAATTTTGAGTTTAGTTGTATAGGCATCGCTGGCTCAGCCGCTAATATTATCGCAGCGACGCTTGCGACTCCTGAGAGTCTCAGCGATAACTGAATGTTCGGAATGACGATGTCGGCGCGGTTGAAAGCTAATTTAGATTCAATCTTTTGTTTCCACTTTTCATGGCTCCACCGAGTGAGTGGTGCTTCCAGTGCAGCTCGGAATTCGGACTGGATCGCCACTTCCAAAAAACGTAGTGTTGCCCCAAATAATTGAGTTATAAAAAGTTCAGGTCCTGTAAGAACTGTATGAATTGAGTCTGCAAGGTTGTAGTCAAGATCTTCAGGATCAGGCACGAGCATTTTGTCAATCCAAGTGACTGCGTGATGTAGGTTGACATGGTTTTCAAAGTCTGCGCGCAAATCTTTCAAAGCTGAAATATTACCGGATAGTGCTGCAGAAACGCCGAAAGTGTAGATTGCAGATTTCTGTAAGCGTACCAGCCGTTCCGCCTGCAGATTATTTTTCGAAGTTCTTGGCACGACGGCATACACAGGAATTTCCGATATTTGGGGTGTTTCCCCATTGAAGGCGTGCGCCACAAAATCCAGCCACCGATGAAGCTGATCGGCAAATCCATGTGCTACCAGATTTTTTATAGAGTTGTTGAGGATGTAAGACCTGAACGTTAACTCAAAGGTTGGAGCAGTCCTCCCATTTAATCTCGTTTCTAGGCGGTGGAGCGCCTGTGTCGGCCCCACAGCGTCAGACTCTGCTGTAGCGAAGAGGTACCAGGTGGCGTCTAAATTAGCTCGTGGAAGATCTACGATGTCCTCAGGTGGGTTTGGGTTACTGCACATTCCGGCGATCATGAATGCGGGGTCGCCGTTGATTAAGGGTTGGTTCTCTGCGCCGATGACTTGCACGTGGAGCCACAGCAGTCCATGACGAATAACACGGCTGCAGTAAGCTGCCTGTAGTGAATCCTCAGAATCAATATCGGGTAGTTGCTGAAGAACTTCTCGATATACTTCGATAGCCGAGTTAAGGTCTCCGGCTCTATACAAGGCAAGCGCAGAGTCAGCCTTCAATCCTAGTGCGATGGCGTTGAAGGATTGACTGGCCACGGCCAACGCATCTGTGTGGGCTTGCGAGAATTGGGACGCCGCTGCTTTCCAGTCGCCTGTCTCAGCGAAGCTAATAGCTGTCTCTCTGCGCAAAAACATTCGCTCTAATGGTTCGAACTCACCTAGTTGAGAGTCGATATCTCGCACTATGGATATTACGTCATGGTGCTTGCGTTGCCGGAGATAGATCTTTGATCGTGCTCTAGCTAGATCGATAACAGTTCCGAACTCAGCCTCTGCCTGTTTTATTAGCTCAAGCGCGCTGTGCGGATCAGCTGAGTACTCATCGAGCATGATGCTCGCCGCGACCAGGAGCAAAATGGTGAGCTGTGAGTGACCCCAACTACGGGTGAAGTCGGCCATCTTCAGGTGCGCTTCGCAGGCGCTGCGACCATCGATTTTGCCGGAACGAACTTCCTCAAGCCATGGGCCATTTACTAGGGCGGCGGTTCCCTCACGTGTTTCGAGGGCAAACTCAAGGTATTCCTCACGTTCGTCTCGGTTTAGATGGTGCAGCTCCTCAAATAGGCTCAACTGAGAATTTACGCTACCAACGTGTATTGCCTGCGAAATAAACAATCCACTGTGTTGATTGGCTGTGCCAAAGGCGGGTGTTAGCTGCACTTTGTTTGTAAGGGATGCGCGAAATTTGCGCAGCAGACTAAACCAATCTGGAAGTATTGCGGGCAGGTTGACGAGGCATAATGCTTTGCCTATAGCCATCGTCTGGAGCATACCCTTATTTTGAGGATCAGACGCCTTGATCTCTGATTCGAGAGTTTTCCACACATTTAGCGGGTGTGATGTTTTGTCATTAAGAGATGCGGCAATAACAAATTGGTTTAGCCTGAATAGAATTGCTTTTTCTGGATCTTTTGGGACAATTAACGAGTCAAGAGGGGCAAAGCGCAGGCTAGGGAACCACTCTGCGATGATCTTAAGCTCTTCGTTTCTTGCTTTCAGTAGCGCTCCGCCTAGCTGAATTAAAATCGCTTCACTTTTTCCCTTAATACTATGAATGAACAAGTCATCCACAGTTGTCACATCGAGCTTGCCTGTTTGAAAAAGATTCTCAGCAAACATTCGATGAACCGCTGCCTGCTCGCTGGGGAGTAGTGCGCTTTCGCCTGCGTTTGCTACCAGTGGAGATATTCTCAGCATTCCAGAGCCAAGGTTATCGATCCAAGGGCCTATCAAAATGTCCAAATATTCGCCGGCAGAGTGGATTCCAGGTTCGATCTCTCCCAGTTGCAATGCGATCTGTCGTTTGAAGCGACCCAGTGCCAAGCTTGCTCGATATAAAAAATTCCTGGGCTCGGTGTCGAGAGCATTCATCAAGTTACGTCGGATCGCCCCGCGCTCCTCCTCAATGTCCGCACCAATTTCGGTTTTGGTGGGCTCACCAATGTCCGTGATTGGCCACCCCCTTTGCTTCAGTCCAGCGAGCACAACCCTAACCAACTGTGGGTGCCCGTTCCCGCCTGCGTAATGCACAAATGACGTCCATTGAGTGGCGTCTCCTCCGGTCATTTGTACGAGGTAGGCAACCTCCGGCTGACTTAGCGAGGGGATTCGAAGGCTAGCTCCAGCATCCAGCCCGAGCTTTTCAAGTACGCTCGATGACAGCTCTTTGTAGCAAGTTACGATGCAGGCCGAATTATGCCTTTTGAGGCTGCGGAGCAGCCGAGCAAGAGCCGCAGCAACCTTCGACACGTTCAATTCGTTGAGGTCGTCTAGGATGATGCCCTCCAGCGGAGTTGCAGCTGCCTCCCCCAGCGCCTTTTTCAGCCGAAACTCACACTCCTCTGCAGCCACGTCGCGCAGATCAACCATCATCCATTTACCGCCGCTGGCTCGTGCGGAGAGTCTGGCTACGACTGATTTACCCATGCCAGTACCGGCGGAAAGGATCGCGACTGAGGTTGACTCAAGCGTTTTGGTTACAGATTGGACAACGTCATGGCGCGGCAAGAGCAGCGTGGGCATTGGCGCGTCGTTCAAACTTTCCAATACCGACGGCACCGCAATTCCTTGCAACGGTTGCTGGCCCGACTGCTGGGCCATGATGCTCTCAAGCATGCTGTTGGGCAGTGAAGTACGACCCGCATCTGCGCACAGATGCAGAAGTGCGGCGGAATCCACATACCGTGTCTTCGGTTCGGTACGAAGAACACTGTCCAAGACTGACTGCAGCACCACTGCTGTTAAGGGTTCTGAATCACTTGGAAGGAGTCGAAGGCGGTCACTGCCATACGATACGAGTGCAGACGACAACTCCAGCTTCACATCCGCGAGTCCAGGCTCGCCGCAGTCCCAAGAAATTTTCTGCAGTAAATCCACTCGTAGCTCTTTATCACTACGGGCTTGAACGAACAATCTCACGCGGTCAGAAATATCGGCTCTCAAGATCGCATCACGTAGTGGTTTCACCTCCGCGTTGCGTGCCGCTTGCTGCCAATATTCGAGTACTGCCTGGCCATTTACCCGGTGGCTGATTTCTCGCTCACGACCAATAGGCGAGGTGGAGAGAAAGCGAAGGGTGACTCGGGTATCCGGGTTACGCTCGACCAAGTCAACAAAGTTGTCCAGGGCTTCCCGTACGTCCTGGGAATTGATCGTGATACTTCCGGATCCGAGGGTGTCCTTGACTTGGACGCCCTTCAGAGAGTCCTCAGCCGCGATCGCATAATCTTCGGCCACCTCAAGATAAAGCCGTTCATTCGAGTTCAGGCGAATCCACGCCAGTGCGCTGACATAGAGCTGATACGCATATCCCCGAAGGGCATCTACAGCCTGCCTCTTTGGATCTCCAGATGGATCTAGCAGGCGGGGGCCCGACGAGAATGGATTGCTCATATGTACTTACAGACCTGGTGAGTCACTGGAAGGAACGATGTGGGTAAGGACGAGTTGCATGCTTAATCTTCGTCGATGTCACTGAACGTAGAGCGCTGCCCCCTGCTGGATGGTGCTTCAGCCGTGGGCATGTCAAAGAACACGCTCGTGCCCTGATCTTCCGATTGCCTGCGCTCGCATGCAGAAATTGCGACACGGGCATCGTATGAAAGCTGTCGCAGATGTTGCTTCAGGTCTTCGTCATTGATGGCCAATACTTCAGCGTTTTTTATAAACGATGTGACCTTCAAAAACTGATCTTCGATATCGAAATCAAGATCCACATCCTCCTCAATATCTGTGATCTCCTGGGAGATGTGATTATTGAGGATATCCAGAATCTTCACGATTAAAGCGATCAGCTCATGGGGCCGGAACAGGCTCAGTATCTCTTCGCTGGGAAAAAAAGAAATATCCCAGTCTTTGAGCGCGGCCCGCTCCAGGTCAACGCGGCTCCGACTTCTTACGTCCTCAGGGAGAAGTAACATCGAATGCGCCTGCGCAAACGCACGATACTCGGCCCGCCATGCGATTTTGTGCCAAAGCCCAGAGCGACCTCTGCGGTGCAGCGGCTCTGGTTCCAACTCTATAAGCCGCTTCAGAAAGGGAAGGGGGGCACGTCTACTGAGGAAGGAAAACAAGTTTTCGTTTTCGTTGGGTTCGTTTGGAATTTCCAACAATCTCTCAGCCAGAGTTTCAAAATGCGCTGTACGGATTAACACAGCGTCTTTCACGCTCGGCACAGGTCGCGCACCTGCGCGATGATGGCTTGGATACGCTCCCAGCCCTTTCGAGGATCCATCTCCAGAAGGATTTCGTCGCACAACAGACTGGGCGCCCCACGTATCCTCAGCGAGCCGGTGAACCCCTGGCGCAATCGTTCATCCAGCCAATGCTCCAGCGGAAGCGTGATGCAGTGCTTGAGAATTGCCAAAGGCAGGGGAGGCGATTCCGGTTTCAGGCGCCACAATAACGCGCTGGCTTCATCCAGCAGAACGGCGAGATGCTGATCGGTATGTCGAGGGCCTGAGCGGCTTTCACGATTACGCCGAGCAGCCGTTGGACGACGACGTCGTTTTGTTCCATAGCAGTACCCTACCAGCGCGAGCGCTACGGCGGAGTGTGTGTTCTGAACGGGTAAGGTTGATCAGTGAGGCTGGTTGAGTATTCGATGAAATGCAAGGTCGAATGAGGGACTTTCAGTTGCCGGGAAAGGGCTGGCGTCAGGTTGTCGCTGGGCCCGTAGACGGCCTGCCCAGCACTTGGATCTGCCAACGAGTTACTCTTTGTCCCTCTTTTTCAGATGCTTGGTAACAGTCGATTTTGCAATTTTCAAACGCCGAGCAACCTCAGCTTGCGTAAGCCCCTCGTCCATCAATTTGATGATCTTGAATTTCAGTTCAGCAGCATCCGCTACAACCGGATGCACAAGGGGCGCGGGGGTCGCTGGAATTGTGGCATCCAGAAGTCCAGATGATTCAAGGTCGGCCTGGATGCTGCTGAGGATTGCACGAGGGGACTGTCCGCGCTTCGCAGCGTAGACAATGGTCAGAAAAGACAGGGGGTCTAACTGAAGCGCTTCGGCAAGTTCTTGGCTGACTTCAAGGGTCGCAGACCTGGTGCCGGCTTCAAGGCGGCTGATGTGAGACTGATCAGTAAGGTTTGCAATGTCCTGTTGCGAGAATTTTCGATGCGCTCTCAAAAACTGCAAGGCTGCTGCAAACGCGGTGCGAAGCGACATTCAGGCGTTCCTGCTAAACGGAACGATATGTCGGGATTGCGTAGTTCGATGCAAATGCTTATAGTCATACGAATCGAACGATTCGGGTTTTCGTACACGTCCACGCCCTGACAAAAGCGAGGGGTTAAGAAAACGCACCATCACGAAGATTGCGCCGTAAGCCACTGGATCAATTCTCGCTAAAGGGAATGTCAGTTCAATATATATCTAATTCGAGTGCGAGCGTTTTGCATGGGCCGTGGCCTGAATGTATGGGCAGCCAAGTTTTGTTTTTTACTATTTTCAGTCCGGCATTTTTTGATTGGCGATCGACATGAAAATCCAGATCTACTCGGATCTCCACAACGAATTCGCTCCATTCGAGCCGGCTACAACAGGTGCTGATATCGTCGTTCTGGCCGGCGACATCGACACCCAGGCGCGAGGCGTGAAATGGGCAAGCGAGACCTTCAGCTGTCCCGTGATTTACGTATGCGGTAATCATGAGTTCTACAAAGGCCACATCGACCACACCCTGCGCAAAATGCGGGAGGTTGCAGCACCTCATGTGCACGTATTGGAAAATCAGGTTTGGATTTGCAACCAAACGCGTTTTTTGGTCACAACCAGCTGGACGGATTTCTCCTCCACTGGAGACACCGTGGCAGCAATGGTGACCTGCGGAATGTGGATGAATGACTTCCAGATGATCAGGGCCGAGGAGCGCTATCGCCGACTCCGGCCGTCGGACGTGATCGAGCGAAACCACGAAGCGTATGATTTTTTGGTTGGCGAGCTAAGCAGGCCATTCGATGGGAAGACTGTGATCATCACGCACCATTGCCCGATCCCTGAAGTCTCAGGCGAAAAGCATGACGGTCATTTGAGTGCAGCCTATTCCAACAGGTGGCATTCACTGCTTTCGATGGCAGATGTTTGGATTTTCGGTCATACGCATCGAGCCGTGGATATTGAACTGGACGGGTGCCGGTTGATCTCAAATCCGCGTGGTTATCCCCAAGAATCCACAGGATTCATCTCGGATTTCACGATCGAAATCTGATAGGTGCGGAAGGGCGGGGCAGGATGTACTGGATTAAAACTTACGGAGCAGAGCTTTCCGATTTTCGGTTACACAGATTGCCGACAGTCATAGAACGAGCGCGAGCGGTTATCGCTGATCCAAATGTTGTCGGGTATCTGTTGTGTGCGCTAGAGAGGCCTCCAAGAATGACTGGGCTGTTGTTTTGTGATCACACGGGTGGCTTTCCGGAAGGATTACCGATCCATACACCAGCCATTGTCGATCGATGCCGACGGGCAGGTTATGAGGTCGTTACCACGGTCGATGGTGGCGTTTACGTCGTCGCTCACTGGCTTTTCGAGAATGGTGCTTTAGATCGGTTCGACAGAGTTCATTGATGTGTTTGGTGGGGCGTTTGTGACTGATAAAGAGAAGCTTACTGAAAAAAGAATGGGGCTTCCCCAATGTGTTTTGGACGCAAAAAAAATTGATTTCGGCGTCGAGATAACCGGTTACTTGTGTTGCGCCGAATTCCAGCCTCCCTGCGTGATCGGAGTGGTTTTTTCTGAAGCACGCGGGCGGTTCGCGGATGGCAAAACAATCCGGACTTCTCAGATAGAACGAGTGGTTGAGCTGCAGGGGTATCAGCTATTCGAGACATACAACGGTAGTCGATATGTGATTTGCCATTGGTGGCATGAAAACGGCGCCATGCCCGAGATCAATATGATCCACTAGCGAATTGCGGGCTTTTCAATCGGCATCCAAGGTTACCCAACTCCCGCGATGCACGGCTCCCAGATGTCTGGATCCGTGTCGCTTTATAAGTCTTTAGAAAACTAGGCAGCAGTGTGCAAGCAGATTTGATTGAAGATGTGCTGTATGGCCCCGCTCAAATGTTAGGTGGCTCTCAGCTTGAAGACGGTGAGCTCATTCAACTGGCGCGAGAGGAGTTCGAGGGGCAGCCATTTTGCATTGTTCGGAATTGGATGCTGCTCGACCTCCTGCTCGCCGAGGCCCAGGAGCGTGAAGTGAGGAAGCAGGGACTTCAGCCCACTGTACTTTTCATCAGCCATGCTGTGTACGACAGTGATGCCAGCGTCCCAGCTAGCGATGGTTTCGTCACTGGCTATCAGAAAGACTTCCACGGATGCTTTTTTGAAAGCAAAGACAAGCTGTACATCCTGGCTGGCCGTGGTGCAAGAAAGCCCGTGAGTGTGCCTGCTGTCGCAGCGTTGCATAAAAGTTTGTCACGGCTCGTCAGGTAGTTGCGAGATTGGGAAAAGCTTCATGGTTGGGCGGAGTGCTTTGCTCGGTTGGAGTGATTCAGCGACGCTGATCGAGAAATTATTCCCCGCTGTCCAGCTGCTCGGACAACAGCCCAGAAGCTCTTCGGAATCAGATTGATCAATGCACAGTGAGGCTTCGGTAATTCGCCGAGACGTATGGAATCCATCACTCTTCAAATTCACTCGAATGGCTGCTGGCGCGATGCATTGGTGGTCAGCTTTGATTCACCTAGAGATAGCCTGCGAAGTCGGTGCAACATCAACTATGTGCCCGAATACCTTGTGGATCAGTTCTTTCAATTGGGTACGGTCAAAGCGCCTGCCGTCAGTGCGAACTTACCCCTAGAATGGGACATTCGGCGTGAGCCTGCTCCCGCTTTTCTGCACGATATCATTCCGGCCGGTGCCGGACGTCGGCACTTGTTGTCGAGAGTGGTAGTACCGCCTGGGATGTCGATTGATCTCTTTCTACTGCAGCAATGCGCTACTGCTCCCATTGGTCATATGCGTATAAAAAGTGCCGCTGGAACGCTGTGTTCCGCACAGAAATTGACTGGTGGGTTTAACCGAGACGAGGTTATTCAGGAAGGTATGGGCATTCTCGACCAGGCCATGGAATCGGGAATGGTGATAAGCGGTGCCCTTGGCGTCGGCGGCGAAGCTTCAAAAATGCTGATGGTCGAAGATGCTTGGGGGCAGCTTTATCCTGACGGGGCGCTACGCGACGCTGATGTGTGTCGGCATTGGTTTGTTAAGTTCCCGCGTAACAACACAACTCAATTAGATCGCGACATCCTGCATAGCGAATACTGCTTTTACCGCGCGCTGGGCGAGCTGGGGATCGACACGATCGCCGCCGATGGCCTGTCCCACGAAGCAGCGAAGATGCCGAGCATTTGGATGCAAAGATTCGATCGTACAGTCACTCCGGACGGGGTGGAGCGCATCGCAGTGGAGTCGATGTACTCATTATGTGGCGTCAGCAATCGAGGTGGTTTTTTGAATCATTTCGACGTCGTGGATCGGCTAGCGGAAACATGGATTGCTGCCGGCCAAGAGTCTGAAATACCGGACATGCTTAGCGAATACTTGCGTCGGGATTTGATCAATCAGATCGTCGGGAACACCGACAATCACGGCGGAAATCTCTCGATCCTTCGGGGCAAGGAGCGAGTGAGCTTTGCACCGGTTTACGATCTTGCACCCATGGTGCTGGATATCGAGGGCGTTGTGCGGATTACCCGGTGGTCAACAAAGATTGAACGACTAGGTTCGGTCGATTGGGGGGCCGTGTGTGCTCGCTTCGCGCATAGGGCAGATCCGGAATGGTTGTTCGATCGCTTAAAGGCGGATGCCCAGTTGTTGCTGGCGTTGCCGGATTTGCTACTGGATCTAGGGATCCCCCAGGTAGCTTGGAGTTCGCCGATGATTCCTTTGAGTCGTCTGGAAGATACGTTTCGTCGTTGGAAGTTGATGTGATTGATCCACTTCCAGGTAACCAACTGACCGACTTGGTCGAGCAGCAGCTCGTAGAAATCTTCGTCTTTCAGATCCTATGACACCGCTTTACCGGATTTTCACACCGCACTTGCGAATGTGTTCGATCAGCTTCTTTCGAAGAGTCCCAACCAGTCTTTGTAAGCGCCAAATTTCTCTCTCATCATCTCCTGCCGGCACAAAGCTCTCGCAATGCCGATCAGGGCCTCACAATCGTTTGTGTTCAAATCAAACTGAATCAATTTTAAGCCTCGGTGGGTAGCGAGGTGCTGCATTTCGCGAGCCCACAACCTCAGAAAGCGACGTCAGTCACTTGCGTAACTGCCTTCTCTCGATCGAGTAGACAATGCGCTTGCCTCTTCGGATCTGGCGCGCCAAGGCTGTAGTATGTGATCAAGCACGAGCACAAAAGGGTAGCCATCAGTTCCCGTAAAGGGGGGCGCCGGCATACGTTCTTGCCACTCATCAATCGACATTGAACCTGCGTCCCCTAAAGGACTTTCGCGATCCTGGCGATCAATTTCATCAAACAAAACCAGCAATGGTTTTGCTTTTTCAGCGCCAGGTCGTAATGCAGTAGGCTGCAGTTCTGTTAAAATGTTAAAGTTCTTTTGTGAATGATGACCGCGCAAAACGAGATAGATGGACAAAATTTTTAACAAACGGAATTGCTGATGCCAATTGAAATACACCCAGCTTCGCGTCATGTCCTGCAAAGTATCGACACCCGTTTTGCGTTGCAGCTTGATGACTGGAACGACTATAGTTTTCAGACTCTTTATCACTTGCACTATCGTCCTACCTCTAAAAGTGACGATGTCATCTATATCGGTGGAGTGAAGATTTTAAAGCGTGGACAAACGAAACTTGATCCGCAGCTTATCAAGGAGTCTTTTGCTCGTCTCAACTCTCAATGGGCATCAGTTGGCACCAGTCTCGATTACTACCAACGTCTAAACCAAATTCCTGAAAGGCATCGCGCATCAATTATGCGTGCGCTTAATGATGTGGTTGCGTTCCCGGGACTGGTAGATAAGTTCAAGAAGGAGGAGGGTTGGGAGACCTCGCTTTTTCGCGATAACTATGAGTGGAGTGCATTCTTAAAAGACGCTGGCGTATTGTATGAAGGTAGTTTCGGTGAACTTCCCGACATCAAGGAGCTTTTTTCCTACAAGCCTGCAGGAGCAAAGAAGGCAATTGACTTCGACTTTAGCGCACCGAAACCGGTGGGGTACACCGGAGCGTACCGTCGGCTAGGGCCGAGTCGTGCGAAAACGTTGTTGCCGGAGCGGATGATCGTCCTTGTTGGCCGAAATGGTACAGGCAAGAGCACATTGCTTTCGCGTCTAGCCCGGATCGCATTTGCTTCGCCTCAGGAACGTGCGACCAAAGAAATGAAAGCTCTTGGGCAAGTTGAGCCGAAAGCCATCGGTTTTATGCGAGTAATTACCATTTCTTACAGCGCCTTTGACAGTTTCATCGTCCCGGGCATAGGTACTCGCGACCTCTCACAGATTACTGACGACATCGAAAACGGTGAAGGAAGGTTTGTGTTCTGTGGGTTGCGAGACATTGTGGCCGAGGTGCGCGAGGACGTAAAACGCGCAGAAGAGAAGGCATCGAATGATGACGAAGAAGCAGACATCTTGGTCGAGAGGCGCACGTCAACCAAACTTAAATCAGTTGACATGCTGGCGGACGAATTCGTAACGCTTTTAGCCCGTATCCGTAAGAACGACGCAACGGATCTATTCACTGCGGCAGTAGGGCCGCTGGCAGCAGATCCGTCCTTCGCTGATCTTGGTGGACAACTGGATATCCTCCTCTCAGCATCGGCTCGGGCTAGAAAACTCTTCATGGAGTGGAGCACCGGGCATAAGATTGCTCTGCATGTGATTGCCTCCCTAGTAGCAAATGCACGACCAAAATCGCTGGTGTTGTTTGATGAGCCTGAAGCACATCTTCATCCTCCACTCATGGCGGCATTGATACATGCCGTTCGTGTGGTACTGGCTGAGGTGAATGCATTTTGTATCGTTGCGACCCATTCCCCTGTCATGTTGCAAGAAACGCTCGCGCGTCACGTTCGGTATGTGAGCAGAAACGGCTCGAAGATCACTGTGGAGCAGCCAAAGCTCGAAACATTTGGCGAGAATATTGGCATATTGTCCTACGATAGCTTTGGGCTGACGGCTTCAAGTACTGACTATCATCATGCTCTCGATCTCCTAGTCGAAGGTTATGAAGATTTCGATGAGATCGATGCGATGTTCGAGCCAGGGCTCAGTGGTCAAGCGCGCGGCTATGTGTTGACGAAGTTGGCGAAGGATCGCAATAAACAATGAAGAATATTCCTATTCCTTCGCGCGATTCAGTGCGAGACGACTTAATCAAGTCGATTGCGACCTACACATATAAAAAAGAGCTACTCGGTCATACCATTACCGAGGATGAAATCGATCAAGTGCTCGCTATCTATGACCGTTATGATGCCGACCAAGGTGTTGCGTCTAACGCTCTGAAAGGCACCGGATTTCCTCAGGCACTCATCGATGCCCTGCAGGCAGCCTTCGACAAGACTCAGGAAAAGCGGAAACTTTATCCCTTGAGGCAACGTCTGTTTGAAGGTGTCGATTTATGCCCAATCTGCGGTATCACGCCACCCGTTGAGTTAGACCATTTCTTACCACGCTCGAAATTCAAGCCGCTTGCAATATATCCTCGCAACCTTGTCCCTCTTTGCCATGCCTGTAATCACACAAAGCTGGCGGGATTTGGAGATCAAGATGACGAAGCAGCAGGGTTTCTTCATGCGTATTTCGACATCATTCCGGACGAGCAATTTCTTGAGGCTGACGTTGATATTCAACACGGCGCGCTGATCGTAACGTTCAACATTTCAGTTGATGCAGAGCTGCCTGAAGGCTATGCCAATCGCCTGAGTCGACAGATCACCTCGTTAAAACTAAATGATCGTTACGAGCGGGAAGTAAACAGCTACATCTCCAGCCATGCCGTCGCACTTCACCTCCAGCACAACGTCGGTGGACGAGATTTCGTCATATCCTTTCTGGAATTGCAGGCTCGCTACGAAAGGCGCCAATTCTATCGCAATCACTGGCGCCCAACTTTGCTGGGCGCATTGGCACGACACGATGAGTTCACTGATGGTGGATTTAAAGATGTGTTGCCATTACCGGATGACGTTTTAGACGACATCGCCGATCTTTAGTCGAGCGATGGTGGGTGAAGGGAGGGCTTCGGAAGATGTATTCCCAGAACGCTTACGTTTCTGGGCGCGCAGATTGTTGGCTGCTTGTGTGCAGTTTTCAACGGCCTTGGTCAGTCGTTCAAAGTCGAAGGTTCCTAGGCCAGCATCGCGCATGGCAAGCAGGTAGCCTTTAACAAAACTCTTGTGCTGAAGGATATCGTCTTGCGTCACTAGGGAGTCAAAGGCTGGTACAAGCTCGCGCCAGCGATATTGATGTTGGGAGGTCAGTAGGGGACAAGAGTTGGTAGTCATCATAAAACCCTGTCTGAGTTGGCAGGGGTCAAAAGGTGAGGATTCGCTTCCGGGATCAATACACCTGAGGAGTACGCAATGGTCTCGCGGTATCAACGCTAGGGCAAGCGCGGGGGCTTTTAGAATTGCTATATCCCGGGCTGCCAGAGGTGGGGAGGGCTTAAAGCGGCGTACGCATTCAGCTTCAGGAAAACCTCATTGTCTTCACCGGCGCCCAGTCTGGCTCCTACCTGAGAAACCTCGCATTGGACACCAGATCAGAATCTCGGACGGTGAGTCTATTGTCGTATCGACGACGTCCGTCAAAAGGATCTAGCAAGAATCAGGTACCGCGCTTAAAGGGTAGCACTACGGCAGTATTGTCAGTCTTGATCGCCGGAGCACTGCTAAACATGGTTTTAAGCTTGGCTAAATGAAGCACCGCCGCTTTCCCCGATAGATAGTTTTCAGGCAGTCCCGTCAGCATCTCGATGTCATTTGCAGCCAAGCCGATGTAGGTAGAAACCGCCTCGACGGGCATGATCCCAGAGGATGCCAACAGCTCAATGGTACGCTTGAGAAGCCGTGTTTGCTCTGGGGCACGTCCATCATCGCCCGGTTCCGCCTTGACACCCCATCGGGCTGAGCGACGTTTGAAAAGCAAGCCCTTGGCATCATCATCGATAACTTTCAAAGCCCACAAGCGCATAACCATGGCCGCAACGGAAACGCCCCAGCGTTGCTTCATGAGCAAGAGGCTATCCAGCGTGACTGGGCTTTTTACCTCTGCCGCGAATGTCTCTGCCGGAAGCAGGAAAGCACCTGCGAACCGGTGTGCTTGGTCTTCCATGATTTTGTGCCGGACGGGATCCGTCGATCGATTGATGCCTTTGTGCAAGATCAAATGACCAAGCTCATGGGCCAAGTCGAAACGGCTGCGAAAGCCGTTTTGCTTATCCGATGAGAGTAGGACTAGCGGTCGATTCAAGACCTGGCTCCACGCCGATAGACCTTCGATCGTCGCTACACCTGTTTCTTCTCGCACCAAGATCACACCAGCGCCTTCGACCGCCATTGCTAGGTCAGGGATGGCACGCCGGCCAAGCCCCCAGAGTTCGCGGCACTCGTCGGCTGCCTCCTCGATGTCTGCGTTCGTGATCTGCTCTGGATCTGTGAACGCGCGTTTGGGCAAGTTCACGTCTGGAAAATCAACGAATTCACTCAGCGCTAGAGCGATGTCCTGTGACCATTCGAGGCGTGCTTCGAGCATTGTCCGGGCATTGGCATGCGCCGATGCGTTGCTTCGGAAAAGAGGCAGTGAACATTTCTCGGGCAAGGGGCGAGTAAACCACTCCGGCGTCACGTTTATTACTTGGGCAAGGCTGGCCAGAGCCTCTGCCTCCGGAGACTGCTGGCCACTTTTCCACTTGCTGATAGTGGCGGGCGATACGCCCACCATACTAGCCAGGGCGACCTGAGAAAGGCCGCGCGCTGCGAGTGCTTGGATAAGCCGACCCGGCTCAAACCCTGTGATTCCACGACTCATGGTGCTGTGTTTTGTCCTATTTCGAGTAGACCTGTTTTGAGCTTCGGCTTCGCCAAGTCAATCTGTTGTTGTGGTGCCTCATCGTAACGAGCCAGGAAGCGCTGGACAGGCTCACGAAAGAGCCAGCCCTTCATCTGTGAATCCGGCACAGCGATGTGAATCTCCAATGGCCGTTCAGGCTGGTTCGTCAAAGAACCACTGAAGCACGCCACGAAAAAGAACGTGCCTGTGTTGATTGGTTCCGGGGCAAAGAGCGATGGCTGGATCAATTGAGTCATCGACTGGTTTGCTTCTGCCAACTGGCGGCGGATAGCGCTGCGCCGGCAGTTGTTCCACATGGCTGAAGACATGTTCACACGACTGAATTTGAAGATGCCTGACTGACCCACCACCACACCGTTCCCCTTCAACGGGGTATGGACGGCATCTGCAGCGCGCAGCATTTCGTCGAACGCCTCGTTCATATGAAAAGCCCGCATCGTGCCCAACGCATTCTTTCGATGCTTGTCGTCCATGTCCTTGGTCACCAGGTGAGCCCGGAGCGCGCCTGCTTCACTGGCGTCCTCGGCACCCATCACAATATTTCTAGGGACATGTTGGATCAGCAGTTCGGGAATGGAAGGGGTGCGGGTATTTTGCATAGAGAAATGCTCTGGTTTCGGATGGCGAGATTATATCCTTAAAATATTTCGTGTGGCTATGGTCAGAAGCTTAGGTGTTAATCGTAACAAGCTTTCTGCCATGGATGTTCAGATCTTCCAGGCCGATCAGAGCCGCTGAAAATGAGTGAGAAGTACCTAGAACTCGTATTTCTCTTTGCGCTGAATGAAGGCTGCCCGGCCACCCTCCAGGATCTTCGCCACTTGATCTCGTATCGCTGGCACATCAATCGAGCCTTGCGCTTCCAAGTTCAACGATCCTCGACCTTCCTCCGCCGTGAAAACCCCAATCCATTCGGCGTCACCGAAAACCGGGATGTTTGCGTTGTGCGTGGCGAACAGGAACTGTCTGTAAGTCTTTGCATTCCTCAGTTCGGCCACGATCCTTTCGGCGATAAACGCGTTGTCCAGGTTGTCTTCAGGTTGATCCATGAGCAGCGGGTCGGGGTTGTCGAGCAACAGCATATGAAGGATCGCCGTGCATTGCTGTCCTGTCGACAGCTTGCTCAATGGCCTGAAAACCGGCTCGGCACCTCCATGAGCGACGTTCAAAGAAATATCGACTCTGTGGGCTAGCTCCAGTGCTTCAAGCTCCATTACTTGAGAGGGCTGCAGTTTGGCAAGTGCATCGGCCACCATCTGCGGTGTGCCCCAGTCGAGGCAGATGACAGCGGGGCCCTGCTTGATGGATGTCACCAAAGCCATGGGCGTTATAGCTTCGACTGTCTCAATCCAACCGAGGCGTTTTTCACCAACGTTGTCGAGCTTGCAGGCCAAGAGAAATTGGAAGATAGGGGATCTGTCCGCTTCAGGGATGATCTCGATCTTGAGCTTGCCTTGGAGCCGCTTGCTCATTTTCCTCGCAGCTTTAACCAAGGCGCCAATGCGCTCGGCGCGCAGATCAGATAGCTCAGCCAGGACATTGCGGCGCTCCTGTTCGAGTTCCTTAAGCTGCGTCTGGTGGATAGGGAGCTTCGCCTTCAGTGGCTTGATACGCTCGATCTCTTCCTGCACGCGCTGGTACTCCGCACCGATCGCTTGACCTGTTTTGCCGGCCGCGTCGGGGAGGCCACGAAGCTCTCTCTCAAGCTCGACGTCATGATGTTTGAACTGCTGCTCCCAAGCGTCATGCTGGGCATTGAAAGTCTGTAATGCTGCGTCCACGAGCGTCTGCATCGCCTGGAGGTGGACGGCACAGTCTGCTGTGAGTTTTTCCAAAGTACCGCGCATGGCGAGCAGAACATCGATGTCGGGCACGCCCTCAAGAACTTCATCGCTGATAAATGCGAGGTCTGAAAAGTGGTCGCCGAAGGCAGGTACTGCGGTTTCGACCTTGCGGATCGCTTCTTTGGAGCTCCTGGCTATCTCACGCTCTCGTGCAAGCAGGGAGGTCTTGGCCAGCTTTTCCTTTACGCCCAGATCGTCGAAACCGCGCAAATGCTCTTCCAGATTGGGTAGGCGATTGACCTGTGTCTCCAAATCATCGATGGCTCCGAGCGATTCAGAAATGCTTTGCTGGTTGGCTTTCAGTCGGCGTTGAGCGTCAGTTCGCTTGTGGTTGTAATCACTCTCCTCGGGAAGAAACCGTTCGAGCAGCTGTATGCGGCTGGATTCGTCTTGGGCGAGCTCATAGATCTCGTTTTGACCATAGATATCAATCCCGGGCATCACGTCGCCTGGCGTCATGGTTGAGACTGCGCCGTTTTCGTCTCGAACCACTGGCGGCTCGCCAAAGCGGCGGCTGATGTTATACCGCCGGCCGTTTTGTGAAGACGAAACCAGGGTCAGCTCTACCCGTCCACCTTCAAGGCCAATATTCTCCTTGATGATCTCGGTGTGCAGCTTTTGCGCCTGTTTTCCTTTTGGCTTGCAGTCAAGCGCAAACCGCACACATTCGAGCAGCGTCGACTTGCCTGTACCCCGGCCACCTATGACGGTGTTCAAGTGGTCGGAAAAATTGATATGCACTCCGTCAAGGTAACCCCCGGCCACTCTCATGCTGATCAGTCGGCCAATGGGGCTTTTGGCCTCAGTCGAGTTCAGTCGTATGCGTGACTCGGGATCGAGGAATGCCACCTTGAAAGCCGCAAAGGTCGGGCGAGTCATCTTGATCAGGCACGTTGCGTTGGGCTTCTCAAGGTCTTCCGGCTTCGCGACATCTTTGGCATTGATGACCGCTATGGGTTTTTCTCGCCGATACGCTTCATCCCTGCCCAGAAGCGCGCGACGGTAGAAGTCACTCTCTTCGCCTGCCAGATCCTCGACGGAGTAGGGTATCTGGGCTGCCCTGAGCGTAGGGTGCTTCCAGACGTGGCTCAGGCGATTTTTCAGCAGCCCGCTGTCGTGCGTGCAGTGGGCGGCATAGATAAACCCACCCAGTTGCTCGATCTTATCGATCAGCTTGATTGAGCTCAACTGAGACGGAAGAATGCGCTCTTGAGGATCCAGCAGCTCAAGGTTCCCTAGGTAACGCTCAAGGGACTGCACCGATGTGTCTTCGGGGAATAGGCAGACGAAATGGGTCTTGTCACTCGCCGCAATCTCAAAGCCTGGAAACACCACAATCCCTTGAGGGGTCAGGGCCTGACGCAAAGCCTCTAGCGCCGCGACGCTTCCATGGTCGGCGATCCCAACTACCCTGATATCGAGTTCCAAGCATTTCTGAAGCAGTGCTTGGTTGTAGGCAGCTTCGTCCAACTGGTGATCGGCACCTCGGTATGCGCCATGGTATGAAAACGGGTTGACCTGCAAGGCGCAGCGCCAGAACCGGGCGTAGGTGAAGTGATCGTCCATGATGGTTCCTTCATTAGAGAACATGGTGAGTGGGCACTGGCCCCGAGAGGCATTATCACTGCCGCTGACTGTAGACCAATGCCGCCGCTGCACATGGCTCTAGCGGAGGCACCCTTGTCCGTTGAGCTCTGATGAGTACGCTCCGGGCTATCTGAAGCGTTGAGACTGCATGGCTGGCACCAGCTAGAGCTCGCTGCCTTCATATGTCATATTGCTATTCTCTGGTCAAAAGTATTGTATAAGGACTCGTTAAGCCCAACAGCAGTTGTGCTAACGGCCAGCTACCAAGACTACTTGATACTGTAAGGTGGTCATTATCCGGATAGCCGGAGAAAATTTTGTTATTTATTGTGCCCCTCGGTCACTGCGTGATGCAGGCTAATGAAGGGGGGGTGGTAATTCGAATAGTCCGAGCCACTGTTTTATTTAAAGATTAGTGAGTGATCACATGGATGTTTTAGCAGTCGAGTTTATGATGTTGAAGGGTGGGTTTAGAATGGAGTTCGGGGGGGCAACTCCTAGTGGTGCTGAAGTTTATAGTGAGCTATTGAGATGCTTTTATAAAGCTGGAGAGTACAAGCTTTGGGTTACGGTCACTCCAGAAATAAAGCTAGATGTTAAGCGTTTTGTTTCGAGGCACGGTAAGACGCATCATTATTTTCATAGGTTGCAAAAGAAAATTCAGGATATGCCGGATGGTGAAATATTTCTTATTGCTAAGGATATGCCGGCGGACTCTTCAGCGAAGAGTGAGTTGGAAATACTGCTGGAGGTTCTAAATGAGTTTGATGAAGCTGAGGTCGGAGCCGAATGGAAAAGAAGAGTTGAGAGTATAAAGGATTTTACTGGAAGCCTTCTTGATAGTTACGATCTATTCACTCCTCGCACAGACATACGAGTCACAATCGGAAATGCTAAAAAAGATGACAGAGTCTGTCGATTCTGTAGAGGGAGTTTGGGCACTGGTTCTTCGTTCGCCAAGGTTGCGCATGCAATACCTGAGGCGCTGGGAAATAAATCTCTTATTCTGGGTGATGAGTGCGACGAATGTAATAAATATTTCGGTGACAGTATCGAGCCTCATCTAATTGGACAGTTCGATATATATCGCGCTTTTCTCGGGGTCAAGGGGAAGAGTGGGGTGCCTAACCTAAAATATACAAATGGTGAAATTACCTCTCATAATGGGGTTCCAACGGTAATAGCTAAAAAGATAGAAGTCACTGACGATGGAATATTTGTTGATTTAGGTGGGGCCAGAAAGTTAACGCCTGCGAAATTATATCGCGCTCTTTGCAAGATCACATTGTCGGTTATAAAGGCTGACGATATGATTGGGTTGGAGGATACAGTAGCTTGGGTAAGAAATGACCGGCCACAAGTCCGGCTCCCGAAAGTGGCGATTAATATTGTCCACGGCAGACCTGGTGACTCGAATTTTTCGATCGCGGTATTCACTCGAAAAACTGAAGACTACACTCTACCTCATGTGCTGACTGAGTTGAGGTTTGGGGCTTTTGTATACGTATTTATATTGCCTTTTTCGCGCAAGGATAAGTTGGGCTTTTTGAGTGACTCGGAGTTCGAGGCATTTTGGTCGTTTTTTCCTATGTATAGCCGGGTTGGAGGGTGGAGATACCAGGACTTGCATAGTACCCAAGAAATCACAGTTAGTGACTCAATACGCGTCACGCACTCTGGTCGCCCGGAGGGGACGCTAGGGGATAATGCCAGCACTGGACAAGCTCAGGATCAGTAAAACTTCGTGCGTTTTATCTCTTTGCGCGTTTGTCGCTATAATTTATGAACTAAAAAAATCAAGGGGGTTAGTGTATGACATTGGATTCGCCGTTAGTGGAAAAAATTGAAGTCGAAGCTAAGCAGTTTTATTTCGAAACACCTACAGGTCGAGGGACTGATCAGGATCTAACTCTTTATTATGATGAAACAAATAATTTTGGAAATTTGAAGCTTTCTGCAGCCGGCTTGAATGTAACTAAAAGTGATAATTTTGTGTTGGGCGGAATAGTCTTAAAGTCAAACCAAAATGCTGGTGATGTAAGCGAGTTTCGGGAGCTATTAAGAATACAACCTACTGCGGATGAAGTTAAGTTTGACATGGTGGGTCATGGTGCATTTGAAAAGGTATTGGGCTCGTCGAAGCTTAATTATGTACTCAAGTGGCTTTTGGAACGAGATATCGGAATTCACTACACAAATTTAAATATAGTGAACTGGTTCATTGTAGATATCATTGACTCAATAATTGCTTGCGACGAGTTTGCTTCTTATTTTCTGATGCATCGCGAACTAAAAAATGAATTGCATAACATTGCAACAAAAGATATGCCGGGTTTCTTAGCTCTGATTAATAGGTATGATTATCCTAATGTCGAGCGAAAGGCTACTTTCGAGTTTCTGAAAGAGCTTTATAGCTTTCTTGTTGCTAACTGGCCTGAAACCGTTTTTGCACCGACAAACGCATTAAAGGAAATCATTTTGCGAGCTAGGGTAGTCCCAGAGCTTTGTTTTTTAGTAGGTAATAGTCCGGGGGTGTTAATTAAGGGTATTGATTCTTTTTTTCTATATCGACTTTGTGCTTTTAAAAACTCTTCCCATATATTTGATGAGGAAAAATCAGTAAGGGAGGCAATTGAAAAATATAGAATTACACACGACGGAAGGGAAATTCCTTATCAGTTTGTCGACTCCAAGCAGCACTTGGAAATACAGCTTTCTGATATTGTTGCTGGTTTTTTAGGTAGGTACTTCTCGTTTATTGAAAAAACACCTACTAAAAGCCTGATTACTTTCAAGAAAGACATGAATCAAGCGCAGAAAAGTAATGTCTCCGCACTGCGAGCGCTCATTGAAAAATCTGACGCCCTCAGTAATGTTTTACTTCATAGAGTGACTACAATAGATAGCGATAACAAAGGTGACTATTTCATTTTTGATACTCACTTGTCTCCGCATCTGAAAGCTACCAATCGTTAATCACGCTGATTATCTGCTCGGTTCGCTAGCTTGATCGATATAGGGAGAGATTGTGGTGGATGTTCGTCAGGTTGAGCGTGCAAGAATCAAAGCTTTCTACAAGCTGCTTGTGGATAGGCTCGGGGCAGACGTCTGGGCTAAGAGAAGGGCTGTCTTCGTGGAGCGTATCCGGGAGAAGGAGTCAAAAATCAATCTGAAGATGCCGATCGAGCCTCAGCTTTTCTCGCCCACGGACGGCGATATTGACTGGTACATCTTGGTGGCCGAGTTGGCCCATGATTTCCCATACAGCGACTGCGCCTACAGCAGTAGGCGAATCTATCCATACGCCATGGCAATCGGTGCCCTTGCACAGCTGGTTTGGAAAATCCCCAATGTAGAAGGGGTTCTGGACAAGATGCTGGCTAATAATACAAAACCGGAGACTCAGATTTTTGAGCTGCTGACGGCTTCGTTCTACCTGAAAAACGGTTACGAAGTTTCCTTCATTCCCGAGAACAGCATCGTTTGGCCGGATGGAAAACCCCAAAGGTCGCCGGATCTGCTAGTGAAGGGCGGTGACATGGAGATGTACGTTGAGTGCAAGCGGGCTGACAAACAAACAAAATACTCGCACACCGAGGAGGAGGCTTGGGCCACTATCTGGGGTCAGCTCGGCGCTCAAATGCTTGAGGTTGCGCCATGGAGCGTCGTTGACCTGACCTTCCATGAGCAGGTCTCTGATGTCACAGCAGATGATGTGATCAGGATGGTAGAACTGGCTGCGAAGCGTGGGGCCGGCAAGGTTCGGGAAGACTCGATCAGTGCTGAGATTCGGGGTATTGATAGAGCGCGCCTCAGACGCCACTATCGCCATAACAATGTCAGACCCAACAGCCCTCAACATGAGCTGCTGGTTTTCGGCGACATGGACAGCAATGAGAAGCGCAGCATCGCGACGATTGCCGAAAGCATTGTCCGGCCAGGTACCTCGGACGTTTTTCTCAATATTTTTGTGGAGGACGTTGCCAACTGTGTGGCGGCTCAATGGCGATGTGACCATGCGATCTCGCTTGAGCGGCGCTCGCGTCATTTCAAGGGGCTAGCCAACGATGGGGTCACTCAGATACCTCCTGATAAACCTGGAATCGTACATGTTTGGTACGAGACTGTTGAAGGGGTAGTCATCGAGGAAGTACGAAGCGGCAAAAACAACGCCAACATTTCAGAGTTCGATGCTTCCGGGACATCCGTGATGGGTGTCCTAATCCATGGCGTGAACTACTACCCGTTTGAGGATGATTACGAATGGGCGGAAACGGTTCAATACTTTGCTCGTGTTCCGGATCTGATGAGGCTTTATCAGCATTCGCTGATGCTTGCCGGAGACAAAGCACTGGAGGTTGAAGACATCACCCATTGGGAGCAGGACAAGGCTTCTAAAGCAATAGACTGATCCTTGTCTGAGCAGGGGGCTGGATAGTGCCCCCTCTGCCAGAGCCAATACATCAACCGTCAGGCATTGATTCGTGGTGTGAGTTGGACACCTGAATTGGCTGTTTTCCAGGGTATTCGGCTGAGGGCTAAGGCAATCATTTACCTGATCGCATCGGTACGTCTGAATGAGCATGGCCCATATGCTTATCTCAAAAATGTACTGACCCGGCTGACCACGCAGGCAGTGAGAGCAACCAGATGCTGGGGCACCATTGAGTGCCAGCCTGGTTTGCGCATGAAAAGCTAGTGAAGCCGGCGCGTCGGGTCGTGACGCTCGTGGCTCGTTCCGACAGCACCAGTTCGACAAGGTCGAGATGGTACAGATCGTCGAGCCGTCGAAGTCGATGGAAGCGCTGGAAAGCCTGACCGCCAACGCCGAGAGAGTCCTGCAGCTGCTGGGCCTGCCTTACCGCACCCTGGCGCTGTGCACCGGCGACGTGGGCTTCAGCGCGGTCAAGACTTACGACCTGGAAGTTTGGATTCCGAGCCAGGACAAATACCGCGAAATCTCGTCGTGCTCCAATTGTGGCGACTTCCAAGCCCGTCGCATGCAGGCGCGTTTCCGCAACCCGGAAACCGGCAAGCCGGAACTGGTGCACACCCTGAACGGTTCCGGCCTGGCGGTCGGTCGTACGCTGGTGGCGGTACTGGAGAACTATCAGCAGGTTGACGGTTCGATCCGTGTACCGGACGTACTGAAGCAGTACATGGGCGTCGACATCATTCGATGAAGGCCTTGAACCTTCCTTTGGCAGATGCAGAGGTCAACTATTTTGAAGATCACTGTCTGTCATTCAGTTTGTTCGAGCAACTGGCCGGGGGTGTTGCCTTTGGACGGCGAAATATTAGGTAAGTACCTGGCTATACCAAAATGCACGCTTTCGAGGGCGGCTGGTGCAGGGCATTTTTCTGTGAGCGAAAGCAGGAACCTGGCGGCGTTGATCCGCGTTCTAATCGCGGCCAATGAACTCTTCGAGGGCGATGTCCAGGCAGCGAAGCTATTTCTGACTTCACCATCATTCGGTTTGAATTCAAAGACCCCAATGGAGGTGCTCAATACTGAGTGCGGCGTCATTGCCGTCATCGGCACACCGTGTTTTTTTTGATATTGGCTGATAGGCTCAGCAGCGCACATGATTGGGTCGGTAGTGATCACTCACAACCGGCCGGGATCGAGCTGTCGGGGTCAATGCAGCGTGGCCTCGCCGTTCTGCTCAGCCAAAGACTGGCTTTGCGCAAAAACGATAGCAGTCGAGATATCCAGCGATATAGACGCAAACGATTTCATCAGCAATGACTTCGGCAATGCCCAATCCCATTTTTCGCGCAGCATGTTCTCCACATTCGCAAGAATCGATTCGAGATCACCAGCACCCAATCTGCCGACATCTTCCAACGCCACTTGAACTCTATTGATGCCCGCGTCGATCTCAATGGCAAGCCCTGAGTTATCACAGGAAAGGCCTACGTGATTGAGCAACAGACGCAGTGCATCGTTGGCATGATCACCTAGCCAACTGATCAGGTAACACTTGCCGCCCGACTCGATGATGTGGCGTTCACTGAGGCCCAATGAGGCAAATGTCTTTCGAGCCTCGTCGAGCAGCTCTTGAGCGCCGCTATCGATAAACTGGCAGGGAATTGTATCTGCCAGCACCACACGCATTTCTGCGCGTACGGTGTCATGCACCATCGCGCCTAATCCATCGAACTGGGGAGGCGCACCGCCGCGCGCGGCTGCCACGATGATCACCTTGGCCTGGAGATCAACGTCACGCACCTGCCATCGTCGTCCTCCAAAGATAATTCGTTGATCCTTGGTGAGCGGGCGGCTGACCGGTACTGACCCCAGCGCTTTACCATCACACACCAGGCGAAACTCTTCATCGCTGGTGAATGCGCTGTAGAATTCGTAGTGGTTTATCAGACGCTCTCCAACCGTCCCAGGAAGCAACAAGCCCGAACTGTCTTGAACAATGAGTTCATGCTCTCCCAATGACCTGAGCAGCCCGACGAAGTCGGGTCTATCGACTTTGGAAAAAGCCCCTTCGGCGATCAGGCTTTTCCAGAGATCTGCCGCTGATGCGCCTCCACACTGAGCAATGACGGAAAGGATTTGCTGAACCAGGGTGGAGGCGTGAACGCCTTGGGCTCTCGGGGGTTCGAACCACCCACGAATTAGCAGGCGAACCATGGCAATGGTCTGTACCAGGCCTTGGCGCAGTTGATCGGAAAGGCTAGAAGAGTCTTTGAGCGGCGACTCTTTGCAATAAGCACGCAGTACCGCATTCTCTCCTGGGCGTCTTCCCGAACGACCTAAGCGCTGACGTAGACTCGCCACCGAGGGAGGGGGGCCAATCTGCACCACCGTCTTGATGCTGCCAATGTCTATTCCAAGTTCAAGCGTCGTGGTACAGATCGCTGATGCTGCTTGGTTACCGGCCTTCAGTGCGTGCTCAGCTTGCTCACGTAAGTCCTTTGAAAGGCTGCCGTGATGAGGCCAGAACTCGTTGGGCACGCCGTCTTTCTCACAGCGCCGACGCAGTTGGTCTGCGTACCATTCAACCTGTTGGCGGCTGTTCGGAAAAATCAGGTTATTGCTTCCTCGCAAAACCTTGTAGAGGTGATCGGCGATCGCAAAGTCAGGGCTTGCCTTGTTTTCCGTTTCGTCTTCATCGCCGTCCTCTTCAGAGGACTTGACGGCAATCTTTCTGAGCTCGCTCATGGGCGGTTGGATGTAACCCCGGACTTGAACCTGGAGTGTCTGATTGGAGTTTTTGGACTCGATCACGGTGACCGTGTCGGCGCCGGCCGGACGAAGAAACTCTGCCGCTAATTTCATATCGCCCAAGGTCGCTGATAGCCCAACTCGGGGAAGGCGACCTTCTGCCATGAGTTCGACTCGGTGCATCAGTGACTGCAGCTGTTTGCCTCGTTCGCTTCCAATGAAGGCATGGAGTTCGTCAACGACGATGTAGCGTAGGTTTTGGAAAACTCCGGCTAGGCTTGAGCCTCGGTTGACGAACAGTGCTTCAAGGGACTCAGGGGTGATCAGTAACACACCCTCCGACGACTTCAGAAATCGGTGCTTTTTGCTCGATGAAATGTCCCCATGCCAGGCGACTACAGGAATTTCCAGTTGCTCACAAAGACGGCTTAATCGGCCCCATTGATCATTGATCAAGGCTTTGAGTGGGCTGATGTACAGCACAGAGCCGGGAGGGTCATTGTGGTTAAGTAAATGCGTGAGGATAGGGAGAAACGCGGCCTCGGTTTTCCCCGCCGCCGTTGCAGCGGCGATGATGACATCCTGGTCTGCGTCCACCAGAACAGGCACTGCCCATTCTTGGGCGTCACGCAAGGACGTCCAGCCTTCAGCCCAAATCCATCGCTGAATACGGGGTTCTAGCTGGTCGAAACCTGATGACTCAGAGTGTGAAGGTGGCAAGTTCATCGTCCGCGTCGACCTTCGTGTCGTCTTCTCCGCCCAGGTCTTTAGCTACCTCGACACCTCCCAGTAGCACCCTCCAATCAGCCCCCGGGTTTTGTTCCAGGATGGCCAACAGATTGATAAAAGCAGTGATCGTAGTGCGCGGCGTGCGGAAGTAGGCTTCCCCCAAGCGCTGATTGCAGTGCGCCATAAACAGTGGGAGCGCTTCGTCAGGCAGTAGATATTTTTCAGCATCGCCGCCCGCATACACATGGCGAAGCTTCTGAAGCAGTACATAGAAGTCTTCGGGGGTGAGGCTGGTCAGGCGAATAACTGGGCCCGACAGATCCACTAGCCCTGTTTTAGCAAACGAGTTCTCGGCCAGGCGCGATTGCAGGGCTGGGTAGCTAAACAGACCTCGGCGAGTGTCCATCAAGAACTCAGGGGTGCCACCCAGGACGAATCCAAGCCCCTCAGACGATCCCTGCAGCGAATCATTGAGGATGCGCAGGATCTGCTCGTAGTTGGCATTGCGTGCCTGCGTGTTGGCCAGCTTGTAGAGGTTGACCAGCTCGTCGAGGCAGATCATCAGACCGCCAAAACCTGCGAGCCTGACGAATCTCGACAGCAGCTTGAGCTGATCGTACACGGAGGCATCATCAATGATGGTTCGTACACCCAAGGCCGCTCGGGCATCGGTCTTGGTGGTGAACTCGCCACGCAACCAACGAATCGCATCAGCCTTGAGTTGTTCGTTGCCTTCCTCAAAGCCTCGGCAATACGCGGCGATCACTTCAGCGAAATCGTAGCCATTGACCATCTCGGTCAGCTCAGCCAGGTGTGCTCGGATTACAGTCTCACTGTCTGTGCCTGACGCTTTGGCTTCGGTTTTGGCCTGCGCGATAAATTTCTCAACAATGCCTTGCATGGCCCCACCGTCGGGCTTGGTACGTGTCGACATGTTCTTGGCCAGCTCGGAGTACAGCGAGCGTGCTTGGCCGCCGGTAGCGTGCAACCTGCGATCCGGGTTTAAGTCAGCGTGCATGGTGACGAGTTTGCGCTCCATGGCGATGGCTCGAACCAAGTTCAAAAAGAACGTTTTGCCTGCACCGTACTCACCAATCACCACTCGAAATGCCGATCCGCTTTCGACCAGGCGATTGACATCCTTGATCAGCGCATCAAGCTCGCCCACCCGGCCGACCTGAATCAGGTGTTGACCGACGCGAGGAACAACGCCAGCACGCAACGATTGGATGACCGCGTCGCGATCTTTGGCTCTGATAGTGCTCATAGGGCTAACTCTTCCAAAATGTCTGTATTGATCTCGATGGGATCATCACCTTCGGTGACGGGCATGTCGAAACGTTCAAAAGCCATGTCGTTGATTTGTTCCAGGGCACCATCGAGCATCAGCTCCATATCGCTGGCAGCAGCTTCGAGCTCAGATCGACTCCATTCGGCACGCGAGATTAGCAAACGTAGGAACGCAGAATGTTCAAGGTCGAGGCCGGCAACGTCAGCACTGGTTTCTGTCGCCGGTTCCACAGCCTCAACGGACTGTTCCAACTCCTCAACCTGGTCATCAGTGAATACCTGGGCGAGGAGGGCAGAGACTTCAGCCGTTTCACGTTGCAGCTCAGCAATTCGCTCGTGATCGAGCACGAAGCCCTTCGCAATGGCATCTGACTGTGTGCCGGGCTCGGAGGAAGTAGAGCTTGTTGCAGGTTTAACGGGGGGAATAGTACGGCACTGCAGCCCTTCGAAGCACCCACCGTGGCCTTGCAGGATTTTAACAAGAGCCAGACTGACGGCACCTACTCCGACCCGGTCAGCAAAACAAGCTACGCCGCCATCGCCGGCAAGGTGTACACGGTGAACAAACCGGGTGCGGTCTGGCAGCTCCTGCGGGACAAAGTGAGCGGCCCGTCGCTGCGGCAATCGCTGACACGGCAAATGGTGGTCGACCCGGACATGCACACCGTGCACTACGGCAAAGCCCTGTCGAAAATGCACAATCAATACGTGATTGCCCATGAGGTCAGGCAGGTATTGAACATCGAAGCACGGGGCATGGAAGACATACGCACCCACCATCCCGAAAAGGCCCGGATGATCGTGCAGGCCATCGATATGGCGCGCTACTACGCCTTCAACAGCCTGCATAACCTGGCGCAACTCAGGCAACTGCTCCCCGGTACGCGACTGGATACCTTCCTCAAACGTTTCTTTGATGTTCGCAACGTCGATAACAGTCTGCTCGACAAAATCAAACAGACCATCGTTCCCATCTGCACGGCACTGGTAGATCCCGATGAAGACTTGCTGAACAGCGAACGATTTATCGTCGGTTCGAACAAATACCAATACGCCAACCTGATCGCTTTCGTCGTGGAGCAGGATGCACGCAAAAACGTGCATTTCACCGAAAGGTTCTTCGATCAGCAACTGGACTGGTACAAGTCCTGTTTGACCGAGCCCTTCAATGTCGACGGACACAGTCAGGCCGCCACGCTGATCCATGAGTTCGCGCACCAGTTTTCAAAGGCCGTGGATATCGCATCGCTGGAAGCGAGACGGCCATTCAGTGATCTGGTGACACCTATTACCCAATATGGGCATGCGATGAAGCAAACCCAGGTTGATTTCCAGCGAGCAGCGCTATCGCTCGCGACACCTCGGGAGGAACTGTTCGCCCGCTGGAGTGACAATGAGCAGGCATGGATCGACCTGGACGAGATTCCAGGCTTGAATCACGTGGGCAAGGCGATCCTGAAAATCGTCGGCACCCGGACAATGGAAGGGGCACGGGAAGCCTTTCTCGACCAGCACAACCCGGACAAGCGGATTGAGATCATCTTGCGCAACGCCGATTCGATTGCATTTCTGATCTGCGAGATGGGCCGACAACTGGACCCGTTGCCCGGCACGTCCGCCCCACAGGTCTGACCGACACGAACAGGCGCGGCCGCGCGGGGCTGCGCATGTTTTTTTGCTGCGATGATGGACACGACCTGGCACCGCCAGGTTTGCGTGTCTTGCCGAAAAACAAGCGTCCTTTGATGGGTAATTGCCATGACTGATGTTCTCGCCGACTGGCTCAAGGTTAGAATGCGGGAAATCAGGATGAGTCAATGACCGACAACGCTCTCTCGCCAGCCGAATACGATGCCATCACCGATGCGGCAGCGCACTGGTGCATGCGTTTGCACGCCGATGACTGTACCGCGCAGGAACGTCTGGCGTTCGAGCGGTGGCGGGATGCCCACCCGCTCCATGCGTTCGAGTACCAGGCGATGCTGGAAATCTGGGATGTCGCCGGGGATTTGCCCCGTCCCGAACCTGTCGTCGCACCGATGGTTCAAGCCAAACCCCGGACACCCTGGCGTACCTTCGGCATCGCCGCGGCGGTGTGTGCCCTGGCGCTGCCGCTGGCGGCCTACAGCGGTTGGAACCTCGGCTGGTTGCCGAATTCGTACCAGCACTTCGAGGCCACCGATTCTGTTCGTCAGGTCACCCTGCAGGATGGCAGTCAGGTCGAGCTGAACCTGGGCAGCGAGCTGACGTACAGCCACTACAAGGATCAGCGTCGGGTCACCTTGAAAACAGGCGAAGCTTTCTTCAGCGTCACCCATGACACCACCCACCCGTTCGTGGTCAAGGCCGGCGAAGGCAAGATCCGCGTTACCGGCACCCGATTCAATGTCTGGATGTACGAAGACCAGGTAAAAGTGAACCTGATCGAAGGTTCGGTGCTGGTCAGCAGCCACGATGACCCGTCCGGCGATGGTGTGCGACTCGGCCCTGCCATGCAGGCAAGCTATCAACAGGGTGATCGCGTCCCTCGCATCAGTCAGACTGACGACCACGACAATTCGCTGGCCTGGCGTAGCGGCAAACTGGTCCTCGATGACCTGGCGCTGAGCGATGCGCTGCCATTGATCAACCGCTACCTGAAAAAGCCGCTGATGATCGCGGATCACGGCACCGGTGCGATCCGTATCGGCGGGGTCTACAACATCAAGGAGCTCGACACCCTGGTGGCGACACTACCCAAGGTGCTGCCGGTCTACCTGACCCGCAACAAGGACGGCAACCCGGTCGTCAACTCCATTGCGCAACAAACGCCGAAAAGCTGAAGGCCGCCCCCCCTTGCCGGGTGCGGCCCCCCGGTTCTGCGTACTGACACGCACAGCGCATCCACTGCGCAACGAAACAAACGACGAAAATCCAGGCCAATGGCGGGTAATGCTGCGGGGCTCACGGGTTGCTGACGCAATGACGACGAAATTTCTACATTCTTGTCTTCATGATTTGCGTGGCTCATACGTCCAGTCAGGTACGAGCGCACACGTGTTTTTCCTGATGAGCCTCGCAACAGGAGTTTTGCCATGTACAACTCGCAACTGCCGACGGACGGTAGCCATGCGCCAGTCAGCACCGCCATCGGGAGCGATACCTTTGACCCGCCTGCCGAACGCCACGGCAATGAGCGGATCAGGTTACTGCTCAAGAGCTTCGGCCTGCGAACCAGTCTGATTCGCCTGAAAGTCATCGACGCCTTGCTGAGGGCCGCCGAACAAGACCGCAGCCTGGGCGTGCGTGGCGTGCACACTCAATTGCTGGAACTGGATATTCCGCTGTCCTTCCTGAGTGTGCGCGAAGTGCTCAAACGCCTGTGCAGTGAAGGCGTGATTGTCCTCAATCCGGACAAAAGCTACAGCCTGCACCCGAAGGCCGCCGCTGTCCTGCAACAGGCATGATCAAACCCTGGGCCTATTGCTCAGGGCTTGACCTTGCGGCGCATCACGCCATTGATGACCACCACAATCACCGCCACGCCAATGGCGATGTACTGAAACAGCTTTTCGCTGATGACCCCTGTGCTCTGCAAATACGAAAGGCCAAACATGATTCCCAGCACCACCAGGGAAATCAGAATCGAGTATTTCAAACGTTGCGACTGGGTCATTGCCATTTCCTGAATGTAAGCCTGAACCTGAAAAATGTATCCGCTTTGTATCCGAATGCATGCCAAGACCCTACTGTCTTTCGGGGATGAGTGGCCGCAAACGGGGTCTCATGTTACAGCCGATGAAGAGTTTTAGCTTTATCTCGGCGATAACCATGAGGATTTTCAAATGTTGCGTCGAATCACCCTGCTGATTCCCCTGCTGGCTCTATTGTCCCTGAGTGGCTGCATCGTGTTCCCCCACGGTGGCTGGCACGACCATGACCGTCACTACGATCACGGCGGACCGGGTTACTACCAGCGTCGATAACACCCGTCATTCATCAGACGGCGCGTCCTTCAGTCAGCGAACTGACAAACAGGTTTTCTTAGTGGAGTCTTGATCCGGAAAAATAATGGCCTGGCCCGTTCGATTGCCTGAGCGGGCCAGCACTGTTTGAATTCAGGCTGTCGTTCGACGTTCCTGCCAGGTCTAAGCGCCGGGTCGCCGCTCTCGACATCAGTTTCAGGCTCTGCATCCCCCTCTACGAGGTACCTGACAGTTTTGTAATGTCCGCCTCATCGGCTTGTCAGATGGGATCTGCGAGGCTAGGGCTGAGCAACTCTGTATCAATTAGAAACAATCCTTGAATGCCCGAAAGGATATTTTGGTCAGAATGCTTTCCTTTGCCCGCAAGACGAGACCCATTTTCCATGCGAAACCCTCTGCGTCTGGCTGCCTTGAGCGCCCTGTTGATCTCCTCCCTGGCCCAGGCCGCCGACCTGATCCCTATCGAAGTCCATCGCGACGCCAATTGCGGTTGCTGCAAAAAATGGATCAGCCACCTGGAGGCCAACGGCTTCAAGGTCGAGGACCATGTCGAAAGCAACATGAGCGAATTCAAGCAACAGCACGGCGTGCCACCGCGTCTGGCGTCGTGCCATACCGGTTTGATAAACGGCAAATTCGTCGAAGGTCACGTACCGGCCGATCAGGTAGTGGCCCTGAGCAAGCGTGACGATCTCCTGGGTGTTGCCGCGCCCGGCATGCCCATGGGCTCGCCCGGCATGGAGATGGATGGCATGAGCGATGCGTATCAAGTTATCGGCCTGAAAAAGGACGGCACCGATGTGGTGGTAGCGGACTACCCGGCCCATTGATTTTCGGCGCTTACATGGGGCTGTTCCTGGCAGCCTTCGGTGCCGCGACGCTGCTGCCCTTGCAGTCCGAAGCGGTCCTGGTGGGGCTGCTGCTCAGCGACCGGTATTGGCTGTGGTCGCTGCTGGCAGTGGCGACCCTGGGCACTGTCCTCGGCTCCCTGCTGACCCGGCGGTTGGGCCGCCCCATCGCACGTTTTCCCGAACGGCGTTGGGTTCCTGCTAGTCCTCCGCCTCTCGCACCGGCCCGCCATC
>OBKH01000043.1_pt1 | contig 42383 bp, 30 predicted proteins | sample 1496241 | NCBI WGS metagenome assembly OBKH01 (sample SAMN03273953, study PRJEB22546) | soil metagenome | isolation source: rice field elevated CO2 plus elevated temperature | place: India: CRRI Experimental farm Cuttack,Odisha-753006 | collected 2013-12-17 | reverse complement strand
CCGACACCGTGCAACGTGCTGCCGACCTGGACGAAGCCTCCGCTCAGGAAGCCGTAAAGGCTGCCGAGAAGGCCTTGCATGAGCGGGGCGCGGAATTCGACTACGGTTCTGCTGCCGCACGTCTGGCCGAGGCTGCAGCTCAGCTGCGCACCGTCCAGCAGATCCGCAAGAAGTTCGGCCACTAAGGCCTCGCTTGTTGTGTGATTGATAAAAAAGGGTAGCCTCGGCTACCCTTTTTTCTTTTCTGATGTTCACCATTATGGTCGCAGCCGCTGACCACCCAGGATTGGTAGCCAGTCATGTCTCTTGAAATCGTTATTCTCGCCGCCGGTCAAGGCACGCGTATGCGCTCGGCGTTGCCCAAAGTTCTGCACCCGATCGCCGGCAACTCGATGCTCGGCCATGTTATCCACAGCGCCCGGCAACTTGATCCACAACGCATTCACGTGGTGATTGGCCATGGAGCCGACGCAGTGCGTGAGCGTCTGGCTGCGGATGACCTGAATTTCGTTCTTCAGGACAAACAACTCGGCACAGGCCATGCGGTGGCCCAAGCGGTCCCTTTTATCAAATCCGACACCGTGCTGATTCTTTACGGTGATGTGCCATTGATTGAAGTGGAAACCCTGCAACGACTGCTCCAGAAGGTTGGGCCGCAGCAACTGGGCCTGCTCACCGTGAACCTGGACGATCCGACCGGTTATGGCCGCATCGTGCGTGATGCGGCGGGTAACGTTACCGCTATCGTTGAGCAGAAGGACGCCACTGAAGCCCAGCGCGCAATCACTGAGGGCAATACGGGCATTCTGGCCCTTCCCTTCGAAAGCCTGGGTGGCTGGATGAGCCGACTGTCCAACAACAATGCCCAAGGCGAGTATTACCTCACGGACGTCATCGCCATGGCAGTGAGCGACGGATTGGTGGTGGCGACCGAGCAACCTCAGGATGCTATGGAAGTGCAGGGCGCGAATGACCGCAAACAGCTGGCTGAACTTGAGCGTCATTATCAGCTGCGTGCCGGTCGTCGTTTGATGGCCCAGGGTGTGACGCTGCGAGACCCTGCTCGTTTCGACGTCCGAGGAGAAGTCAGCGTCGGCCGTGACGTGTTGATCGATATCAACGTGATTCTCGAAGGCAATGTCGTCATCGAAGACGACGTGGTGATTGGTCCTAACTGCGTGATCAAGGACAGCACCTTGCGCAAAGGCGTGGTGATCAAGGCCAACAGCCATATCGAAGGCGCGATTCTGGGTGAAGGCAGCGATGCAGGTCCATTCGCACGGTTGCGCCCAGGTACGGTGCTGGAAGCTCGGGCGCATGTGGGTAACTTTGTTGAACTGAAAAACGCCCACTTGGGCGAAGGCGCCAAGGCCGGACACCTGACTTACCTGGGGGATGCCGAGGTCGGTGCGCGTACCAATATTGGCGCCGGCACCATCACCTGTAATTACGATGGCGCCAACAAATGGAAAACCGTGTTGGGCGAAGATGTGTTCATCGGTTCCAACAATTCGCTGGTCGCGCCTGTGGATATCTCTTCCGGTGCAACCACTGCGGCCGGTTCGACCATTACGCAGAATGTGGATAACGCACAGTTGGCCGTGGGCCGTGCGCGCCAGAAGAATATCGATGGCTGGAAGCGGCCCGAGAAAATCAAGAAGAGCTAAGTTATCCACAGATCGCTGAAATCTAAGGATCGCAGCCTGCTTCAGCGCCTACAGGGCAATATTAATATTCTGTAGATGTTGAAGCAGACTGCGATCCTTTGTGTTTTATCCACAGATAAATTTTCTTTGCACAGCTTGACGAAGTTTCGCCGATAGGTTTTGATTGGTTACGTTATCTTTCGAAACGAAACTTACTGAATTATGTCGAAGCGCAATACACCTCAGCGTCGCCACAACATCCTTGCCTTACTCAATGAGCAAGGCGAAGTCAGTGTGGATGAGTTGGCCAAGCGCTTCGAAACCTCCGAAGTTACGATTCGCAAGGATCTGGCAGCCCTTGAAAGCAACGGTCTGCTGCTTCGCCGTTATGGTGGTGCGATCACCATGCCCCAGGAGCTGGTGGCCGATATCGGTCAGCCGGTCTCCAAATACAAACAGGCCATTGCCCGTGCTGCGGTGACACGAATCCGCGAACATGCGCGGATCATCATCGACAGCGGCAGCACTACCGCTGCGATGATCCCGGAACTCGGTCAACAACCGGGCCTGGTGGTGATGACCAACTCACTGAATGTGGCCAATGCCTTGAGCGAACTCGAGCATGAGCCAGTGCTGTTGATGACCGGTGGGACCTGGGATCCGCATTCCGAGTCCTTTCAGGGTCAGGTTGCCGAGCAGGTATTGCGCTCTTACGACTTCGATCAGCTGTTCATCGGAGCTGATGGCATCGATCTGGTCCGCGGTACAACCACCTTCAATGAATTACTTGGACTGAGCCGGGTCATGGCTGAAGTCGCCCGAGAAGTGGTTGTCATGGTGGAGGCCGACAAAATCGGTCGCAGAATTCCCAATCTGGAACTGCCCTGGAGCAGTGTTCATACCCTTATTACCGATGATCGCCTGCCGCTTGAGGCACGGGATCAGATTCAGGCGCGCGGCATCACGTTGATCTGCGCCGCTATCAGTCAGGAGAAATAGCATGTGTGGAATTGTCGGCGCAGTCGCAGAACGTAATATCACCGCCATCCTGGTCGAAGGCCTGAAGCGTCTGGAATACCGTGGGTACGACAGTGCCGGCGTGGCGGTCTACACCAACGACGCGAAACTCGAACGCCTGCGTCGTCCGGGTAAAGTCAGCGAGTTGGAACTGGCGTTGGCTGAAGCACCATTGATGGGGCGCCTGGGTATTGCCCATACCCGTTGGGCGACACACGGTGCGCCGTGCGAGCGCAACGCGCATCCGCATTTTTCCGGTGACCTGGCGGTGGTGCACAACGGCATCATCGAAAACCACGAAGCCCTGCGTGAACAACTCAAATCCCTGGGTTACGTGTTTACGTCGGACACCGATACCGAGGTGATCGCGCACCTGCTGGACCACAAACTCAAGGACCTGCACGACCTGACCGTCGCGCTCAAGGCAACGGTCAAAGAGCTGCACGGTGCCTACGGCCTGGCAGTGATCAGCGCTCGCCAGCCAGATCGCCTGGTCGCTGCCCGTAGCGGGAGTCCGCTGGTGATCGGCCTGGGTTTGGGTGAAAACTTCCTGGCGTCCGACCAGTTGGCACTGCGCCAGGTCACTGACCGCTTCATGTACCTGGAAGAAGGCGACATCGCCGAAATTCGTCGCGACAGCGTGCAGATCTGGGACGTTGACGGCAAGGCTGTCGAGCGCGAAGCCGTGCAGTACCGTGATGGCGCAGAAGCGGCCGATAAAGGCGAGTTCCGTCATTTCATGCTCAAGGAAATCCACGAGCAACCGTCCGTTGTACAGCGCACCCTGGAGGGGCGTTTGAGTCAGACTCAAGTCCTGGTGCAGGCATTCGGTCCACAAGCGGCCGAGTTGTTCGCCAAAGTTCGCAACGTACAGATTGTCGCTTGTGGCACCAGTTATCACGCTGGCATGGTCGCTCGTTACTGGCTTGAAGAGCTGGCCGGTATTCCGTGCCAAGTCGAAGTGGCCAGTGAGTTCCGCTACCGCAAAGTAGTGGTGCAGCCGGACACGCTATTCGTAACCATCTCCCAATCCGGCGAAACCGCCGACACTCTGGCCGCGCTGCGCAACGCCAAGGAGTTGGGGTTCCTCGCCAGCCTGGCAATCTGCAACGTCGGCATCAGCTCGCTGGTGCGTGAATCCGATATGACCTTGCTGACCCAGGCCGGTCGCGAAATCGGCGTGGCCTCGACCAAAGCCTTCACCACGCAATTGGTCGGCTTGCTGCTGCTGACTTTGTCTCTGGGGCAGGTTCGCGGCACGTTGAGCAAAGGCGTAGAAGCAACGCTGGTCGAAGAGTTGCGTCGCTTGCCAACCCGTCTCGGTGAAGCGCTGGCCATGGACAGCACCGTGGAGAAAATCGCTGAGTTGTTCGCCGAGAAAAATCACACCCTGTTTCTCGGGCGTGGTGCGCAATTCCCGGTAGCGATGGAAGGGGCGCTCAAGCTCAAGGAGATTTCCTACATTCACGCCGAAGCCTATCCGGCTGGCGAGTTGAAGCATGGTCCGTTGGCGCTTGTGGATAACGACATGCCAGTCGTGACCGTGGCACCGAATAACGAGCTGCTGGAAAAGCTGAAGTCCAACCTTCAGGAAGTCCGCGCCCGTGGTGGCGAGCTAATCGTCTTCGCGGATGAAAAGGCAGGCATGACCAACGGTGAAGGAACGCACGTCGTACACATGCCACACATCCACGACATCCTGTCGCCGATCCTCTACACCATTCCGCTGCAGCTGCTGTCGTACTACGTGGCCGTGCTGAAAGGCACCGACGTTGACCAGCCACGCAACCTAGCCAAGTCGGTGACTGTGGAATAAGTTATCCACAACTGTTCGAGTCCTTGTGGCTTCTAACAATAAAGATTGACACAAAACAATAAAGGTTGACACGACACAACATAGATTGACACAAAGCCTAAACCCCCGTATTTACGGGGGTTTCCATTTTTGGGCTAAGCCATCGGTCTAGATTCTTCGCTTCGTTTCGCTCCGGGAGTAGGCTAAAAAAGCGCTATGCCATCGGCAAATGGTGAACGATTTTTTCCTATAACTATTTTTTCAGGGCGAGGAAGAGGCGGTCCCGGCGGACGAAGGAGGTAGCATTGCGCGGTCGTAGGTTTTCGTCAGAGTTAGACATTCAGCGGCACATTACGAATGGATTCGGTAGCGGAGCTGGTGCCAGTTATCTGCCGTGGCTGCGCGTTCAAGATGTGCCTTCGAGAGGACGCTCCCACAAGATCCAAGGTGTGAAGATCGATCGCCTCCATCACCTCTTTTCTGACCTAGAACGCGCCTATTTTTTGGTATGTGAATTTTCGGAAGATGTTGTGGATATACGCGAGCAGTATCCATTGTTGCCGCGTGAAAGTGCTCAAGCAATCGCTAGCTCTATCGGAGTGAGATACCCCAGGTATCCGAAGACAGTACTTCCTTACGTTATGACCACGGATTTTGTATTAACAATCAAAAAGTCCGATGGAAGCTTTAAATCCGTAGCCCGCACAATCAAATACCGCAGCGACCTCGAAGGCAAACAAGCCAGGAGAACGCTGGAAAAACTTGAGGTCGAAAAGCGTTTCTGGACTGGTCAACACGTTGATTGGGCCATTGTCACTGAAGAAATGTTTAGTCCCGACTTGATCAAGAATTTAGGCTTGCTAAGGAAATTCGCTCAGCTGCCGCGCGCCTTGGCAGAGCCCTCATTACATTCAGATTTTCTGGAGCATTTAGCTAGCTGCCGTCCGTACCCATGGAGTACTGCTGAAAGTCTGCGAAAGATTTCCGCACGTTTATTTATTTCCTATCAAGATTCTCGGGCTTTATATCATCACCTGATATGGGCCAAGTCGATCAAGGTAGATTTGGTTGATACTCCCATTCAAATGACTGCACCACTACCAACCTTTGAAATCATCGAAAACCCCGTAAAAATTTCACTGGCGGCGGAGGGTTTATCATGAAAGTCCAAGTCAATGATTATTTCGAACCGGTCACTGAGTTTTCGGTCGTGCCGGGCATCGTTAGGGTCTTGTATCTCAATGAGCGATACGATGCGGTGGTTTTGATTCAATTAACGGACCCGCCCCGCCAACCGATTGGTTTGGGCTTGGAAGAGCTTCGCGGCTCCGTCATAGCAGGCGATACGAAACCAGCCAAGATTGTTACACCTGAGTTTCTCTTAGTACTAGAGGATGACCTGGATGAGAAAAAGAAGCGGGAAAGGGATGAAAAGTGGAACATCATCGCGCCCCTGATCGACTCAGATTACCCAGGTCAGATATTTGCTCCCGGTGAGATGGGGCGAATGGTGGGTGCTAGAGCTGTTGAGCTTGGCATGCAGCGCAAGAGTATCTATCGACTTCTGTACCGTTACTGGATCAATGGCCAGGTTCGAAATGCGTTCTTGAAAAACTACGCGGGCGTCGGAGTTCCTGTGCGCAAGTATGATCCTGCAAAACCTCCGGGCAGGAAACCACGATACCAAGGCATTGCTGTTTCGCCGACCAAGCTAATTGATGCCGTGGATAAGCGCTGTATCCGTGTCGGTTACTCGTTATTCGTGGGAGATAAGACTTCTACGATAACCAGCGCCTATGTCGAGATGCTCAGGAGGTTCTACACAGCGAAAGACCTGTCGAAAAATCCAGAATCGGGTGGTCGCCTCCTACCCGATTCGGAAATTCCTTCCTTCAGGCAGTTTGATTATTGGGGAAAGCAATATTTCGACGAAGTTGAAACTGAACGCGGTCGTAAGGGAATGCGAAAGTGGCTAAAAGATTGCCGCCCCCTTTCTGGAACCGTGCGTGACTGGCTTCGCGGTCCCTGCCATCAGTTTGAGATCGATGCCACCATTGCTGACATTTATCTCGTGAACGGCTACTCCAGACGGATGCTCATTGGACGGCCGGTGGTGTACGTCGTCATCGATAGCTTTTCCGGCATGATCGTCGGTCTCTACATCGGGTTGGAGGGGCCGAGCTGGAACGGAGCCAGGCAAGCGCTGTTCAACGCTTTCACTTCGAAGGTTCAGTTCTGCGCTACCAACGGGGTCACAATCGATCCCGAGGAATGGGCCTGTCATCACCTCCCACATCACATCTACGCCGATCGAGGCGAGATGTTGGGGAAAGCAGCTGAAGGTCTTGCCACTGGACTGAAAATCGAGCTGGGAATCGCTCCGCCTTACCGGCCGGACTGGAAGTCGATGGTGGAGAGCCGGTTCGGTATCCTGAACGATCTGACGGGCATCAGGTGGCTTCCAGGTGGCGTAGCGGCCAGGGAGAAGGAGCGTGGCGAGCGAGATTACCGACTCGACGCGACGCTGAGCATGAAAGAGTTCACTAAGATCATCATCCAGTGCGTCCTTCACTATAACCGCTTCAACCGGCAGCCCGACAGGCTCACTCAAGAGATGATGAGCGACGGTGTCGATCCGACGCCGGTAGGTATTTGGACTTGGGCGATGGAAAATGGCCACGTCGAACCAAATAATCATCCCGACGAACTGGTCTATCTCCATTTGCTTCCGCGCGAGCAAGCAACGGTGCAAAAGGGTGGTGTGTTATTCCGAGGGATGCACTATGTCTGTGATGCAGCGATCGAGAACAACTGGTTTGCGAAAGCCCGTAGCCGTGGGGTTTGGTCTATAGAGTGTTGGTATGACCCAAATTCCTCAGCACATATTTGGATCCGGGGAGACAACAAACAGTTCATCCGTTGCGATTTGCGTAAGTCTGACAGCAAGTATGCTGATTATCGATCCGATGAAATTTTCGACCTGCTCGAAGCTTACCGCCAGGCTCCACCAGCTCATAAACGCGCTGAGTTGGAGAGTCGGATTTCGCTTCTAGAGGAGGTTAATCAAATCGTCAGTGGTGCGATGGCTGAGCGAAAGGAAGAGCCTGCCCCTGCGACCAAGGCCGAGATGATTGGGAATATTCGTGAGAACCGCGCTGTTGAACGCCTCAAGGAACGGGAGACCGCCCATGTGCCAGAGGGTGTGAGGATTGACCCACCTACGCAGAAGGCAGAGACCGCCCCAGAGCGCTCCGAGAACTTTGCCGGCCCTCGCAGCGCTCAGGTCATCGATATGCTCAAACGACTCCGCCCAGGACAAAACTAATGAAAGGCGCCCAAGTTTTCGCAAGCTACACCAAGCAGGCGATCGTGGATTACGCGGGCAATCCGCTCATCGAAGCGCTGCCACCTATCTTCTCAGAAGAGGTAGCAGTCCAACTGATTTCGAATTTTCCCCGTCCTGTTGATTCAGAGGAGCTCACCCTTGACCGTTCGACTCGGATCCATTGTATCGACCGGTTGAGGACGGTGGTTCAGCCTCTGATGGTCCACATGGATCTGGAGTCCGTATTTTCCTTGCTGATCCGACGAGGGTACGTCGGACGTAACCCGACTTCTCCAGACACTGTCAGACATCTACACTCGCTTTCGGGTGCACAGCGCTACCACGATGGATTCAAGTCCACTGCCGAAACGTTCAGTCTGGTTGGCCTTAGTGGCATTGGGAAGTCCACCGCCCTCGAAGCCATTTTGAGTCTCTACCCTCAAACGATCCGACATGAGCGTTATGAAGGAAAGCAGTTCGTTCATACCCAGATCACCTGGCTCAAGCTTGACTGCCCCCGAGATGGGTCGCTGGCAGGCTTCTGTCAGCAATTCTTCTATGCGGTTGGGCGAGCGTTGGGTGATGAGGATTACTACAAGCGGTATCGGGCTCGGAACATCAATGACTCGTTGCAACAAATGGAGCAGGTTGCGAGTACATTTTTCATCGGAGCTCTGCTGATCGACGAACTTCAGAACCTGCACCTGGCGAAAACTGGGGGCAAGGACAACATGCTGAATTTCTTCCTCCATCTTGTGAACAACATCGGCATTCCCGTGGTGTTTATCGGGACAAATTCCATGATCAGCCTATTTTCGGACGTCATGCGTAACGCACGACGTTGCTGCGGCGTCGGGGTTCTAGAATTTAAACGCTTTGAGAAGGACGATGACGAATGGCGAATGCTCGTTGAAAACCTCTGGAGCTATCAGTGGTACCAGCAGCCGGTCGAACTGACCGAAGAGGTGTTTGATGCGCTGTATGAGCATACACAAGGCGTCACCGACTTTTTGGTGAAGCTTTTGGTGCTCAGTCAGAGGTATGCGATCCAGAGTGGTTCGGAATGCGTTACCGCCGAGACAATCGCGTTGGTGAGCAACACCAAGATGCAGATATTGAAGCCAGCTTTGTCCGCCCTGCGAAGCCGAGATCCTAAACGGATGCGGCAGTTCGACGATTTGCTTCCGATTGAAGACCAACTAAGCGACATGATGGCGTTCGATGGTTTGGCTCGGCCGGAGCGACTGGCATTGCTGCGCAGTGTCATCAGTCGCAGCGACAATAGTGCCCCAAAGCCGAATGCGGCGCCCGTTAACGCAGTCAAATCGCAGCCGCCTGCGGCGGTGGCGGTTGAGACGTCAGAGGCACAGGCGTTAAGTGAAAGTGAAAACTCCATTGAGGCGTTAAAGAGCGCCGGTTGGATAAACAGCGATCTGTTTGAGTTCTCTCCGTTGTATCGGAAGGGGTGAATAAAAGGTGACGAAATGGGGCTCAAATTCCATTTCTTTCCGGCCGTATTCCCCGATGAGACGCTTCACAGCGTCCTTTCAAGATACGCCCGCCTCTGTGGCCTACGTAGCTGCGGAGCAGTTTTCGATGGAGCGCAGTCCGCAAACTTCTTCTCGCAGAACGTGGCTTTTCCATGTCGACTAGCTGAGCTTGCCGAGGCGCTGCCGAGTGGCACGGGTCTATCGTTAGCGGAAGTGATAAAGCGCCATACGCTGCTGCCCTACTACGAGCCTTTTTTGACCCAGCAACAGGTGGACGACGCCAATACCTTGATGGCGGGAAACGGCGAGGGGTTGATGCTAAGGTTGGGGTTGATTGCGAGTCGACTCGAGTTCGCTTCGAGAGTGCGATTTTGCTTCGACTGTATCGACCAGGACATGGCCTGTGTGGGAGTTGCGTACTGGCACCGTGTGCATCAGCTTCCAGGCGTTTTGATCTGTCCCCACCATGGAACCCTGCTGAGGTTCCTTGATTACCGCTGGTTGAGCCGAAATTCTCGACGGATGCACTTACCGGATGAGGAAGACGTTCAGTCCCACTCCATTTCGTTGAACATTCCTCAAGATCTACAACAAGCACTGCACGAAATAGCGCAGCGTTCACTGTGGGTGCTTGAGACTGATGTTCCTCCACTATGTCCACATGCTATTCGTTCAGTGCTTTTGGATAGTGCTATCGCCCTGGAGCTGGCTTCCTGCTCTGGTCGGCTGCATTTAGGCAGATTGGCGCGGCACATGTCTGCGTTCTTTAAGGCTTTCCCCTCCTCAGGGGAGTACTCGATATTGAGCAAATCGTCTGCGGATATACCGGCGGCCTGGGTTATGAAGCTTTTGCGTAAGCCGAGGTCCACACATCATCCGCTGAAATTCATCCTGCTGGCCTGCGCGCTGAAGGTCGACATGGAAACGTTCCTGCGGCAGAACGGGCCTATTACCGAGTCGCTTAACCGAACAGCCAATACCGAGACTCCTAGTCGACGCGCTGGCAACGAACCTCAACCTCATCGCTCACGCACCAATGAGTATATGAGTGAGGCATCTGAAGCGATCTGGATGCGGGCACTCTCAGGGGCTGATGCGAAGACCATAGCGTCAGAAACGGGGAACTCGGTTACGTGCGTTTACCGAACGATACGCGCGATTCCGGATGGACCAGGCCGATGGAAAGAGGCGAGGCTTTCAAAACAGCTGGGTGATAGGAGGAATCGATTTGGGGGTGATTACAGGGCTCGCCTAGCTCATGAGTGTCGAGATTATGTGTGGCTTCATCGAAATGATCGGGAATGGCTGTCCCAGCTTACACAAGAGCCAGGTAAAGCCCATCGACCGTGTGGTCAGCAGATCGAAAGATTCAAAGATCTCGACCTTAAACTCGCCAACGAAGTTGTTCACTGCGCTGAAAGGTTACGAACGCTCCCAGGTAAACCTGTCCTTATCTCAAGGACAAAAATAGGCAGAGAGCTTCATGTGTTATCTAGGTTTGAAAAGCAGCTCAATAAACTGCCGTACTGTGCAGCTGCCCTGGCAGCCGAATGCGAAACCCTGGATGCATTCCATAGGAGGCGTTTGAGCTGGGCCGAGCGTAAGCTAAAACTGGACGGCAAACCAATTACTCAATCATCGATATATCGAACAGCGTGTATCAGAAAACCGCGCACAGGAGGACGGCATTCTGATTCTCGTATGGATATTGCTCTGTAACGCCGTCGCCAGAAGCCCCGTCAATGAGCAACGCGTAGATTCGCTGTGTGAGTTTTTGGCGAAGCAATACACGGAGGGTATTTATATGTGTTCGGTATTATATTGTGACACCGAATAAAAACGGCTGATTTTTTAAAGTAGTGGTTGGTGGCTGTTCGCTACTGTGTTGCGTTCATAAAAATCCTTGCCTGGGTACAGGGTGATATGTGATAAAAGTACTTCCTTCACAGGATTCGCGTCCTACCAGAACCCACGCTAGAAAGTCGGCTACTCATGTCCAGTATTCTTTTTTTCCCAATATCGATGCCAGACGAGACACTATTATCTCGTATTACGAGGTACCATTTTTTGTCCGGAAACAAAACCGAGGCAGAAACGTTTCGTGATCTTTTTGGCGTTGCCCCATTTCAACTTTCGATTATACCAAAGCAATTAGGGAGCCTTGCGTCTCGATTACCTGGAGTTAAAGAAAGCAATTTTAATGAATTGCTTGAAATTAATACTTATTTTCCTGCATACAAGCCTTTTATAGGGTTATCAAAAGACCCTTCTAAGGATCTGGACAGAGTTTTGTCTGATGTTGCTCGAGTGCCGAGGTGGGAGGGCACTAAGAATAGCAGAGCCAAGATTTGCTTAGCCTGTGTGCAGGCCGACCTCATAGAGTCAGGTTACGCATATTGGCACCGAGCTCATCATTTACCGGGCGTTACAGCCTGCTGGCGGCACGGTGAAGAACTTCTTCAATCTTGCCCTAATTGTTCTCACCCTTTCTATCGTAAGAACAGATTGTTACCTATTTTGACCGACGATTGTGTTTGTGGGTGGAACGCTGTTAAACCTGCGAACCGTTTACTAGCCTCAAATGAGGAGCGAGAGTATGCAGTTTTTGTAAATGATATTCTGCAACGCAATCTGCCATCGGTGGATTATAAGGTTTTGGCTGCCTGTTATCGGCGTCAAGCAAAGAAGCAAGGGTTTAATTATGGAAATCAAATTGGTACTGCTAAATTATTCAGCAGTATTCGTGATAGGTTCGGCGATGAAATTATTTCTAAAATTGACCTAGCGTACGCAGCTGGGATCAGACGTCAATGGATTAGACTATCGACAACAAGAGGTCAAATCGACATGCCATTGGCGCGGCACCTTCTAATATCGCTCCATCTTTTTGGTAGTGCAGAAAAATTCGAGAAATGCTTGGCAGAAGAGTCTCTACTTACTAGTTCGGAAAAACCGATGGCCCGTCTTAAAGAGAGAGCTTTGCCAGAAAGTAAAAAAAAGGCTTATCGAGAAAAAATTTCAATACTACTTGAAGTTAAGCCAGGTATTGGCATGGACTATCTTTGGGTCAATGCTTATCAAGCAACACGTTGGCTCAACGAAAACGATAAGGACTGGTTATTGAGTGAAATTACAAAGGATGTAAAACAGAAGAATAGTGTTGAGTCGGTGGTGAGCGATGAGGACGAAAAATACGCAAAAATTCTTAAAGAAGGCGTGGAGAATTTGTACCGAGTCACCCAAAAGCAGGTTCGAGTAAATATCAGTAACATGCTTGCACTTTTGCCGCGAAAAGTAAGTAGGGAGCGTGCGACTCGTAAGTCGTTTCCGTTGGTGTCAGAACAACTTGAGCTTCATCTAGAATCTCTTTGGCATTTCCGGTTACGGAGATTGATATGGACGATGTCGGAGATCGCGAGGCTTAAGTTACCCCCAAACAGCTCCACCTTAAAATTATTGACTACAGTACCTCATGTGGCGTGTCAGGCGTTGATAAATCACTTCGAGTGGGATTTAGACAACATGGTTAAGGAAGGTATTGATGGTGAAGTTATGCTTAGAAATACTGGCGTCTCGCGGCAATGGGAAGGGCCACCAGGTTATGATATTCCCATGGGTGGCAATGCATACATGGAGATGATCGCGTCCAATTCAAAGCTCTAGCAGATTTTTATGGAACGACACAGCAATGTTCTGGATCCGATGATCTCTGAGGCGTAATGCTGGGCAGTGGATGTCACTGTTTATACTGACCCAGCGGCACAGCGACGTGGCATTGGACGTGCACTCTATCAGCGGCTTGAGCAGGTAAGGGTTCTATGCCGCGTACGCCGATATCGCCTACTCAATGCCGCAGACATCGGTATTCATGAGCCCCCGGCTTCCTCCCATTGGCACCTATCCCAAAGAGGGATTCAAGCATGGGCAATGGCATGACGTCGGTTACTGGCGCAAGCCACTCCAGGTGGCAACACCACCGATCGAAATTGTGGTTTTCAGTGAGGCGAGGGATACGTAGAGCTGTCGGTCTTGAGAACGTGAGCCCGCGATCAGAGGTATCGCGGGGTGAATCAGACCATAGCGACGGGGCTAAGCATCAGCTTTCGAGGAGATGAGTCAAATTTTGCGTACTGTTCATCGGCGTTAATTCCAGGCGCATTACGGGCAGCTATGCTGACTGGGGTGATTGATTATTCGACTCGATTGTCGAAGAGGGTCGGAGGGACGAATGAATCTTGAGGGCCTAGCCGAACTGCTTTCCGGTGGCGAAAAACTACCTGGATGTGAGCTAGCTCATTCAGACGCCTTGGCTCTGGTCGGATTTTACTTCCCTGGACGCGCCTATTGCCTGGTCGCTGACTGGACAGTGGTTGATATAGCGGTCTCCCCCCGTCAGTTAAAGGCCGTTGCTAGAAGAGGAGTCACTCCTACTTTGGTCAACGCTTTATGTGTTATCCACGATAGCAAAGGACGTTTCCCTCGCGGTCATTGGGTAAGAACCTCATTGGGTGTTTCCTTCACCCATGATTGCCTGTTCGAGACTAAAAACACCGTTTATGTGTTGATGGGACCCGGTCGAAGGGTACGAACAGACCTGGACGTCGCGCAGAGCCTGTACTGAAAATTCACTGGTGCGCAATGTCATCGACGTTCCGCGGTGTAAGTTTCGTCCGTCTCAGCCATCCCTATATTTTTCCGGTGTTTACGAAGACATAGCGCTGGACAGCAACCGTGTCGAACAGTACATGCATGTAGGCAGCACGTAGGTTTGCCCTTGCCCATGATCGTGGTCATGTTGTGTGCGGGATTAACCATCCTTGAGCAACCAGGCTAGGCGATGTTCACTAGCAGTCCCACAATTCCAATGGGATGGCTTGGTCGTAGTGAATCGCAGAGGGGGATATCAACCGCTCAATCGATTGATAGAAATCACTGTGTGGGGCATACCATGCCACGACAAGAAACGGCAGACTTCATTCCGTGCTTGACCCTGTAGTAGGTACAGGCTGTTGAATGGTGGAATTATCCTCTGCGGTAGAAACACCATGAACCAGGAAAACAAGCTCAAGCCGGTCCTCCGTCTTCACGTACAGAAGAAAGAAGAGTGTTGCGGATCTGACCATCAGCATGGGTCTGTTAAGGCTGCTGAACCTAAGCATCATAAAGAACATGGTCACGACCACGACCACGACCACGACCACGACCACGACCACAAGCATGAGCATGCCCACGATCATGCCGATGCGTGTTGTGCTCATGGCACGCAAGCTACCGAAGGTGTTGCGATTATCAAGAGTAGTCCCGCTCCGGAAGGGACCAACAGGGTTCGATACCGCATCGACAAAATGGATTGCCCCACAGAGGAGCGCCTGATCCGTAACCGGCTGGAACCCATGTCCGGAATTGTCCGACTCGACTTCAATCTCTTGAATCGTGAGTTGACCGTGCATCACCGCTTAGATGATCCGCAGGCAATCGTCACCGCATTAGTCGCGTTGGACATGGGGCCGAGCTTGCTTGAGGCCGGTGCCGCGCCATCGGCGGTTCCCCCTGCCCTGAGCGCAAAATTGAAAGGATTACTGGCCATTAGCGGCCTGGCTGCTATCGCCGCTGAGGTCATCGCGTGGACAACTGGGCAGGAAGGCTCCTGGCCGGTGATGGTGCTTGCCGCTCTGTCCATTCTTAGCGCTGGCCTGCCTACCCTCAAAAAGGGTTGGATTGCGATTAAGAACTTCACGCTGAACATCTATTTTCTGATGTCGCTGGCTGTCGTCGGTGCTCTCGTCATAGGTAAATGGCCTGAAGCTGCGATGGTGGTTTTTCTCTTCGCTATTGCTGAAGCTATCGAAGCACTTTCTCTGGAGCGCGCGCGTAACGCGATCAAGTCGCTAACTGCGTTAGCGCCAGAAACCGCTGAAGTCATGATCGATGGCGGTTGGAAAGACCAGCCGGTGGCAAGTGTGTTACTCGGTAGTCGTATTCGGGTTCGCACAGGTTCACGAGTACCCTTGGATGCTAGCGTCGAGTCTGGTCGTGCGGCCCTTGATCAGGCTCCAATTACCGGCGAAAGCCTGCCGGTTGATAAGCAGGTCGGTGATCCTCTTTACGCAGGCAGTATCGTTACTGATGGTGTGGTTGAAGCGACTGTGACGGCCGTAGCAGGAGAAAGCACTCTTGCTCGTATCGCGTCGGCGATACAAGACGCGCAATCTCAACGAGCACCTACTCAGCGCTTTGTGGATCAGTTTGCACGCTATTACACCCCGGCTGTAGTGGTACTTGCCCTCTTGGTTGCTGTATTGGGCCCTGTTCTGATCGGTGGGACCTGGGGCAATTGGCTCTATCAGGCGCTGGTCTTATTAGTCATTGCTTGCCCTTGTGCCTTGGTGGTTTCAACGCCAATTACCGTCGTCAGTGGTCTGGCTGCGGCTGCCAAACATGGCATCTTGATTAAAGGCGGCGCATACCTTGAAAGTGGCCGACTTCTGAAGGTTGTCGCACTCGATAAGACCGGCACCTTGACCCAAGGCAAACCAATACTGACTGATACCGAGCCGTTTGGTGATCTGCCCATCGGGATGGCCTTGAAGATTGCTGCGAGTCTCGATGACCACAGCACACACCCAGTGGCAAAGGCCCTGGTCAGCGGATGGAAACTACAGCAGCCAGACGCCTCGACTCTGCCGGTCGAGGACTTTGGTGTACTCAACGGGCGTGGCGTCAAAGGCACTATTGACGGTCAATCATGGCACTTGGGTAACCACCGCTTGGTAGAGGAGCTGGGTGTATGTTCGCCGGCGCTTGAGGCCCGATTGTCGTTGCTGGAAAACGCAGGAAAAACAGTAATCGTGCTCTGCGCCACCAGCGGCCCAGTGGCGATTTTTGCTGTGGCGGACACAATAAGACCTGAAAGTATTGCAGCCGTAACTGCTCTGAAAGCGTTGAATGTCGTACCGGTGATGCTCACGGGTGACAACCCTGCAACAGCCAAATCCATTGCCGCGCAGCTCGGCATTCAGGATGCGCGCGGAAACCTGATGCCGGAGGATAAACAAGCCGCCGTCGCTGAACTCAAACGCCGTTTTGGTTCTGTTGGCATGGTGGGTGACGGCGTAAATGATGCTCCAGCATTGGCACAAGCCGATATTGGTTTTGCAATGGGGGCCGCAGGGACTGCCACAGCGCTTGAAACGGCTGATGTAGCCATCATGGATGACGACCCGCGCAAGATTGCTGATTTTATTAGCCTGAGTCGTCGATGTGCCACTGTTTTGAAGCAAAACATCGGACTGGCGCTGGGCATCAAAGTTGTTTTTTTGACGCTTGCGTTGTCTGGCCACGCTACGTTGTGGATGGCTGTTTTCGCCGATATGGGGGCGAGCTTGCTCGTCGTATTTAACGGCCTGCGGTTATTGCGTCGGTGATACGAAAGCTGCGACTTCTTCTTCAATTACATGTCCACACAAGGAAATCAAATCATGCAATGTCCGATCTGCAAAGATACTGCCCTCGTAATGACTGAGCGCCAAAGCATCGAAATTGATTATTGTCCTCAATGCCGTGGTGTTTGGCTCGACCGAGGCGAACTCGACAAGATCATCGAGCGCAGCCAACAGCAGGAGGCCGTCAGGTTTCTTCCACAGAACCTAACTTCACCTGTGCAAAGTTCTCCTCCCGCAGAACAGCCTGGTTACAACCAACATGGGAATGGCCATGGTCATGGAGATCAACGAGAAAGTCACGGTGGCGGCTGGAGAGACGGTGGCCATCAAAGCGGTCATCAGAGTGGCCATCAAAGTCAGGGTGGGCATCAGGGGCAACAGCCGTATCGCAAAAAATCGTTTTTGCAGGAGATGTTCGATTAAGGCTGCGCTTTCGCGCTTTTGATTGAGATTTCCCTCAAACCACCATCAATCCTGAAGTGGGATATCGCTTAAGGGAACGGTTTGGGGTAGTCACAGGTCCTTATGTTCTGCAACAGACCGTAGCAACGTACTACCAGGATGGTGGGGGTTTCTCGAGTCACTATTAGGAGAATAAGATTATGGGCTCTGGACACAGTCACGGCCAAGTGCGCGCAGGCCATGAGAAGATGTTGTGGATCGCTCTCGCCCTAACGACGAGCTTTATGGTGGCGGAGGTCATCGGGGCCTTTGTCACCGGCAGTCTGGCCTTACTATCCGACGCGGCTCACATGTTGACGGATGTGGCCGCTTTAGCGATATCCTTGGTTGCTATTCATATAGCCAAGCGCTCTGCGGATAAAAAACGGACCTTTGGTTACGCAAGATTCGAAATACTTGCAGCCACATTCAATGCGGTTTTGTTATTTTTAGTCGCAATATATATCGTGTATGAAGCGTATCTGCGACTTAAGGCCCCTGCAGAAATTCAGTCAACGGGCATGTTGGTTATCGCGGTGATTGGGCTCATCGTCAACCTCATTTCAATGCGCCTGCTAAGTGCTGCCAGTGGTGAAAGCCTCAATGTTAAAGGTGCCTATTTAGAGGTTTGGAGCGACATGGTGGGGTCTATAGGCGTCATCATCGCAGCCCTGTTGATACGCTTCACTGGTTGGAACTGGGTAGATTCCCTTGTCGCTGCCGGTATTGGGTTCTGGGTGCTGCCTAGAACGTGGTCCTTACTTAAGGAAAGCTTGAACATATTGCTTCAAGGAGTTCCAGATGGCATCGATATACAGAAGGTGGAGGCGAAGCTTTATGGGATCGATGGCGTCAAAAATGTGCACGACTTGCATGTTTGGGCTTTGACCAGTGGAAAAAGTGTAATGAGCGTCCATCTTATTGCTGACTCCAACTCTCGTAGCGAGCAAGATATTTTGTCCGAAGTAACTTCGCTTATGAGTGAAGAGTTTCAGATCAGTCATACGACTGTCCAAATGGAAGGTTCGGACTTTCATAGCAAACTAGCTGACGACCATGAGGGTATGGTCCACTAACTGAGTTGCATTTATTTTAACCGGGCGCAAGTTTTTACATCGCGGATACCGATCAATAGGGTTGATTAAAATGATCAGAAATATTTTAAGTTGTTCTGGGCTGGCAATGCTTTTGGCTTTTGTAGCACAGCCGGCTTTTTCAACACCTGCTAATCCAGAAAAGGTATTCGGGTGGATTGAAGAAGGAATACTTTTACCGGAAAATATTGCCGTGAAAGTAAAATTAGATACAGGGGCTCTTACCTCTTCGATGGATGCGAAAGACTTGGAACGATTCCGAAAAAATGGAGAGGAATGGGTTCGTTTCAACGTTAAAGTCAAAGATACCAAAACTAAGAAGGTGAGTAACGCACTCTTCGAGCGACGCGTCGAAAGAAATGTAAAGGTTAGAGGCGCCGGCGGAGCTGAACGTCGTCCAGTAGTCATGATGACGATGTGCATAGGTGATAAAATTTATGAGGAAGAGTTTTCACTGAAGGATCGAGGCGACATGAATTATCCCGTCTTGCTTGGTCGCCGAACTTTGGGGGCGTTGGGGGCGGTCGATGTCTCGCGCACCTTCACTGACGAACCCAACTGTAATTAGAACTAACATCCTACCTTTTATCTATACGTGCAGGGTGATTATACGTAAACGGCTGGCGATCCCCCTTGCGTAATTACGCCGATTACCACCGGTGGGATCGCCGTTCCTAATCTCACTTGCTCATTGTTGGTCAGTCAGTTAGCGATAACGCTCATATTTCTTCCGCTGGTTTTGGCGACATAGAGTGCCTTATCCGAGGCGTCAATCAAGTCGTCGGGTGATTCCTGGGATGTAGGATTGCAGGCGCTAACGCCAAGGCTGACCGTGACGGTGCCTTCAGTGCTTTCGTTATGCTCGATTCCTGCTTGCTGAACGGCACGGCGGATTTTCTCTGCAACCAGAAATGCCCCCACATAGTCAGTGCCCGGCAACACCACGGCAAACTCCTCGCCGCCATAGCGCGCAGCGAGATCCCCGGGGCGTTTGATGTTCTCTCTTATGATCGCGCCGATGGTGCGTAAACACTCATCCCCGGCCAAATGACCGTATTGATCATTGAAGCGCTTGAAGTGATCGACATCGATCATCAGTAAGGCAAGGTTCCCTTGGCTGCGCTTGGCACGCCCCATTTCCGCCTGAATGAAAAGGTCGAACTGACGCCGATTCGCCAGCCCTGTCAGCGCATCCTCCAGTGCCAGCAACTCGAGCGTTCGATTGGCCTCGATCAAGTTGTCTTGAGCGCCCAACAATTCGTTTTGAATATGATTCTGCTGCCTCATCAGCCTGATAAGCCGATAGCCAAGCACGCCCAGAATGCCCAGCAGCAATGAAACTATTGCCGCGCTTAGCCACGACTCCTGTCGCCAGCTCGCCAGGACTTCATCCTTGTTGAGCGCTGCAAATATGATGAGCGGATACTCATCGACTCGCCGAAACCCCACCACGCGTTCCACACCATCCACATAGGATTTAACGGTTGCGGTGCCAGAACTCCCCTTGGGCAGGAGTTGTGTGAAGAGCGGGCCATTGGCAACGCTGGTGCCTACTTTAGCTTCGCTGAAGGGGCGGCGAACGACGATTTTGGCGTCGGCCGATATCAGGTTGATAACGCCGTCACCGCCGATATCGATGCTGTTGTACAGCCGAAGAAAATGATCGAGGTAGAGGGTCGCCACCACCACGCCAGCAAAACTGCCATCGGGATGATTGATCCTGCGCGACACCGGGATGACCCACTCGCCCGTGGTGCGACTTTTTATCGAAGGGCCGATATGCGGACTGCGTTCAGGATGCTCTCGATGAAAGATAAAATATTCGCGGTCGGAGTTGTTGGTGGTTGATGGGGTGACCATGCTTGAACTCGCTACCCATTCACCTTTTTCGTCATGGATGAACAGGCCATGCAACTGAGCCAACTCGTTGCGCTGAGCAATGAGCAAGCGCTGTAATCGGGGTAACTGGTCGTGGCCCATGCCATCGATTTCGAGGCGGTCTACCAGGCTGAACAAGACGGTGTCGGCTTGCTTGATCGACGCCTGCGCTTGCGATGACAGGGTCTGCGCAAGGTTCGACATCGCGATTTTTTGGTCATGCAAACGATACTGGCGAGAGTTCCAGACGTCCCACATCACCACAGCTACCAAGGACAGACACACCACCCCCAGAAAAAAGATTGCGGATCGAACCTTGAGTCTGGCCTCGAGCTTTTCAACTCCTCGAGATTCGACGTCCTTTATTTTAGCGATAGGCTCTTCTAGCCACTCTTGCTGCATGACGCTCCCTAACACCTGATGAAATGGCGACACATCCCCTTAGCCATTTTTAAATAGTTACTTCGCCCATTTGTTGCATTTACAACTATGCATCATCAAAGTTGAGATAGGTGGCTTTTACATGTCCTGGATGAGGAATCTGATTTGCGACCTAACACCTTGCCTGCTCGCTAGCTCGCGATTCTTGACGCTCGAAGGAATGCTAAGGCTCCTGATAGTGGTCAGATCAGCCTGGTGGGTGCCTATGCTACGCGCAAGTGCAGAGTTACCGGCATCAATGACAGTCGGCTAATCACGCAAGGTGGAATCCCCAAAACGCTTTGAGCGCCAGTTAAAGCTGGCGGAGGATAGTCGATGAAAGTTCGATACTGGTAAGAAATGGCGAATCAACCGGACCCCGAGTCATGCATGTTGCACCGTGAGATGCAGGGTGAAGCGTTGACAGGGGTAACCGATGGGCCAGCCATTGAGCCGCGTAATCAGGAGTTCGGGATGCCGATGCTGTTAAGCGAAGCAGAAGGCAACACGGAGCATGGCGTTATACGCCAGTCATGCTCTGATCCCGCGCGGTCGGAGACCCTGTGCACGTCGGGAAGTCCTCCGCACAGAAACTGGGAGATCTCAGCTGCGTCCAGTGCGCAAGCACCGGGCGGAGCAGGAAAGGCCAAAAGCCGTACCCCTGCTGTTCACGTCGCTGAGAAGTCGGATACGTCCGTAGTACCTGAGAAGCCATCGAACAAAGGGCCTGGCCCTGCGGAGATAGTGGAGGAAAGGGACGTAGCCAAGGGAAACACCAACAGGCCTCCCGCGCCCCGGACAATGAGCCGGATCAGCTGCGCGTCGATGGGACTTGACGGTGTAGGTGAAGCAGCCCGAAGGAACAAGGGCATGCAGTTCACGGCATTGCTGCACCACATCACACCGCAGTTATTGGCGCAGAGTTTCTATGCCCTGCGCCGCGATTATGGGTGTGTGTCGTAACACGCGCGAATGACCGGCTGATGTGATAGGGGCTGTTTTTTTCTTTGGTTGGTGTCACCAGCTGGTTTGTCCATGGATGTTTGGAAAACCGAGCTTGAAGGTCGTGATCTTGCCCGGGGAGCTATTAACTTCTGCGACGCCCTGATGCAAACTCATGATCGATTTCACAATGGCTAAACCAAGCCCGGTACTTCCTTCAGCGCGCGAATGATGAGTGTCAACTCGATAAAAGCGATCGAATAAGTGCGGTAGGTGTTGAGGTTCAATACCTGCGCCTGGGTTGGCTACATGTAGCGAGACGTCTGTGGCATGGACTTCGATGGTGATTGTGATGGCTTGGCCTACTGGGCAATGGCGGATTGCGTTGGACATCAGGTTGGAAATTGCCCGCTGAATCATCAACCGATCACCAATGGTCGACCCCCTGCCAGTAACGCTCACGCTGATCTGTTTATCTTCCGCCGACAGTGAAAACAGATTGATGACCTTCAAGGCTTCATCCTCAAGCGCAATGGTCTCAAACGGGACCAGCGCAGCGGGATGACTGACTTGTGCCAGGAAAAGCATGTCCGAGACAATCCGGGCCACGCGCCCAAGCTCTTCGGTGGAGGACTCCAACACCGCTTTGTACTCTTCGGCCGGCCTCTCCCGGGACAACGTCACCTGGGCTTTGCCCATCAGGTTGGAAATGGGCGCTCGTAGTTCGTGGGCCAAGTCATCGGAGAACTGCGACAACTGCTGAACATCGCTGTCGAGTCGGTGCAGCATGAAGTTGATGCCATGGGCCAGTTCGCTGAGCTCCTGCGGCATCTTGACCACCGAGAGTCGATGGCTGAGGTCCTGAGCAGAGATCATGGCGGCCACCTTGCGAAACTCCCGCAGCGGCGCGAGCCCCCGTTTTACCACTGCCCAGGTACTGAGGCCGATAAGTAGCAGCAGCAACGGCAAGGCCATGATCGTCGAGCTTAGATATGTGCTGAGCAGCGCTTCATCGTTGGCGCAATCAAGCGACAGCAATACGGCGACATTCGTACCGTTCGGCAAGCGGATCAGTCTGGATGCAGTCAGGAAGTGCCGGCCCTGATCATCGGTGCTTCGGGAGTACGACACCTTGTCGGTGGCAGACCCTGCCGCCTTCAACTCCACCCTGGGGTCCGTCAAGCCAAAGCCTGACTTCAAGAGCGGCGTCCTCATATTTATCAGGTCATAAATGGTAAGGTTGAGGTGGTCATGCCCCATCACCTGATCCAGCAATACGTGCGGTTTAATGTTGATGTCGACAGGTTTTTCATACAGCGAAAGACTGTGCTCGATTTGCCGCATTTTCTCGCTCAGGTTGTCTTTTGACAGTTTATCTAACTCATGCGTTAGCGCGAGGAACGCAAGAACCGCCAGAAATAACACCAACAATGCACCCATGATACTCACCGCCAAACCCAGCCGCATTGACAGGCTTGCCGACTTCATTCCCGGGCCTCCAGTACATAGCCAACGCCGCGCAGGGTATGGATTAGCTTCTTGTCAAAAGGATCATCAATCTTGGCCCTCAGGCGGCGGATTGAAACCTCGACCACATTGGTGTCGCAGTCGAAGTTCATGTCCCAGACCAATGAAATGATCTGAGTGCGGGAAAGCACCTCACCCGACTGGCGCATCAAAAGGTGCAGCAGAGCAAACTCCTTGGTCGTCAGGTCGATGCGCTGCTCGCCCCGGAAGGCCCGATGGCGGCCCTGGTCGAGTTCCAGGTCGGCGACTTTCAAGACCTCCGGGACGGAAACGTGTTCGCTGCGACGCATTAAAGTTCGTACCCGGGCCAACAGTTCCGGAAATTCGAATGGCTTGACCAGATAGTCATCGGCACCCAGGTCGAGGCCGCGGATCTTGTCCGCCAGGCGCCCGCGAGCGGTCAGCATCATGACCCGGGTGTTACTGCTTTGGCGCAGGCGCTCAAGTACACCCCAGCCATCAAGTTGTGGTAGATCGACGTCAAGTATTACCAAATCGTAGGTCTGTTGACGCGCAAGGTGAAGTCCATCCGTACCATTCGCCGCCCGGTCTACTATATAGCCGCTTTCAGTCAAACCCTGATGCAGGTATTCGGCAGTTTTAAGCTCATCCTCAACTACAAGCATTCGCATGGTAGTGCTGCCCTATGTAATATGAATTGAATAATAAAATTTCGAAGTTTATTTAAGTGCTCGACTAAGAAATGATGTAGAACTATTCGATCATAAAAATCTCAAAACCGCGCATTGCTCAAGTGGTCAGTATCAAGCCTGAAGCTGCTACAGGGTCAACAGGAGGAGGGCGTTTTACGACAAAGTATTTGCGACTATATGTCGCAGGCATGTTAATTCGCGACTCTCGTACATTTATTTCAGCCTGAAGCCAAGCTCCGCTCGGCTGATATCTATGGGGAATTGTTTCGAAGTGTTACGGCGCAGATAGTCAATTTAATGCTGCACGCATTTTTTGGGGAGGCTGGCAGGATGTACCAAGGGGAGATGATCTCGCTTTGCGATTTGTAAGTACCCGCGCTATCTATGCTCTATGGATTTTCGGACTCGCGGTCTTAGAGTATTGTTTGTCGTGGTTTTAGTTACAGCTTTACTAAAATCACTCCCCTGAAATTTGGGCTTTTAGGTTGCTTTGTGCATTATATTTTGGAAATGTAAGTCGAAAGGCTGTCGGATGGCCCGGCATACTCTGGACATCTGCCGTTCCCTGATGGAGGCTCATGATGGATCGGACAATGGCCAACCCTAATCCAGTACCACCTTCCGCTCGTGAGCGACTGTTATCCACACGATAGAAACGATCGAAAATATGGAGCAAGTGCTGGTGATCAATTCCTACCCCTGGATTACTTATTGATAGGGAGACTTTTTCAGTTTGCGTTTCAATCACTATAGCAATGGACTGCCCTGCAGGGCAGTGACGAATAGCATTTGATAAAAGATTGGAAATTGCTCGCTGAATCATGAGTCGGTCACCTAGAACTTTGCCCCAACCGCTGACAGTTATAACAACGCTCTTTTCCTCAGCCGATAGAGAAAAAAGATCGATGACTTTTAGCGCCTCGTCCTCTAGTAAAATACCTTCAAACGGTACGAGTGCGGCCGGATGACTAACTTGGGCTAAGAACAGCATGTCTGAAACAATTCTGGTAACTCGTCCTAGTTCCTCTGTGCATGACTCTAGAACAGCCTTGTACTCTTTTGCCGGGCGTTCTCGAGAAAGAGTTACCTGAGCTTTCCCCATAAGGTTCGTAATCGGTGACCGCAACTCATGCGCCAAATCATCAGAAAATTGCGATAGTTGTTGAATTCCGCCGTCAAGACGGTGCAGCATGAAGTTTATACCGTGAGCAAGCTCACTGAGCTCTTGGGGCATATTGACAACGGAGAGTCGATGACTTAAATCCTGGGCCGACACCATGGCCGCCACTTTACGGAATTCCCGGAGGGGGGATAAGCCGCGCTGCACAATCGCCCAGGCGCTGATACCAATCAGAATTAGCAGCAGTGGAACCGCTACGATGGTCGAACTCAGGTAGGCGCTCAATAGCGTTTCATCATTCGAGCGATCAACAGACAGTAAGACCGATACGAACTCACCATCCTTTAATTTCATGAGTTTAGAGGCGGTGAGGATGTGGATACCGGACTCTTCGGCTGGGGAATAGTACGATAGCTTATTACTGGCGGCTGTTCCGGCTTGATTTGTAGATAATTCAGGTATATCCGCGCCAAAACTCAGGAGAGGTTCACTCACATTATCATCATCAAAGATAGTCAGGTTAAGGTTGTCATGCCCCAGTACTTGATCTAATAGCACGTGTGGTTTTAAACGCATGTCACGGGTACTGATATCCATCAGCAGACTGTGCTCAATCTGACTCATTTTCTTTTCTAAGCTGTTTTTTGCACGTGAATCAAGCTCGTGAGTAAGCGCTAAAAAAGCTAGTATCGCTAAAAGCACTACTAGTACTGCTCCCATTATGCTAACTGTCAACCCCAGTCGCATCGATAGGCTGACCGGTTTCATTTTCGCGCCTCCAGTACATAGCCTACGCCGCGGAGGGTATGGATTAATTTTGTTTCAAATGGATCATCTATTTTAGCCCTCAATCTTCGTATCGAAACTTCTACAACATTGGTGTCGCAGTCAAAGTTCATATCCCAAACTAAAGAAATTATTTGAGTGCGGGATAACACCTCTCCTGATTGACGCATCAACAAATGGAGCAGCGCGAACTCCTTTGTCGTCAAATCTATGCGTTGTTTTCCGCGGAATGCTCGATGTCTGCCTTGATCAAGTTCAAGATCAGCGACTTTTAACACCTCTGGAACTGGAATATGTTCGCTGCGGCGCATTAACGTCCGTACTCTTGCAAGCAACTCAGGGAATTCAAATGGCTTGACCAGATAATCATCGGCTCCCAGATCCAATCCTTTGATTTTGTCTGCCAGACGCCCTCGTGCAGTCAGCATCATTACCCGAGTACTACTAGTCTGCCGAATATTTTCAAGAACGTCCCATCCATCAATCTCAGGAAGATTTACGTCTAGTATTACCAGATCATAAGCTTGCTGACGTGCTAGATGAAGTCCATCAGCCCCGGTCGATGCGCAGTCTACAATATAACCACTTTCGGTCAGGCCTTGATGTAAGTACTCAGCAGTTTTTAGCTCGTCCTCTATCACAAGGATTCGCATAGAATTTCACCCTCTGGTAAATGTATCGAAATGGTTGAATGTTCGTAGAACTTGATTCAAGGGTTTTATTAATCTGTATAAACGTTTCGACTCTGGCTATATCTTTAATTTGCTTGGCAATATGGTCTTCTAAAGCTTTGCAAGGTCCGTCATGTTTCCTTGCCCTCCTAAAGTACTAGGTCTGGATCCCTTTTTTTGTTTCGGGTTGTTGCTTGGTGCGAGCACCTATTGAGTTCATCCTAATGCATTAATTGAAGTTTTTCCGCTGGATAACGTATTTGTAATTTTTCAGTCACCTTGTTGATAGGTGCGGAGAATTACATTTGCCTCATGGGAAATTCTTTTTGTTTTAAAGGTTTTAAGGAATGATGGAATTACTTAGGTGTAGAAAGTTTGTTGCTCACCCAATCACGCATAAAACCATGCTAAGAGCAGGTCTAATTTCGATCCTCGCACTTTTGACTAGTCCTTTGTTTGCGGCGACCGCTCAAATGCTCACAGTGGATCAGGCGCTTGAAACTGCTTTTGCCAATAACCCTGATCTGGCGGCCGCTCAATGGGAGACTGGTATTGCTCAGGGAGAGCGACAGCAGGCAGGGTTGATCCCTAACCCTGAGGTTTCCTGGGAGGCTGAAGATACTCGGCGAAACTCACGCACTACGACGGTGATGATCAACCAGCCGATCGAGCTTGGCGGTAAGCGCGGGGCTAGGATCGAGGTGGCCAGTCGAGCTCAGGACGCGGCCGGGATTGAATTGGAACGCAAACGCAATGTTCTGCGTGCCGATGTCATTCAGGCGTTTTATAGCTCCTCAACGGCTCAGCAAAGGCTGCTGTTATCACGTCAATCACTTGAACTCGCCGAGCGCGGTTTGCGTGTAGCTCAAGGTCGCATCAAGAGCGGTAAATCCTCACCCGTTGAAGGTACACGCGCAGAGGTTCAGCTATCAGAGGTGCGCCTGGAACTGAGGCGGGCTGAGCGGGATGAGGCCAGTGCCTACCAGCGACTCGCTCAGGTCATGGGCGCGCCTTTGCCTGCATTCGTATCTGTGGGTGATCCAAGCCGGTCGATGCCAACCGTGCCGGATTCGTCACTGCTGCTTAATCGCATAGGTGAAACCGCGGAGCTGCGATTGGCAAAACTGCAAATAGATCAGCGGGAAGCCTCCCTTGGCCTGGAGAAGGCTCAGCGAATTCCAGACCTCACCGTGAGTATCGGGAGCCAATACGACGAGCGTGAGCGCGAGCGGGTGAATGTCGTGGGGTTGTCTATGCCCATCCCATTGTTTAACCGTAATCAGGGCAACGTACTGGCCGCCGCCCGCCGTACCGATCAAGCCCGTGACCTTCGTAACGCCAGTGAGTTACGACTGCGCACAGAAATCCAGACCACCCTTGATCAGTGGATGACGGCTAACACTGAAGTCGCGTCGTTCAATCAAACCATCCTGCCTGCCGCGCAAAGTGCCGTCGACACCGCTACCCGAGGTTTCGAAATGGGCAAGTTTAACTTCCTCGACGTGCTCGATGCTCAGCGCACTTTGATCAGCGCCCGAACGCAATACATCCAGGCCATCGCCGAGGCGACAGACGCCTGGGTGCGCATCGAGCGAATTTTCGGTGATGTCGCCCTTCTCACTCGAACCCCGTGAATTTCATATAACGCTTTTTTTACCGCTGCTCAGCATCGCAATACCACGGTAATCCGTGACTGCCGACTGGGCTGCGCAGGGAGTCTCCATGGATAAAAAACTAATCCTCGTCACTGTACTGACCTTGACGGTGGGTATAGGCATCGGCTCATTGTGGATGAGCAGCCCATCGCTGCCCTCAGCCGAAGCTCAGGCTCAGGAGGGCAAAGGCCATGACGATCACAGCGATGAAACTACGGGCGGAAAGTCGGCTGAGGGCGACCACGCGGAAGGCGAAGCGGAAGAGGGTCACTTGACACTGAGCCAGGAGCAGATCAGTTCAGCCGGCATCCAGTTGGTCGAAGCCAAGGCGCAGAGCATTAGCCTTTCATTGCCCTTTCCTGGAGAAATCCGTTTTGATGAAGACCGCACTGCGCATGTGGTGCCCCGCGTACCCGGTGTCGTTGAGTCGGTCCATGTCAATCTTGGTCAGCCGGTGAAAAAAGGCCAGTTGCTGGCCGTGATCGCCAGCCAACAAATTTCTGATCAACGTAGTGAACAAGCCGCGGCGCAACGTCGTCTTGAGTTGGCCCGTACTACCTACGAGCGTGAGCGACAGTTATGGCAGGACAAAATCTCTGCCGAACAGGATTTCCTGCAAGCCCGCCAGGCTTTGCAAGAAGCCGAAATTGCCCTCAGCAATGCTCGACAAAAAATCAGCGTACTCAGTGGCAGCTCGGTGGCCAGCGGGGGTAACCGATATGAATTGCGTGCGCCGTTCGACGGCGTAGTGGTTGAGAAACACTTGGGCCTCGGTGAGGTTGTCAGCGAAACCACTAATGCCTTCACCCTTTCCGACTTGTCGCGTGTATGGGTGACCTTTGGTGTCTCACCAAAGGATTTGAACAAGGTACTGGTGGGCAAGTCGGTCACGGTCAGTGCGCCGGAACTGAATGCCGAAGTCACTGGAACCGTGGCCTATGTCGGCAGTTTGTTGGGTGAGCAAACCCGTACTGCCACGGTCCGCGTGACCTTGGCCAATCCACAAGGTGCATGGCGTCCCGGGCTATTCGTGACCGTGCAGGTTGACACTGATACTCGGCAAACAAAAGTTGCTGTACCCGAAGCGGCTATCCAGACCGTCGAGGACAAGCAAACTGTTTTCGTTCGAACGGACGACGGGTTTAAGGCTCAGCCAGTGGAGACAGGCGGCCGTTCGGCGGGTCTGGTCGAGATCACGGAGGGCCTGGAACCCGGTGTTCAAGTCGCCGCTGCCGGCAGTTTCATTCTGAAATCAGAACTGGGTAAAGCCTCGGCTGAACACGCCCACTGATCCGCCACTTCCACGAGAAGGTTCTCATGTTCGAACGCCTGATCCAATTTGCCATCGAGCAGCGCATCATCGTGCTGCTCGCGGTTCTCCTCATGGCCGGCCTCGGTATAGCCAGCTACCAGAAGCTGCCGATCGATGCTGTTCCCGATATCACCAATGTCCAAGTGCAAATCAACACGGGTGCCGCAGGTTTTTCACCACTGGAGACCGAGCAGCGCATCACGTTTCCCATCGAAACTGCAATGGCTGGTTTGCCGGCTCTAGAACAAACTCGCTCGCTGTCACGCTCGGGGTTGTCGCAAGTCACAGTGATCTTCAAGGAAGGCACTGACCTGTTCTTCGCCCGGCAATTGGTCAACGAACGGTTGCAGGTCGCCAAGGAGCAACTGCCCGAGGGCGTGGAAGCCGTCATGGGGCCGATCTCAACCGGCCTGGGTGAAATTTTCCTGTGGACGGTCGAGGCTGAAGAAGGTGCAGTCAAGGAGGACGGCAGTCCCTATACGCCGACCGACCTGAGGGTGATCCAAGACTGGATCATCAAACCTCAGTTGCGCAATGTTCCCGGGGTCGCAGAAATCAATACCATTGGCGGGTTCGCCAAGGAGTACCAGATTGCGCCCGATCCAAAACGCTTGGCGGCTTACAAGCTTACGCTGACTGACCTTGTTACAGCGCTGGAGCGCAACAATGCCAACGTAGGTGCCGGATACATCGAACACAGTGGCGAACAGTTACTAATTCGCGCACCCGGCCAAGTAGCGACCACCGACGATATCGCCAATATCGTCATGGCCAACGTCGACGGCACGCCCATCCGCGTCAAGAACGTCGCAACCGTGGACATCGGCCGTGAGTTGCGGACGGGGGCCGCGACCGAAAACGGTCGTGAAGTGGTGCTCGGCACAGTGTTCATGCTGATCGGTGAGAACAGCCGCACCGTAGCCCAGGCAGTTGCCAGCAAGCTTGAGCAAATCAATCGCTCACTGCCAAAAGGGGTGGTGGCAGTCACCGTCTATGACCGTACTAATTTGGTGGACAAGGCGATCGCCACCGTTAAGAAGAACTTGATTGAAGGTGCGATCCTGGTAATCGCGATTCTGTTCCTGTTCCTCGGCAACATTCGCGCCGCGCTGATCACTGCCATGGTGATCCCGCTCGCGATGCTATTCACATTCACCGGGATGTTCACTAACAAGGTCAGCGCGAACCTGATGAGCCTCGGAGCTCTGGACTTCGGCATCATCGTTGATGGCGCGGTGGTGATTGTCGAAAACGCCATCCGACGTCTAGCCCATGCGCAGCAACACCACGGACGCATCCTCACCCGCTCCGAACGCTTTCACGAAGTGTTCGCGGCGGCCAAGGAAGCACGCCGACCGTTGATTTTCGGCCAGCTGATCATCATGGTCGTGTACCTGCCGATTTTTGCCCTCACCGGCGTCGAAGGAAAAATGTTTCACCCAATGGCGTTTACCGTAGTGATCGCCTTGCTCGGCGCGATGCTGTTGTCGGTGACCTTTGTCCCGGCGGCGATTGCGATGTTCGTCACCGGCAAGGTCAAGGAAGAAGAGAACATCATCATGCGTGGCGCCCGTCGGGTGTATGCCCCGGCGCTAGAATGGGTCATGGGCCATCGATCACTGGCATTCGCCATAGCACTAGGCATTATCGCGGTGTGCGGTGTGGTCGCTAGTCGAATGGGCAGCGAGTTTGTGCCGAGTCTCAGTGAAGGGGATTTCGCGTTGCAAGCATTGCGTGTCCCAGGTACCAGCCTGACGCAATCGGTAGAAATGCAGCAACGTCTTGAAAACCTTGTGTTGGCAAAGGTACCTGAGGTCAAGCGGATGTTTGCTCGTACTGGTACAGCAGAAATTGCCTCCGATCCAATGCCACCAAACATCTCTGACAGCTATGTGATGCTCAAGCCGAAGAATCAATGGCCTGATCCGAATAAATCCAGGGAGGCGTTGATAGCCGATATCCAAAAAGCTACAGCCGCGATGCCCGGAAGCAACTATGAGCTTTCTCAGCCTATTCAACTGCGTTTTAACGAGCTGATTTCAGGCGTGCGCAGTGATGTGGCAGTGAAGGTCTTCGGTGATGACATGGCGGTGCTTAACAGCACCGCTGCAAAAATTGCCGCGTCCATGCAGAAAATCAATGGCGCCTCCGAGGTCAAGGTCGAGCAAACGTCGGGGCTGCCGGTACTGACCATCAACATCGACCGTGATAAAGCCGCCCGTTACGGTCTGAACGTAGGCGACGTACAAGACACCATTGGAGTGGCGGTCGGTGGCCGTCAAGCCGGTACGATGTATGAAGGAGACCGCCGCTTCGACATGGTGGTGCGTTTATCCGATGCCATGCGTAAGGATCTCGAGGGATTGTCCACACTGCTAATCCCGGTGCCGGCGCTGCTTAACAGCAATGCCGATCAGATCGGGTTCATTGCTCTTTCAGAAGTGGCGAGCCTCGATCTGGTGCTGGGACCAAACCAGGTCAGCCGTGAAAACGGCAAGCGTCTGGTGATCGTCAGCGCCAACGTACGTGGACGGGATATCGGCTCATTTGTACAGGAGGCCAGTAAGGCCATTGATAAAGAGGTGCAGATCCCGGTCGGTTATTGGACCACCTGGGGTGGACAATTCGAGCAGCTCCAATCCGCTGCCAAGCGACTACAGATTGTCGTCCCGGTGGCCCTGCTCATGGTGTTCGCACTCTTGTTCATGATGTTCAACAACCTCAAGGATGGCCTATTGGTGTTCACCGGTATTCCATTCGCTCTGACGGGCGGAGTCATGGCTTTATGGCTCCGAGACATCCCGCTGTCGATCTCGGCAGGTGTTGGTTTCATCGCGTTGTCAGGCGTGGCGGTGCTGAATGGTCTGGTGATGATTGCGTTCATCCGCAATCTTCGGGAGGAAGGACATTCGTTGAGCTCTGCGATCAATGAAGGGGCTTTGACACGGTTGCGCCCAGTGTTGATGACCGCTTTGGTGGCCTCCCTGGGCTTTATCCCGATGGCGCTGGCCACCGGAACGGGGGCAGAGGTCCAGAGACCACTGGCTACCGTGGTGATCGGGGGCATCCTATCCTCAACTGCATTGACCCTACTGATATTGCCTGCGCTTTATCACTGGGCGCACCGTCGAGATGAGGATGAAGCCGAAGACGACAAAATAGCAGCCATATAGTTCTTTGGTTTTCAAGCCCACTATCGAGATTCGATAGTGGGCTTTTTTACGCAAGTTACATAACGAATCTGTAATCTTGGCGCCACCGTGTTGATAGGTTCGAATTGATACCCTAATAGCGTTAACTATATGAGGTGTCAGTATGAAAATTGCTCAAATCTGCGCTTTTGCGGGTGCTTTAATCCTTTCTTCAGTTGCTTTGGCCGAAGGCGGTGGGGACAGAACCTTCGAAAAAATGATGGCCGCAAGAGACGTGGCAATGGAGAAATACGTAGCTAAAGAAGGAAAGAGTGACCCCGTGGTATCAAGTGATGCTAAAGATGAGACACGTGAAATGTAGTAGTACTGTGTATAAAAAACCGCTTCCGGTTTCCGGTCGCGGTTTTTTTTTGGACGGCTTTATTACACATTCGTAATTTAGGCGCCACGCCGTCGCAATGTTCGAATTGATATCCTTGTAACAGTTAATATATGAGGTGCAAGATATGAAGTTCATGAACATTATTACTTTCGCTGGAGCTCTGGCGTTTTCCTCTCTCGTACTGGCGGAAGGGGGAGGAGACAAGGCCTTTGAAAAAATGATGACGGCTAATGCCAAAGCGATGGAACAGTATGCAATTAGCCAGGGAAAGAGCGCTCCGGTGGCGAAAGAATACGAGTACGGGATGAAGGTGGATGTTGTAAAGGTGATAAGTGTGGTGAGGCCAGCGAAAGTCTGCGCAGTGGTGCCTGCTGCAATGACCTATGAAGATTCCGAAGGACAGCTAAATACGATCACTTACACGGTCGCTGGAGACTGCCGTAAACGAGGCGGCTAATAGCTGCGTTGCTATCAGAAGAATCATTAACGCGCGATCCACCTCGTTATTCAAAGGTGTCGGGCGTTTTTTATTTGCTCAAGTTTTGACAGGCCAAAAAAAGACGTCCCGGAGGACGTCTTAAAAATTCACCTTTTCCAAAGGAGCAAAGGAGCTTCCAAAGGTGAGCGGATATTACAACTGAACAGCATTGAGTTCAGACTTTCGCAGACTAGTTACTCATCTATAGAATCCAAGCTAGATGCGCTAGCTAGAATTCTATTAACTCACGATAAGTATAAAAAACGTAACCTAACGTGAAGATGATTGAAAAATGACATTTTTGTAACTTTCAAATAGCGGGATGCTCCGAGAGCGAGTCATCCCGCTCAATGTCACAGAATAGCCAGTGGATACTCAACAATCACACGGACTTCATCCAGATCCGACTCAAATGCGGTTGAGCGAATGGTCGCCTGCCGCAGGCGGAAAGACATGTCTTTCAAAGTACCTGTCTGAACGACGTATTTTGCCTCGATGTCGCGTTCCCAGCGTTTCTGATCGGTCAGCGGATTTCCGTCGGCATCGCGTCGCATGTACGTCGCGTTAGCGTTCGAGTAATCGGCGTCGGTGCCACGGCCGTAACGTGTCATAAACGACAACCCTGGCACGCCATACGTGGTCATGTCGAGGTCATAGCGAGCCATCCAGGAGCGCTCTTTCGGCGAGTTGAAGTCGCTGTACTGGATTGAGTTATCAAGAAAAATTGAATCAGATTGACGCAGATAGTCGAAGTCGTCATTACCATTATTTCGTTGGTGAGACAGTGCAACCGAGTGGGCACCATACTTCACGCCGACTTTAGCACTCCAGATATTGTTATCGAACTCACCTAAAAGTTTTTTTCCTTCGTCGACGGCCTTGTAGTAGTTCACCCCACCGAATACGGAAAGCTCATCCGTCAATGCGTAATTTAACCCCGTGCCAGCATAGTATTGATTCCAAGCGTCTTTGAGGCGGCTGGAATAGAGGCTGACGATTACGTTCTTGTTTAGGTTATAGTCACCGCCAAAGTAGCCGACCCACGGCGAGTTGACTGGCCCTGCATAGAAGGTCGCGAAGTTGTCGCGCATATTACTGGAAGTCGGCTGACTCATAGAGTGAAGGCGACCCGCCTGAACTGTCAAACCTTCAATGCTAGTATTGGTCGCCGTCACACCACGGAAGCTTTCCGGCAGAAGTCTCGAATCACCAGCAGCGACAACAGGGTTGGCCGGAAATACATCACCGACTTTCACTACGGTGTCAAAAGCACGAACTTTAGCCGCACCACCTACTTTGGTGTATTCGTCCCGCGCCTCTCCGTCGCTATTGACAGGGAGTACGTCGAACGAACTACGGCCACCATTACGGCCGTCACCCGTGTCGAGTTTCAATCCGATCATGGCGAACGCGTCAACACCGACACCCACGGTGCCCTGAGTAAAACCGGACTCGAATTTACTGATGATTGCGTGTGCCCACGCTTCGGAATACCCGTTGCCTGTCGCGCTCGACTGACCGTTGCGGTGATCACGATTGAAGTAGTAGTTTCGGTTAAGAACCGTAAGGCTGCTGCCTTCTATAAACCCTTCGGCCTTCTCCTCCGCAAATACCACGGAAGGGCCAGAACTGACAACGATTGCCAACGCGGCCATCGAAAATTTTGTGTTGTTATTCATCCATCACTCCTTAGGTTCGGCAGAACTAGAAAGCTCTTCGGCTGGAATTATTGTTTACGGGAAGCAGGTTGCGCCTCCCGTATCGTCGCCGAGCTGTATCGTTGCAATCTGGAGATAACGGGGACATGATTGTAAAATTACAATTTTGTAATGTTTATCTGCTCTCTTTATAAAATTGGCTTGCGTGCGATCCGCCAGCCAATGCGTAGCTCTTGTTTGCTACGTTCGTTTCCATGAGCGCTTCATGACCCGCAGCGCAAAACATCGCATTCACACGCAGCATGTTGCACAAACGCTACTGCCAGAATGTTCTTGATGTGCAGCCTCAATGGAGCGTGTCGATCCCCCAGGATCGTAGGTATTTAATTTGAATGAGCGAGCAAGCTGGAATAAGGATTGTTGGCGCAGATGGTGTTACCTAACATCCATTGCCTTGGAATAGGAGGCGCAGATGCGAACTCTGTCGGGGACGGGGTCCCGGCAAGATCACAAATCATCCCCACCTCGCCGGTGGGTGCTAAATTTGGGTGGCGTGGCTAGTCACGAAGCCGCTCAAGTCTGAAGATCCGTGAGACATTTTTGCGTGCGGGGTCAGATTTTCAGAAATATTTTAGGAGTTCCCCCATGGATGAAAGAGTCATTGTTTTGGCCGTCTCAGTTTGTCTCATTCTTTTGGTTGTAATTTTTTTCTTGACCTCCATGCATCATTAACTCGGGCCGGCAGCCGTTATCAACGATAACGGACGTGCGATCATCGATACACATTGGCAAGTCAGGTCGACCCTCCGGGACTCCAAAGCAGTATCGTCGTACCGCAGACGATTATGTATTGATCACCATGCCAAAGGAGGCGTTCGTTCCTGGTCGATCGGACTGAAATCGCGAAGCCTTGTGTAGAATGTCCCATTCTTAAGCAACGAGAGAATTCCAAATGATGGCAGAACTGAGTGAGGAACAAATGCGCCTGGCCCTGTTTGGCTCATCAAACCAATCGGATCCACAGCTTTCTACGGAAAAGCCTGAGCCGGAGGTCGTCTCAAAAGCTGAGCCTAGCCCAAAGCCGAGATCCTTTGCTAAATCTCTCTCTCCGAAGCTTCGGGTTACCCTACACGTTACGAGGGAGTTTGAAGGCGATGTAGAAGTGTTTATCTATGATGCGAATACCTTGAGCACGCTTGTTGCCGAACAAGACGCCAAAAATGAAGCTAAAAAAAAGAAATTTCGGTATTTCGACGTAATATCGGTCAAACCAATCTGAATTACTTGTGCGTGGTTAAGTAAATTGTGATCAGCGCGCAGCTGGTCCATCTTGAGTTGAGTTGCAAACCTGTGAGGTCACTGACACCGCCTGCGATTTTTTCCGCCAGACGAGTGCCGGTATTGCGCGGATGTAGATCAACGCAATCAACGTCTGGGTTATCACCGCAGCGGCAGCAAGCCCTCGAATTTCTTCAATGCCAGAGCCAGCGGGAGAACCACCAAAGAGTTACGGGTCGATGAGCTGAAGGTGACCGCTCTGGCAGCTGTCGACGGCAGTTTGGAAGCTTTCGAAGCCAAAGCGCCTATCAGAGGTGCCAGTAGCATAAAGCCGATCTACACAGGGATGACCGGAGCTAGCTGTCGGCTCCCAAAATAGATGATTCCGAGCCCCAACAAACAATCACGAAAAATCATTTATTTTGTGGGGCCATCGATTAGACCTCACAAAATAGATGAGAAAAGCCTACACGACTCACTGAAATGATGCACCGCCAGAAAAGTACCCGAGCTTCCCCCAGCTATCTATCGATGGCGGTTGATGGGACCCGGTCGAAGGGTACGAACAGACCTGGGCGTCGCGCAGAGCCTGTACTGAGAGTCACTGGTGCGTAATGTGGCATTCATCGACGTTCAATGTTTTGGGCTTCGTCCGACTCAACCATCCCCGTATTTTCCCGGTGCTTACCAAGACATGGCGTTGGCGACGTATCAGCAATCGTCCCCGAGAACCAGGCCCTATGGGGGCCTGTTTACTTCAGAGGAGCCGAGCGGCGTGCTTGCTACAATTCAAACGAATGGCTCGCACCCACAGAGCTTTAGGCGATGGTGGTGGGCTCTCTAAGGTTAAGTGAAAAATCTAGCGGAGTGGCGACACATGACCATGCCCTGCGAGCGTACCCGGAGTATTGTCCAAACAGGCGAGTTCTTGCGTGAGCTGTCCAGAGATAAGACCCTCCCAGAATCTGTTCGTCAGCAGGCAAAACGCCTCCTGCGACATTACCCAGAACCATGGGTGATCTTTGGGATCGGCTCCTTTGAAGAGTTGCTTCAAACAAAGGATCCGAGCGATCCAACACGAGAGTTCGCGATAGTGGTCCACACTCCCCAGTTGAGCTCCAGCACTGACGGATAAGGCTGGAAAAACTCTCTCAGACTGAGTCTATGATAGAGACCATGGTTTGTGGCAATCCGAGATGGTGCTGTCCGCGCTTCAACGCTCCGACCCTCGTGCTGATGAACGGCATAGATTATCATGCTGTATGCATGTACAGTTAATGGGTTCTTGTGGTCTTACTCATTGCCTAAGTGTTGAAGCCCTTAGGCGGTGTCACGTGCCGAGATAAGCCCTGAAGTTTGTTGGGTAAAGTGTTATTTTCAGTGATTCTATATTGATACTATCGGAACGGAATTCGACCAATGATCACACTGAAAACTGCCATTATTCACAGCTTCAAGAAGCTGGCCAAGACCAGCTTTATCTCCGAGGTGGTCAAGAAGGATGTGGCGCTCGATACTGAAAATCCTGCGTTACATTTTCTAGTCAATGGCATCCACGGCCTCATTGGCAAAGAAGGCAACAGCGTGGTCTATGGACAGTTTGCCAATGATGACCGTCAGGGGCCGTTTCCAGAGCGCTTCACCGCGTTCGTAGAAGTACAAGATGATAAAGCGCAATTTATCGACTTGACCCACTTGGCAATGGACCAACTGGTGGAGCAAGCCGGTAATCAAGTCTTGTCGACTGGTGGACACATCCTTTGCGCCCAGTACACCTCGGGCGCAACCGACTTTTTCCTGGTCGCCAGCATGAAGGAGCGCGGTGGTATTCAGCTGGACGAAAACTATGTGCCGAAGGAAATTCAAGAGGTCGATCTCAACAAGGTTCAGCAGGCCGCCAGGATCAACTTGGCTAGCTTCGTGGCCATAAAGGCTATGGCTGCTGCGGCCGCTGCTGCGCCTGAGCAGGATGAGGATGACGCAGAGGATGAAGTGGATTCAACCTACCTGTGCTTCATCAGCCGCGGCCGTGATAGTCAGGCATCTGACTATTTCATTTCTGCACTGGGTTGTGCGAAAGGAGTTGCCTCCGGACGCGCTACAAAAAATGCAATTGATAACGTTGCCCGGTTTTTTCGCGACAACAAAGCGTTAAAAAGCTTTGGTTATAAGGCCAAAGAGGCGGTGATCAAATATCTGGAGGAACAGTTGGCCGCAGGCAAGTCCGCGCGCCTGGACGCCATCTGCCACGTCGCGGTCGCACACGTACCCGCTGACTTAGTGGATGAAATCGTTGGTCTGAAAGACTATTTGAATAGTGAGAAACATAAGGTGCCGGACGACTTTACGGTCAATGCGAAATCGCTGAAAGAGAAGACCCGTATCAAGGGGGACGCTGCTAACTGGTCGTTGCAATTCGAGCGTGGAGCGTTAGGTAAGGATCCGGCCGCAGACGTTTACTATGATGAGGGACGGAAGAAGTTGACCCTGTCCAATCTGACTGCCGAACTGGTTGGTGTGATCGAGAAAGAATTGCTGGCTAGGGCTGGCTAAGAATGTTTTCCAATGTGGTAGCTCTCTACCGTGCCCTCGGAGCGCCCACCATTGAGGATGGGGTCATCCGCTATGAGGGGAGGCCAACGCCCGACATTATCGGTGCGTTGCGAATGTGTGATGACCTGCCCGCAGCTTATGGCAAGTTCGAGCATTGCTCTGAAAAAGCTGACTCTCTCGATATTGAGTTTCGCTTGCCATCGAACGAGTCGGGCCGGTTCTACGCGAACTTAGGCGAGTTTGTCGCTCGCAATGGCTCATTGGGCAAGGGCCAATTTCCGAGCAACGTGTACATTGTTGAGCTCAGTTGGGCGGATAGTGATGACACCGAACCTTCGGCGATTAAGACGCTCAGGCGCGTTTGCCGGCTGATCGAGCTGCTTGCACTGCTAGCGATCGGTGTCGACAAAGACAGCAGTCTAGATGGTTATAACCTGTTTTTTGCCTTGCCTCCTGATGGGGCTAAGCCTCCGAGAACTTTTCTGTTGCCTACCCAGGTTGACGTCAAGGTTCTTGACTATGAGCTCAACCACCTGAGCTTGTTGGAAGAAATACTCAATCGAAAAAACGAAAACAAGGCGCACCTCTCCGAACGAAAATTGATGATTCGGATGGCGGTGGCGAGCGTCATCGAGAAGTTTGAGAGCGAGCCGAATCTATTCTTGGTGATCGTGCGGGAGTGGCGGGAGATCCTCGCCACGTACCGTGCGAATCTGCAAACCTACGTCTATAGCTTCTCGTTTGAGCGGGCCCGGCGCGAGGTGGCCCAGGCTGAAATCGACTATGGCACTAAGCTTAGTGGGGTACTGGGTGACATCGCGGGCAAGATGCTTGCCCTGCCGATATCGCTAGCGGGTCTGGTCGTGCTGGAGAAAAAAACCTCAAAATTCGAAGGTTTTATTCTTGTCCTTGGGCTGGCAGTCGTCTCTGTGGTTCTGCTTGCGATCCTGCACAATCAAATGCTGCAAACAGAGCGCTTGTTACACAGTTTCAATGTCATCTTCGATGATTTTAAGGACAAGATAAAAACCTATCCCCCAAAACTTCAGGGCTTGCTCAGGATCACCATTGACCAGGTCGACAAGCAGGGCCGAACGCTCACCAGGACCTTTCGCTTGCTGAAGGGGCTGTCCTTGCTGCCAATCGTCGGGGCCTTGCTGCTGGCCGCGATAAAATACTGGGATGGTTTCGTATGGCTGTTGATGACCATCCTGTCGATCGTGTTTTCCGCGCTCAACGTAGCCCCGAACTTTCTCAGCCCGTAATGGCATTTGTAACACGTTCGCTGCCTAATCTAGCTGTGCGCAAACGACTCATGCTACTGGAGTGTGCCAAGCAGCTCTCCGTGATATGGGGGATATGTATTTTTCAATAAAAGGCTCATAGATACTCCATGTAGAACTCGAGCTAATTTCTGATGCTCGTATGACGCATTCAGAGTACCCGCCAAAAAATTAAATTTCTAAGAGTCGAACTCACGAGTACACGGGACACCTTACACATATGTAATATCCGCGGCAGCTTTCTGAAAGGCTTCATTGGTTATCCTCTAGTCAGAAGTAAGTGAGCTCTAGGAGAAAATCATGAAAGCATTAAAAGCACTTTTCGCCGTTTCTATTTTAACCTTGTCTTCATTGGCAATGGCTGAAGGCGGCGGTGACCGCGTTTACGGCCGGATGATGCAAGAAAACCAACAGGCGATGGAGCAATATGCCTTAAAAAATGGTAAGGCCATCCCTGAAGTTGTTCATTATGAGTATGGTATGAACCTCGATATTCAGAAGGTTGTCAGTGTCACGCAAGCCAACAAATCCTGTAGTGTTGCGCCTTCGCGTATGACCTATGAAGACTCGGCTGGGAAGCTCAACACCGTGGAGTACAAGGTTATGGGTACCAACTGCCCACATGGAAGCTAGCCCTTAAGCGTCATGCCTACGTCAGATCATTCAATTATGCTTTTTAAGCATGCTTACTGGTCGCTGACGTATAAGTAATTTTCAGGTCACGCTGGAGTTATCTTTTGTATGAAATTATGTCTGCCGGCACCTAGAGGGAATCTCTACGTGCCGGTGGCTTTTTTATAATGATAAAAATATTTCATAAAGAAACTCTGCCAAGCTAAAGCCTGGAGTGTTAAATGAACAATAAAAGCTTTTATGGTCTTTCTCTCATTGCCCTTGGCATGAGCATGGGGCAAGTTGCAGTGGCCGTTGAGCAAAAAACTGAGGGGTTCATTGAAGGGAGCACCCTTAGTCTTCTCAATCGTAATCTCTACTTCAATCGTGACTATCGAAAGGGCCAGTCAAGTCCCACAGGCAATGGCTACGCTGAAGAATGGGCTCATGGGATTATCGGGCGCTTTGAGTCTGGCTTCACCGAAGGCACCGTCGGGTTCGGCATTGATGCATTTGCAATGGTAGGACTCAAACTTGATTCGGGTGATGGGCGCTCGGGGGCTCGAAGCTCAGTGGATGTCATGCCCTATAACAGCAAAGGCCAACCTGAAGACTCTTACTCAAAAGTAGGCGGAGCTGCGAAGGCTCGCTTTATGGATACGGTGGTCAAAGTAGGAGACGTATTTCCATCCACGCCTGTCGTGGCATATGGCGATTCTCGACTGCTGCCAGAGAGTTTCCGGGGAGCAACGTTCACCAATACCAGCATTAAAGACCTGACCATTCAGGGCGGCCGGCTGCATGCGATGAGCCAACCCAACTCCAGCAGCATGCGTGACGGCTTTTCGACTTTCTATGCCGGTGCTGTTGATGCTCCGTGGATTGCTTACCTAGGGGGGGATTACACCGTCAATGAGTTCGTTGGTGTGAGTCTTTACGCCAGTCAATTCAAGGACGTTTGGAATCAGTATTACGCTGGCACTTCGCTTAGTTACCCGCTCTCAGACAACGTCGCGTTGATCGGTGGATTTAATTACTACCGCGCGGTCGACGAGGGTAAAAAACTCCTAGACAGCTTTGATAACAATATCTGGAGCGGAAAAGCCGGGGTCAAGTTCGGCGTCCATACGGTGACCGTTGGCTATCAACGCAGCAACGGCAATGACGATTTCGATTACCTACGCCAATCGGACTCGATTTTTCTGGATAACTCCATCCAGTACAGCGACTTCAACTCACCGAAAGAGCAATCCTTGCAGCTACGCTACGACCTTGATATGCAAGCTTTCGGCATTCCGGGCCTTAGCTTCATGACTCGCTACGCGAAGGGGTGGGACGCTGATTATTCCAACGCGAACCGCGTGTACATGCGTCGCGGGGCAGATGGAGCGCCATTGCAAGACCAAAAGCGTTGGGAGCGAGACATTGAGGCTAAGTACATCATCCAGTCAGGCTCTCTGAAGGACATGTCTCTGCGTGTTCGCCAAGCAACCACGCGTGCTACCGATTTCGAATCTGATTTGGATGAGGTCCGACTGATTGTCGAGTACCCACTGCAACTGCTTTAACGAGCGCTAACCTGCGGCACCAATTGTTCGACTACCAGGTACACCCCGTCTCCTTGTTTCTCCTTTGGTTTGGGAGGCGGCTTAGGCGCCCTAGTGGCGCCTTTTTTTATGTGGATTGACATAATGGCAGGACGTTCTGTTGTCAGTACCTGGACTTGCCCCTACAAAACCGGACACCAACTCCCTGTTAAATTGATGCTGCCGC
>OBKH01000042.1_pt1 | contig 43354 bp, 39 predicted proteins | sample 1496241 | NCBI WGS metagenome assembly OBKH01 (sample SAMN03273953, study PRJEB22546) | soil metagenome | isolation source: rice field elevated CO2 plus elevated temperature | place: India: CRRI Experimental farm Cuttack,Odisha-753006 | collected 2013-12-17 | reverse complement strand
GTTGGCAATGTCAATCTGGGCAGCGGAAACCGAGGCTTTGGAAACCTCGGCAACGGAAACTTTGGCAGTGGGAACCTGGGCAGTGGAAACACCGGAAGTACCAACTTCGGCGGCGGAAATCTCGGTTCCTTCAACTTGGGCAGTGGAAACATCGGCTCCTCCAACATCGGTTTCGGAAACAACGGCGACAATAACCTCGGCCTCGGGAACAATGGCAACAACAACATCGGTTTTGGGCTCACCGGCGACAACTTGGTGGGCATTGGCGCGCTGAACTCGGGCATCGGGAATCTAGGTTTCGGGAACTCGGGTAACAACAACATCGGTTTCTTCAACTCTGGCAACAACAACGTGGGCTTCTTCAATTCGGGCAACAACAACTTCGGCTTTGGAAACGCGGGCGACATCAACACGGGCTTCGGAAACGCCGGCGACACCAACACGGGCTTCGGAAACGCCGGCTTCTTCAATATGGGCATCGGGAACGCGGGCAACGAAGACATGGGCGTCGGGAACGGCGGTTCCTTTAACGTGGGCGTTGGCAATGCGGGCAACCAAAGTGTGGGCTTTGGCAACGCGGGCACCCTAAACGTGGGCTTCGCAAACGCGGGCAGTATCAATACGGGATTCGCGAACTCGGGCAGCATCAATACGGGCGGTTTCGACTCGGGCGACCGGAACACCGGGTTTGGAAGCTCGGTCGACCAATCCGTTTCGAGCTCGGGCTTCGGCAACACCGGCATGAATTCCTCAGGCTTCTTTAACACGGGCAATGTTTCGGCTGGCTATGGGAACAACGGTGACGTTCAGTCGGGCATCAATAACACCAACTCCGGCGGCTTCAACGTCGGCTTCTATAACTCGGGTGCCGGCACCGTGGGCATCGCAAACTCTGGCCTGCAGACCACAGGCATTGCGAACTCGGGCACCCTCAACACGGGTGTGGCGAACACGGGTGACCACAGCTCGGGGGGCTTCAATCAGGGCAGTGACCAGTCGGGCTTCTTCGGTCAGCCCTAACGGATTCAGCGCAGCAACTGGGCGGCCTGGTCGGCCAGGTCGAGCACCGGCTGCGGGGCGATCCCCAGCACCACGGTGACTACCGTGCATACCGCAATGGCGGCCTTGCTCAGCACGCCGGGTGCCGCCACGTGTGGTGTGTCACCGGATTCTTCGGTGAAGAACATGCTCACGATCACCCGCACGTAGAAGTAGGCGGCGACGCCGCTGGAGATCACGCCGACGATTACCAGCGGCACCGCGCCGGCGGAAGCGGCGGCCCTAAACACCGCGAACTTGCTGACGAATCCACTGGTCAACGGGATGCCGGCGAAGGCCAGCAGAAACATCGACAGCATCACGCCCACGATAGGTGAACGCTGTCCCAGCCCGGCCCAGTGGGACAGGTCGGCATCCTCTGAACCTGCTGAGCCGTCGGCGCCTCGGACCAGACCCACGATGGCAAACGCACCCATCGTGCTGAAGCTGTAGGCGACCAGATAGAACAACGTCGCGGAAAGACCCGCCGGATTATCGGCGATCACGCCGGTAAGTATGAAACCGACGTGCGCGACCGATGAATAGGCCAGCATACGCTTGACGTTGGTCTGGTTTACCGCGGTGACGGTGCCCACCGTCATGGTGAGGATGGCAATCGCCCACAGCACCGGGCGCCACTGATCGTGCAGCGGCGGCAGCGCGACATAGACCACCCGGAGCAGCGCACCGAACGCCGCGACCTTGGTGGCGGCCGCCATGAACCCGGTGATCGGGGTGGGTGCGCCCTGGTACACATCGGGAATCCAGGAGTGGAATGGCACCGCGCCGACCTTGAATAGTAGGCCGACCGCGAGCAGCGCGACGCCGGCCAACGCCATTGAGTCGTCGGTGCGCGCTGCCAACGCATCCCGAATACCCGGCAAGGTCAGCGTGCCGGTCGCGCCGTATAGCAACGCGACGCCGTAGAGGAAGAACGCCGACGAGAAGGCGCCCAGCAGGAAGTACTTCATCGCGGCTTCCTGCGACAGCAGGCGGCGATTCCGGGCCAGCCCACACATCAGGTACAGCGGCAGCGATAGCACCTCCAGCGCAACGAACATCGTCAACAGGTCGTTGGACGCGGGAAACACCATCATGCCGCCGACGGACAGCATCGCCAGCGGGAAAAGTTCCGTCTGGGTGGCTCCCGCCCGTTCCGCTTGGCGCTCAGCATCGCTGCCGGGCACGGCGGAAGCCTGCGGGGTAAACGAATCGAGTCCAGGGAGCCGCGCCACAGCGAGGGTGTTCTGGCGTTGCGGACTCACCCGGGCGCTGCGTTCGGCCATGAAGACGACTGCCATGATCGTGACCAGTAGTACGGTGCCTTGCAGAAACAGGGTCGCTCGATCCACGGCTATGGCCCCCAGCACCGCGGCGTGACCCGACCCGTGAATCGACCTGGCCACCACGATGACCGCGATGAGTGCCACTGCCGACCCGCCAAGGGCGAGCGTCACTTGGGCGCCATAGCGCCACCGGCGCGGCAGGAAAGCCTCGGCCAGCACACCGGCGACCGCAACCGAAAAGACGATGAGCATCGGAGCGAGCAGGAAGTACTCGACGTGCGGGGCGGGCAGGATCATGGGTGCGGTCCTTCGGCTGTCCGGGAGGCGCCCACGGCCGGAACCGGGTGTGCCACGCTGGGCGCGGGATCATGCTGGCCGATGGTGGTCATGGTGTTCTCGACCGCCGGATTGATGATGTCGAGCACAGGTTTGGGGTAGACCCCAAGCACGAGTAACAGCGCGATCAACGGTGCCACCACGATCATCTCGCGGCCCACCAGATCCCCTATGCGTTCGTTGCCTTCGGCTACCGGACCGGTCATCACCCGCTGGTAGAGCCACAGCATGTAAACGGCCGAGAGGACCAGTGCGGTAACGCCGAACGCCGCCGCCAGCCAGTAGCGGCTGAAAGTGCCCAGCAGAACCAGGAATTCGCTGATAAACGGGGCTAGGCCGGGCAGCGATACGGTGGCCATGGCCGAGACCATGAACGTGCCGGCCAGGATGGGCGCCACCTTCTGGACACCGCCGTAGTCGGCGATCGATCGGCTGCCGCGCCGCGCTATCAAGAAACCGGCGATCAGGAACACCGCCGCCGTGGACAGGCCGTGGTTGAGCATGTACAGCGTCGACCCGCTCTGGCCCTGGGTGGTCATGACGAAGATGCCTGCGATGATGAACCCGAAGTGCGAGATCGAGGTGTAGGCGATCAGCCGCATCATGTCGGTTTGGCCGATCGCCACGATCGCGCCGTAGATCACCCCGATGATGGCCAGCGTCACGATCAGCGGACGGAAATACGTTGACGGGTCAGGAAACAGCTGCAGGCAGTAGCGCAGCATGCCGAAGGTGCCGACCTTGTCCATCACCGCCATCATCAGCACCGCGGTCGCTGGGGTGGACTCGACGGCGGCGTCCGGCAGCCAGCGATGGAACGGCCACAGCGGAGCCTTGATCGCGAACGCGAACATGAAGCCCAAGAACAGCGCCTTGAACACCGCCGGGTCCGCTCCGTAGCGGCCCGCCGCCACGCCGGCCACGATCTCACGGAAGTCGAAGGTGCCCGAATCGTACTGTGCGGTCACCACATACAGCCCGATCACCGCCGCCAGCATGATCAACCCGCCAAACAGGTTGTACAGCAAGAACTTCACCGCGGCACGCGAGCGTCCGGCCCCCTGGCCGAAGCCGCCGATGAGGAAGTACATCGGGATCAGCATGGCCTCGAAGAACACGTAGAACAGCAGCACGTCCAGCGCGATCACCGACATCAGCACCATCGACTCGATGGCCAGCGTCAATGCCACGTAGGCGTGCACGCCTCGGGTGCGTTCGCCACCTGACGATCGCAAGCGCGGCGGAGCCGGGCGCTGGGGGTACCTCCCGCTTGCGGGGGACAGGTCGTCAGCATCGGTTGCGTCGTTCCAGCCGGCCACCAGCAGCAACGGAATCAGCACTGTGGTCAACAACACCAGCACCACTGCGATGCCGTCCACACCAAGGGTATAGCCGGCGCCGAACGCCGGTATCCAGGAATGCTTTTCGACGAACTGATACGGCTCGGCGCTGGGCTTGAATTCGGCCGCGACGACGATCGACACCGCCAACGTCAGGACGCTGACAACCATACCGGCCCACTTGGCGAGTCGGCGCCGACCGGGTGGTAGCAGGATGATCAGCACCGCACCTGCCAGCGGCACCAGCCAGAGCACGCTCAGCCACGGCACGTTATTCACCACAGCTGCACCACCAGCAGCGCCGCCGCCACTAACACCGCTCCTACCAGCATCGATAACGCGTAGTTACGGGCGAAGCCGGTTTGCATTTGCCGCAGGCGATTCGAAGTCTGGCTCACGAGCGTCGCCAGCGCGTTAACCGAGCCGTCCACACCCGCGTCGTCCACCGCGACCACCGCGTTGGTCAATTGCGCACCAGGGCGCATGAACACCTCCTCGTTGAAGGCATCGCCGTACAGGTCCGCACGTGCGGCCGCGGTCAGCGCCGACACCCGAACCGGGGCAACCCTCGGGATCGGCGCGGTGCCGTACATCCGGTAGGCCACCGCGATACCGACGGCGACCACACCGAGCGCCAGGGTGGTGGCGACCCAGGTCGGCAGCGCATGGGTGGCCTCTTCATGAGATCCGACAACTGGCTGCAGCCAATGCCGCAACGTGCCACCCACCGCGAGCAGGCCACCGGAGAACACCGAGCCGACGGCGAGCAAGATCATCGGCCAGGTCATCACGGCCGGTGCCTCGTGCGGATGGGCGCCTGGCGTCCAACGCTTTTCGCCGAAGAAGGTCATCAGCATCACTCGCGTCATGTAGAACGCGGTGACGCCCGCACCCAGCAGCGCGGCACCGCCCAGCAGCGAGCCCCGGATGCCGCCGGCGCCCAATGCGGCCTCGATGATCGCATCCTTGGAGAAGAAGCCCGCGAACGGCGGTACCCCGATAATCGCCAGATACGCCAGGCCGAAGGTTGCGAACGTGACCGGCAGGGCGGCGCGCAGACCACCGTAACGGCGCATGTCCTGCTCTTCGTGCATCGCGTGAATCACCGCGCCGGACCCAAGGAATAGGCCGGCCTTGAAGAAACCGTGAGTGAGCAGATGCATGATCGCAAACGCGTAGCCGGCCGGACCCAGGCCCGCGGCCAGCACCATGTAGCCGATCTGGCTAATGGTCGAGGCTGCCAGCGCACGTTTGATGTCGTCCTTGGCGCAGCCGATGATCGCCCCAAACAGCAGCGTCACCGCGCCGACGATGACGACCGCCAGTTGGGCGGTGGGCGCCAGGTTGTACAGCGGGCCCGACCGCACAATCAAATACACTCCGGCGGTCACCATGGTGGCGGCGTGGATCAGCGCGGACACCGGGGTGGGGCCCTCCATCGCGTCGCCAAGCCAGGCTTGCAGCGGAACCTGCGCGGACTTGGCGCACGCCCCCAACAGCATCAACAACCCGATCGCGGTCAGCACTGCGCGACTTGCGGCGGGTACGCCGGCGAACACGCCGGCATACGACAGGGTGCCGAAAGTGCTAAACGTCAAGAACATACCCACCGCTAGGCCGGCGTCCCCAACCCGGTTCATCACGAATGCCTTTTTGGCCGCGGTGGCCGCCGACGGCTTGTGGTACCAGAAACCGATCAACAGATACGACGCCAGGCCCACACCCTCCCAGCCGACGTACAGCAACACATAGTTGTCGGCGACCACCAGCAGCAGCATCGAGGCCAGAAACAGGTTGAGATAGCCGAAAAACCTGCGCCGGTCCGGGTCCTCGGCCATGTAGCCGACCGAATAGATGTGAATCAGCGATCCGACCCCGGAGATCAGCAGCACGAAGCACATGGACAACTGATCGATCTGCAGCCCGAAGTCGACTTGGAGTCCGCCGGCGGGTATCCAGGTGAACACCTGCTGATGGATCGCGCGCTCGAGCCCATCGCGACCGAGCATGTCGGCCAGCAGCATCGCGCCCACCCCGAATGCCGCCAGCGCTGCGGCACAGCCCAGCAGGTGGCCCCACGCATCGGTGCGTCTGCCGCCGAACAGCAAGATTGCGGCACCCGCCAGTGGCAGTGCCACCAGCAGCCAGGTGTAGTGAGTCCCCAAGGAAGTTGTCACGGTGGCGTCGTCAGCCTTTGAGTAGATTCGCGTCGTCGACCGACGCCGATTTGCGGGTACGGAAAATCGTCATGATGATGGCCAGGCCGACGACCACTTCGCAGGCGGCCACCACCATGGTGAAGAACGCGATCATCTGGGCGTCGAGATGGCCATGCATGCGCGCGAAGGTGACGAACGCCAGGTTAACGGCATTGAGCATGAGCTCGACGCACATGAACATCACGATCGCGTTGCGTCGCAGCAGCACACCGGAGGCTCCGATGGTGAATAGCAGCACCGAAAGATAAAGGTAGTTGGCCGGATTCATGATGCACCGCCTTCTAAAGAGCCGGAGACGGCTCCGGGCGAGGGTGTTTGCAGGCCGTCGGCCCCGCGGGTGCGCAGCATCCGGGGGACCGACAATTCGGAATAGGAACCGTCGGGGAGCAGGGCGGCAACGTCGACCGCGTTGTGGCGCGCGTAGACACCCGGGTTGGGCAGCGGGGTGGGGTGCCCGCCGGGACGGAAGCGTTCCTGGGAGAGTTCGCGCTGGGTCTTGCGGCGCTCGAAACGCTCCCGGTGCGCTAGCACCATCGCCCCGACGGCGGCGGTAATCAACAGCGCACTGGTCAACTCGAACGCCCACAGGTAACGGGAAAAAATCAGCGCGGCCAAGCCTTCGACGTTGCCGTTGGCGTTGGCGACGGTTAGTCCGGCAAAACCTCGGGTCGCCACCTGGCCGATGGTGCTGATCAGGAGAACGCCGAACCCGACACCGGTCAGCACCGCGGCGACCCGCTGCCCGCGCAGCGTCTCCTTCAGTGATTCCGCGGAGTCCACACCGATCAGCATCAGCACGAACAGGAACAGCATCATCACCGCGCCGGTGTAGACAACCACCTGGACGACACCCAAAAACAGCGCGTCCTGGGCCATGTAGAACACCGCCAGGATGATCATGGTCATCGCCAGAAACATCGCTGAGTACACGGCGTTGACGGCCAGCACAACCCCGACCGCGCCCAGCAGCGCCAACGCACTGAGCACCCAGAACATCACCGCTTCCCCGGTGGAGGTGCGGACGATGACATCTGAAGCCAGCACCGCGGTCATCGGGAATCTCCGGTGGTCTGGCTCTCACGCACGCCCCGCAAGCCCTCGGCGGTCACATTGCCTAGGTAGTAGTCCTTATCGGTGGCACCGGGCGTCCGCGGATGCGGCGGCGCGGCCATCTCGGGCAGCAGCGGGGCCAGCAGCCGGTCCTTCTCGTAGATCAGGTCGGCGCGGTTGTCGTCGGCCAGTTCGTAATCATAGGTCATCGTCAGCGCCCGCGTCGGGCACGCCTCGATGCACAAACCGCAACCGATGCAACGCAAATAGTTAATCTGGTACACCCGGCCGTAGCGTTCGCCCGGCGAAAACCGCTCCTCTTCGGTATTGTCCGCGCCCTCGACATAGATTGCGTCGGCCGGGCAGGCCCAGGCGCACAACTCGCAGCCGATGCATTTCTCCAGGCCGTCCGGATACCGGTTGAGCTGATGACGGCCGTGGTAGCGCGCTGCTACCGGACCGGGCCTTTCCGGATACTCCTCGGTGACCGTCTTTTTGAACATCGAACCAAGCGTTACCCCGAATCCGGCTACGGCGTCCAGTAACTTAGTCCGGCGACGACGCGGGCCGGAGTCAGCCCGAGATGGGGGTACCGCCCGCTTGTGGGGGAGAGCCGGACGATCAGTGTTAGCCACCTGCATTCTCCTTGGTTGCACCGGCTAGCAGCGGTGGTGTCGGAAATGCCGGTTCAGGGCTGGTGCCTTCGTCCCCGCGTTGCCGTGCCGATGCGCGAGCGCCGGGAGCGCTCAACGGCTTTCGCAACAACAGCACCATGGCAGCGGCAACGACAATGCTGCTAAACACCAGAGTCGGGGTCCAGTACTGGTAGCCCTGGTTGCGTAGTGAGCGGATGATCGCGGCGACCATCACCCACACCAGCGAGACGGGGATCAATAACTTCCAGCCCAGCGCCATGAACTGGTCGTAGCGCAGCCGCGGCAGCGTAGCCCGCAGCCAGAAATAGATGAACAGAAAGCCCCACACTTTAGCGGTGAACCAGATCAGTGGCCACCAGCCGGTGTTGGCGCTCGCCCACATGTTCAGCGGCCAGGGAGCATGCCAGCCACCGAAGAATAGGGTCGCGGCCAGTGCCGAAACCGTAGTCATATTGACGTACTCGGCGAGCATGAACATCGCGAACTTCAACGACGAGTACTCGGTGTGGAATCCCGCGACCAGCTCGCCCTCGGCTTCGGGCAAATCGAACGGCGCCCGGTTGGTTTCACCCACCATAGAAATGAGATAGATGACGAATGACGGCAACAACAGGAAGGCATACCAGACACCGTCTTGTGCGGCCACGATCTGCGACGTCGACATGGTGCCGGCCATAAGGAACACCGTCGCGAACGACAGGCCCATCGCGACCTCGTAGGAGATGACCTGCGCGGTGGAGCGCACCCCGCCCAGCAGCGGGTAGGTGGACCCGGACGCCCAACCGCCCAGCACGATGCCGTATACCCCGATCGCCGACAGTCCCAGGATGAACAGCACGGCGACGGGAAGGTCGGTTATCTGCAACGGTGTCCGGTGGCCAAACACCGACACCTCGGGACCAAACGGGATGAACGCGAAAGCGGTGAATGCCGGAATCACCGAAATGATCGGCGCCACAAAATATACGAATCGATCGATGCCACCGGGTGTGATGCTCTCTTTGAGCGCCAGCTTGATGCCGTCAGCCAGGCTCTGCAGGGCTCCTTTTGGGCCAACCCGGTTGGGGCCGGGCCGCAACTGCATCCGGCCCAGCAGCTTGCGTTCGGCCAGGATCGCCACCAGCACCGTCAGCATGAGGAACACGAATACCGCGATCGCTTTGGCCGCCACCAGCCACCAGGTGTCGTGGCCGAACGTGGTCATGGCCGCCACTCCTTGCGCGAGGGTCCGCACTGGTACATCAAAATCGGTGTGTCGGCGTACTGGGGGCACCTCCCGCTTGCGGGGGAACACGCGCGCTCGCGGCAAGGGGAGACGCTCATGAGCCCGCTCCGATTTTCACGATGCTGCCGATTGTCACCCTCAGCTGTCGGTGCACCGTCGAGCCCGCCGAGTTCAGCGGAAGCCACACGACGCGGTCGGGCATGTCGGTGACACTGCACGGCAAGGTGATTGAGCCGCGTGACGTGCTGACCGTGACCGCCTCGCCATCGGCGGCGCCGATCTCGGCTGCCGTATCCGGCGACAGCCGTACCACGGGTGTGCGCGCGGTACCGGCCAGATATGGTTCGCCGTCCTGCAGGCGGCCCTCGTCGAGGAGCATCCGCCACCCGGTCAAGATCGCCTCACCAGCTTCGGGTTGGGTCGGCCCGGTGGCCGCGATGTGGGGACCGGCAGCGTGTTTGCCGTCCCAGATACCGAGCGCGGCCAGCTCCTCGCGGGCCGCCTCCACGGTGGGCACGCCCAGATGGACACCCATGTCGTCGGCCAACGCGTCCAGCACCCGGTGATCCGACTGGCCAGCTTGCAGTGTGCTGCCGCGCAGCGCGGGTTCGAATGTACGGTAGCGACCCTCCCAGTTGACGAACGCGCCGGCTTTCTGGGTCGTCGGCGCGACCGGGAACACCACGTCGGCGCGTTCGGTGACCGTACTGTGTCGCAGCTCCAGGCTGACCACGAAACCGGTGGCGTCCAACGCGGCCAGCACGGCGTCCGGGTCGGCGAAGTCCGCGGGTTCGATACCCCCGACCAGCAGCGCAGCCAACGTCTCGTCGGCAGCGGCGGCCAGGATGCCGTCGGCGTCCCGTCCAGCCGCGGCAGGCAATTCGGCGATATGCCACGCCGCACACACCTGCGCGCGGGCGACCTCGTCGGCCAGCGGGCGGCCACCGGGTAACAGCGTGGGCAACGCTCCGGCTTCCAGCGCTCCGCGTTCCCCCGCCCGCCGCGGCACCCACGCCAAACGGGCGCCGGTCGTATCGGCCAGCCGAGCGGCCGCCGACAATCCGCCCGGTACCGTGGCCAAGCGCTCCCCGACTATGATGACCGCGCCCGGGGTGGCCAGCAGGTCGCCCACTGCACCGGTGGCCAGATCGTCCAGCGCCGCGGGTTCGCCACCAGGAACGGTTTTGATCAGCCGGCCCGACATTTTGTGCAGGCCACCAGTGGCAAAGGGGGCGATCGTGTACACCGGGACGCGGTGTCTGCGAGCGGCCTTGCGTAACCGCAGAAACACGATCGGCGACTCGTCTTCGGGCTCGAATCCCACCAGCAGCACCACCGGAGCCGATTCCAAATCGGCATAGCTGACCGCCATATGCCGCCCGGCGATGCGGGCCGCCAGGAAGTCGGCCTCCTCGGCCGAGTGCGGCCGGGCGCGGAAGTCGATGTCGTTGGTGCCCAACGTGATCCGCGCGAACTTGGCGTACGCGTAGGCGTCCTCCCAGGTCACTCGGCCGCCGACCAGCACCCCGGTGCGGCCCCGCGCTGCCGCCAGTCCCTGGGCGGCCACCGCCATTGCGTGCGACCACGAGGTGGGCACCAGCGCGCCCTTGGGGTCCCCACCGTCGCGGATCAGGGGAGTGGTGATCACGTCCGGCTGGGTCGCGTACGTGAAGGCCCACCGGCCCTTGTCGCAGTTCCACTCCTCGTTGACTTCCGGGTCGTCACCGGCCAGCCGCCGCAGCACCTTGCCGCGGCGATGGTCGGTGCGTTGCGCGCAGCCCGACGCGCAGTGCTCGCAGACGCTGGGGCTGGAGACCAAATCGAACGGACGCGCGCGGAACCGGTAGGCGGTCCCCGTTAGCGCCCCCACCGGGCAGATCTGCACCGTGTTGCCGGAGAAGTACGACTCGAACGGTTCATCGGCGTAGATACCGACCTGCTGCAGGGCGCCGCGCTCCTGCATATCGATGAACGGATCGCCGGCGATCTGGTCGGAGAACCGGGTGCAGCGGGCGCACAGGATGCAACGTTCGCGGTCCAGCAGCACCTGCGCGGAGATGTTGATCGGTTTGGCGAAGGTACGTTTGGCCTCGGTGAAGCGAGAATCCGTGCGGCCGTTAGACATTGCCTGGTTTTGCAGCGGGCATTCACCGCCCTTGTCGCACATCGGGCAATCCAGCGGATGGTTGATCAGCAGCAGTTCCATCACACCGTGCTGGGCCTTGTCGGCAATCTCGGAGGTGAGTTGGGTGCGCACCACCATGTCGTCGGTGGCCACGGTGGTGCACGACGCCAGCGGCTTGCGTTGCCCTTCGACCTCGACCAGGCATTGCCGGCAGGCGCCGACGGGCTCCAGCAGCGGGTGGTCGCAGAATCGCGGGATCTGGATTCCCATCAGTTCGGCGGCGCGAATCACCAACGTGCCCTTGGGGACGCTGATTTCGACGCCGTCGATGGTCAGTGTCACCATCTCCGGTTGGCCTACCCGGATGTCAGTGTCGGCCGCCTGGGTCACGCGTCCACTCCGTTCGCGACGAGCATGGAGTCTCGGGGGTCGAATGGGCAACCGCCTCCTTCGACGTGGGCCAGGTACTCGTCGCGGAAGTGCTTGATCGACGACATCACCGGACTCGCGGCACCGTCGCCCAACGCGCAGAACGACTTTCCCAAGATGGAATCGGAAATGTCCAACAGTTTGTCAATGTCTTCATGGCTACCCCGGCCGGTTTCCAGCCGCTCGTAGATCTTATCCAGCCAGAAGGTGCCCTCCCGGCACGGCGTGCATTTCCCACACGATTCGTGCTTGTAGAACTCGGTCCAGCGGCGCACCGCGCGCACCACGCAGGTGGTCTCGTCGAAGATCTCCAGCGCCTTGGTCCCCAGCATCGAGCCGGCCGCACCCACACCCTCGTAGTCCAGCGGCACATCCAGATGCTCGTCGGTGAGCAGCGGGGTCGACGAGCCGCCCGGTGTCCAGAACTTCAGCCGGTGCCCGGCGCGCACCCCGCCTGCGTAGTCGAGCAACTCGCGCAGCGTAATGCCCAGCGGCGCCTCGTACTGGCCGGGGCGGGTGACGTGGCCGGACAGCGAATACAGGGTGAAGCCAGGCGATTTCTCGCTGCCCATCGACCGGAACCAGTCGATGCCGCCCAGGATGATCGATGGGACACTGGCGATCGTTTCGACGTTGTTGATCACGGTCGGGCAGCCATACAGACCGGCCACCGCGGGGAAGGGGGGCCGCAGCCGCGGCTGGCCGCGCCGGCCTTCCAGCGAGTCGAGCAGGGCGGTCTCCTCGCCGCAGATGTAGGCGCCCGCGCCGGCGTGTACCACCAGCTCCAGATCGAATCCGGAACCTCCGATGTTGCGGCCTAGGAAGCCGGCGGCATAGGCCTCGGCCACCGCGTTGTGCAGCCGGCGCAATACCGGCACCACCTCACCGCGTACGTAGACGAACGCGTGATGGGCGCGGATCGCGTAGGCGGCGATGATGACGCCTTCGATGAGCACATGTGGCGTCGCCAGCATCAACGGAATGTCTTTGCACGTACCGGGTTCGGACTCGTCGGCGTTGACCACCAGGTAGTGCGGCTTGGCCGCGGCGCCGGTGTCGCCCTGCGGGATGAACGACCACTTGGTCCCGGTGGCAAAGCCCGCGCCGCCGCGTCCGCGTAACCCGGAATCCTTGACGATGCTGATCACGTCGTCGGGCGGCATCGTCAGGGCTTTCTGCAACGCCTGATAGCCCCGATAGCGATCGTGGCGTTGATAAGTGGCCAGGGTCCACGACTCCGGGTCGTCCCAGTGGCGGCTGATCACCGGGGTCAACGGGGTGGCCTGCGTGGTCATTCGTCCGCTCCGGGGGTTGGTGGCGCCTGCATGTCGTTCTTCCTTGCCACCTGCAGCCCGGCCAGGGTGGGCGCGCCGGGACCGCCCTGGCCTTCGTCGGGACGCTGGTCGGGTAGACCCGCCAGGATGCGCGATGTTTGCCGGAAGCCGCACAGCGGCGCGCCGCGGGTGGGCGCCTTCGGTGTGTCGGAGCGCAGCGAGTCGACGAGTTCGCGCGCGGACTCCGGCGTCTGGTTGTCGAAGAATTCCCAGTTGACCATCACCACCGGTGCGTAATCGCAGGCGGCGTTGCATTCGATGTGTTGCAAGGTGACCACACCGTCGGAGGTGGTTTCGTCGTGGCCGACGCCGAGATGCTCTTTGAGGCGGTCGAAGATGGCGTCGCCGCCCATGACGGCGCACAGCGTGTTCGTGCACACACCCACCAGGTACTCGCCGGTGGGGCGCCGGCGGTACATGGTGTAGAAGCTGGCCACCGCCGACACCTCGGCCCCGGTCAGCCCGAGTTGATCGGCGCAGAACCGCAAACCCGCCGGCGTCAGGTAGGAATCCTCGCCCTGCACCAGGTGCAGCAACGGCAACAGCGCCGAGCGCCTGTCGGGATAGCGGCCGATGATCTCCTTGGCGTCGACCTCCAGCCGCGCCAGTACGTCCGGCGGATACGACCGCGGAGCGCCCTCGACGACAAACTGGTTGGGTTCGTCCGGTGGCGGTCCGAGCCGGATGAACACCGGCTGACCGGGTGGCTGTGTCACCGGTCCACCCCGCCCATGACCGGGTCAATGCTGGCGACCGCCGCGATCAAATCGGCGACCATCCCGCCTTCGCACATCGCGGCGACGGACTGCAGGTTGGTGAAGGAGGGATCCCGGTAGTGCACCCGGTAGGGGCGGGTGCCACCGTCGCTGACCATGTGTACGCCGAGCTCACCACGGGGGGACTCCACCGCGACGTAGACCTGGCCCGCCGGCACCCGGATGCCCTCGGTGACCAGTTTGAAGTGGTGGATCAGCGCTTCCATCGAGGAGCCCATGATTTTGGCGATGTGCTTGGGTGAGTTGCCCAGGCCGTCGGGCCCCACCTGCAGGTCGGCCGGCCAGGCGAGCTTGCGATCGGAGATCATGGTCGGGCCGGGTCGTAACTTGTCCAGACACTGCTCCACGATCTTCATCGACTCCCACATCTCTTTGACGCGAATCATGTAGCGCCCGTAGGCATCACAGCTGTCGTCGGTGATCACATCGAATTCATAGTGCTGGTATCCGCAGTAGGGCTCGCTTTTCCGCAGGTCGTGGGGCAACCCAGTGGAACGCAGTATCGGGCCGGTGATGCCCAGTGCCATGCATCCGGTCAGATCCAGGTATCCGACGCCCTGGGTGCGGGCCTTCCAGATGGCGTTTTCGTTGAGCAGCTCGCCCATTTCGCGCAGTGGTTGGCGCAACTGCTTGAGTGCTTCCGCGATTTCGGTGGCCGCGTTGGGCGGTAAGTCCTGCGCCACGCCGCCGGGTCGGATGTAGGCGCTGTTCATCCGCAAACCGGTGATCTTTTCGAACAGCGTGAGCACGATCTCGCGTGCCCGGAAGCCGACGAACATCGGAGTCATGGCGCCCAATTCCATGCCCCCGGTCGCCAATGCGACCAAATGCGACGAGATCCGGTTGAGCTCCATCATCAGCACGCGGATGACGTTGACCCGCTCGGGTATCTCATCGGTGATGCCGAGCAGCTTCTCCACGCCGAGGCAGTAGGCGGTTTCGTTGAAAAACGGTGACAGGTAATCCATTCGGGTCACGAAGGTGACGCCCTGGGTCCAGTACCGGTATTCGAGGTTCTTCTCGATTCCGGTGTGCAGGTAGCCGATTCCGCACCGGGCTTCGACGACTGTTTCGCCCTCGATCTCCAGGATTAACCGCAACACCCCGTGGGTAGACGGGTGCTGGGGCCCCATGTTGACGACGATGCGTTCACCGGGATCCGCGCTGCGCGCGGCGTCCACGACCTGCTGCCAGTCCTGCCCGCCAGCGACCAGGACGGTCTCGCCGGCGCCGCCAGCCGAGTCGGCGATTGCCGTCATCAGTTGTAGCCCCTCCGCTCGTCGGGCGGGGGTATCTGCGCGCCCTTGTATTCGACCGGGATGCCGCCGAGAGGGTAGTCCTTGCGTTGCGGATGCCCCTGCCAGTCATCGGGCATCTCGATCCGGGTCAGGGCCGGATGGCCGTCGAAGATGATCCCGAAGAAGTCGTAGGTTTCCCGCTCGTGCCAGTCGTTGGTCGGATAGATCGCGAACAGGGAAGGGATGTGCGGATCACTGTCCGGCGCAGACACTTCCAACCGGAGGCGACGGTTGTGGGTGATCGACTGCAGCGGGTAGACGGCATGCAGCTCCCGACCCGTCTCGTGCGGGTAGTGCACCCCGCTCACCCCAAGACACAGCTCGAATCGCAATTCGGGTTCGTCGCGCAGCCGCTGGGCGACCCGCGGCAGTAGATCCCGGCGGACGTGCAGGGTCAGTTCATCGCGGTAGACCACGACTTTCTCGACGGCGTCCTCGAATTCGACGCGCTCGTGCCGCAGTGCCTCGGCCAGCCGGTCGACGATATCGTCGAAGTAGCCGCCGTAGGGCCGGGGGCTGCTGCCAGGGAGGACGACTTGGCGCACCAACCGTCCGTAACCGGAGGTGTCACCGGTGCCCGAGACGCCGAACATGCCGCGGCGAACGTCGACCACCTCCGCGGTGGGGGAGTCCGGGCGGCCTTCCTGGGCGTCTTGGTTCGGCGGGCTCATCGCAGCAGTCCGCGCATCTCGATGGTGGGCCGGGCCAACAACGCCGCCTCTTCGGCCTCGGCGATAGCGCGTTCCCGGTTGATACCTAATGGCATCTGCTGAATCTTTTCGTGCAGCTTCAGGATTGCGTGCAGCAGCATCTCCGGGCGCGGCGGGCAGCCGGGTAGGTAGATGTCGACCGGAACAACATGATCCACGCCCTGCACGATCGCATAGTTGTTGAACATCCCACCTGACGAGGCGCACACACCCATGGCCAGAACCCATTTCGGCTCCGCCATCTGGTCATAGATCTGGCGCAGTACCGGCGCCATCTTCTGGCTGACCCGGCCCGCCACGATCATCAGATCTGCCTGCCGCGGCGTGGCCGAGAACCGTTCCATCCCGAACCGCGCAATGTCAAACCTTGGTCCCGCGGTCGCCATCATCTCGATCGCACAGCACGCCAATCCGAATGTTGCCGGCCACAGGGAGTTTTTGCGGACATAGCCCGCCACCTTCTCGACGGTCGACAGCAGGATCCCGCCGGGCAGCTGTTCTTCCAGTCCCACGCCCTACCTCAATCCCACGTCAGGCCCCCGCGGCGCCACACATACGCGTAGGCCACGAACACCGTGAGCATGAATATCGCCATCTCGACCAGCGCGAACGTGCCCAGCGAGTCGTAGCTGACCGCCCACGGGTAGAGGAACACAATTTCGATGTCGAAGACGATGAACAACATCGCGGTCAGGTAGTACTTGATGGGGAACCGCTGCCCGCTCGCCGCGCCGGGGCCAATGGAGGTTCTGGCTCCAGTGCTAGCGGGCTCGATCCCGCATTCGTAGGCGGCCTGCTTTGACCGGTTGAACCGCGACGGGCCGACCAGGCTCGCGATCACCACCGACACCACGGCGAAGGCGGCGGCCAGCGCCGCCAGTACCAGGATGGGTATGTAGACGTTCAACTCGCTCCATGATCCGTCGTACGGGGCCGCCAGCGCGGCGGCCGGGCGGTGACCGGGCTGCCGTGACGAACCGGGGCTTCGGGCCGTCACAGTGACCTTCAACATAGTCGCGCAACGGCCACCCCACATTCCCGGGGTCAGGCTGGTGCATACCTGTGCGAGTCGAAGCAGAACCCGTGGCTGGGTCCGGCGTCGGTCGCTGCGAAGCAAAACTGGGGATTGCGCGTCCCGGCGAATTGTATGAATGTTGGTCTAACCCCCTGATAAGCGCAGCATTTGTTGTTAATCTCGGCATTTGCCGGTTAATCGTTGGCCGTATTGAGGTCGGCGTGGCATCGAGCAGCGAAGCGGAAGGACGGGAGCTGTGAGTTTCGTCGTGCTGCCGCCGGAGATCAATTCCTTGCGAATGTTCATCGGTGCAGGCACTGCGCCGATGCTGGCGGCGGCGGCAGCCTGGGACGGGCTTGCCGAAGAGTTGGGGACCGCGGCGCAATCATTTGCGTCGGTCACGGCCGGGCTGGCGGGTCAGGCGTGGCAGGGTCCGGCAGCCTTGGCGATGGCGGCAGCGGCGGCTCCCTACGCGGGGTGGTTGACCGCGGCAGCGGCTCAGTCGGCCGGGGCGGCGGGACAGGCGCGCGCAGTGGCCAGCATCTTCGAGGCGGCGCAGGCGGCGACGGTGCTTCCGGCGGCGGTGGCCGCCAACCGCGACGCATTCGTGCAGCTGGTGATGACGAATTTGTTCGGGCAGAACGCGCCGTTGATTGCTGCCGCCGAGGGTGTGTACGAGGAGATGTGGGCCGCGGATGTGGCCGCCATGTCGGGGTACTACTCCGGGGCATCGGCGATTGCCGCGCAAGTGGTGCCGTGGGCGAGTTTGCTGCAGCGATTTCCGGGTTTGGGTGCCGGCGCCACCGGCGCTACTGGCGGTGAGAGCGTCGGCACCGGCGCTACTGGCGGCGAGAGCGTCGGCACCGGCGGCGGTGAGAGCGTCGGCACCGGAGGTGCAACCGCTAGCGGCGGGGGCGTCGGCTACGTCGGAGGCGGCGTGGCTAGCGCCGGGTTAGCGGCCGGTGATCCGGCCCATGGCAGTGTAGGCCAAGGGAATTTCGGCGGTGGCGATGTTGGCGCCGGAGACGTCGTCGCGTCGAGCGCTACCAGTGCCCATGCCGGCGTTGTGAGCCCCGGCTTCATCGGTGCCCCGCTCGCGCTCGCCGCTCTGGGTCAGATGGCACGTGGCGGCACTAACTCTGCCCCGGGAACTGCCACCGAGTCAGCTCGAGCGCCAGAGCCGGCGGCTTCCGCGCCACCGGAAGCCGTTGTGGAAGTTCCAGAACTTGAAGTTCCAGCAATGGGGGTGCTGCCAACTGTGGATCCGAAAGTTGCGGCCAAGGCCGCTCCGCTGTCGACAACGCGGGTAGGCCAATCCGCGGGTTCTGGAATTCCGGAATCGACACTACGCACCGCGCAAGGTCAGCAGGCTTCAGAGACTTCAGCGGCGGAGGAGACAGCGCCGTCGTTGCGGCCGGAAGCGGCAGCGGGCCAATTACGACCTCGGGTAAGAAAGGACCCGAAGATTCAAATGCGGGGCGGCTGAACGTTCGCGCCGCGAATGCCGGCCGCGTCCGGTTAGTGGGCGGGTGCGCGCAACAGTGAGAGCACCGTGCGGCCCAGCACGATGGGGTCGACGGGATGCGGCACTGCGGCCTCGGCCCGCGACCAGCTGGCCAGCCAGGTGTCGTCCGGACGGCCGGTGAGCACCAGGATGGGCGGGCAACTGGCAAGTTCGTCTTTGAGCTGTTTGGCGATTCCCATGCCTCCGGTCGGTGTCGCCTCACCGTCGAGGATGGCCAAGTCGATGCCCCCCCGATCCATCTGGCGTATCACCATCGGACCGGTAGCCACTTCGACGTAGGTCAAATCGGGCAGATCCGGGTGCAACCGTTTGCCCAGGGCCCGCATCACCCGTTCGCGGGTCTGGACGTTGTCGCTGTAGACGAGGATCCGCAATGCGGTGCTGGAGTCGGGCACGGTGTCAGATGGTACTGGTGTCCATCGGACGCCTAGGGTGTAATCCCGCACGAGATTTCGGCGGTTGTGTACGTGACATATGGGCACAACAAGGCCAGAGTGAATATATGACCGAACAGGAAATGACCGAGCAGTGGTTAGAGGGCTGTGCGGTTCAGCGGATTATGTTCCGCGACGGTCTGGTGCTGAACTTCGACGATTACAACGAGCTGGTCATCTCGGTACCACTACAGCTGACTCTGCCGGCCATCGAAACCTCGCCCGCAGAAGTGGTCGCCATCGACCCAAACGACCCAGCCGACCACGAGCGTCCGCTCTTCGATTTCGCCGGGGCAACCTGCACAGCTTTCGTCTGGTATGACACCGGAGATCTCCATCTTGAGTTCTCCGACGGTCATCAGATCGACGTGCACCCCGATGATCGCGTCACCGCATGGGAACTGTATGGCAAATACCACGGATACGCCGCGTGCCTGGCGCCAGGCAAGCTGCGAGTTGTGCGGCATGACGTAGCCGACGCCAACGGCGACCAGTGAGGAAGCGGCAAATTGGCCAGAGCACGCCGGCGACGCGTCCCGGGAGGGGCGTTAGTCGCGCACGCGTAGTACGACCTTCCCCTTGGCGGTGCGATTCTCCAGCGATGCAATCGCCGCAGCGGCTTGGTCCAGTGGGTAGACCACTGGTTCGGGAGGAGGCAGCTTGCCCGAGCGTAGCAGCCGCTCGAGTTGTGACCACTGCTGGGCCAGCGCATCGGGGTGGGTCAGCGACCAGGCGCCCCAGCCTACCCCGACAACGTCAATGTTGTTGAGCAGAAGGCGGTTTACCTTCACGGTGGGAATCTCGCCGCCAGTGAAGCCGATGACCAACAGCCGTCCTCCCGCAGCAAGCGAGCGCAGCGAATCGGTGAACCGGTCGCCGCCGACCGGGTCTACGACGATGTCGACACCACGGCCGTTCGTCAGCTCCTGTACCGCGTCCTTGAACCCCTCGGCCAACACCACATCTGTCGCCCCGGCCACTGTCGCAAGCTCGGCCTTCTCCTGCGTGCTGACCACCGCGACGGTGCGAGACGCCCCGAGCGCCGGCGCTAGTCGCAACGTCGATGTGCCGATCCCGCCTGCCGCCCCGTGCACCAGCACCGTCTCACCGGCCTGCAGCCGGCCCCGGACCGCCAGCGCGAAGTACACCGTCAGGTCGTTGAACAGCACGCCCGCGCCCGCCTCGAAAGTCATGTTGTCCGGCAGCTTGAACACGCGCTCGGGCGACAATACCGCGACTTCGGCCATGCCGCCGGTGAGCATCGTGAGGCCGACAACCCTGTCTCCGGAACGCACTTGGCTGTTATCCGGCGCCGATCGAACCACTCCGGCGATCTCGGCGCCGAGCACGAATGGCGGCTCCGGGCGGTACTGGTAACGGCCACGGGTTAGCAGTGCGTCCGGGAAGGCCACGCCGGCAGCGTGCACCTCGATGACCACACCGGCGCTCGTGGGTTCCTCGACCTCGGCCACCTCGACCGCATCTGGTCCCTCCAGCCGAGTCACCCGTACCGCGCGCATGCCGACCAGCCTACTGGCGGGGGTGCAGACGGGCGCCAGCAGACGCAAAAGCCCCCGATTTCACTGAAATTCGGGGGCTTTGACGTCTGCTCGCCGAGGCTATTTGAGCTCGGACGACGACAGGCCCAACAGTCGGCGTGCGACCACCAGCTGCTGGATCTGCTGGGTGCCCTCGAAGATGTCCAGGATCTTGGAGTCGCGGGCCCACTTCTCCAGCAGTGATTGCTCGGAATACCCGGTAGTTCCTGCCAATTCGACGGTTTTGCAGGTGACGTCGCTGGCCATCCGGCCCGCCTTGGCCTTGCTCATCGAGGCTTCTTTGGAGTTGGGGATGTTGTTGTCGGCCTGCCAGGCTGCGCGCAGGGACAGTAGGTAGCTGGCCTCCCAGTCGGCCTCCATCCGCAGGAACTCGGCGGCCGCGGCGCTCTGGGTGTGTGAGGGCTTGTCGTAGGAGATCTCCACGCCGGCCCCGGTGAGGACACTACGGATTTCCTCCAGTGCGGCACGGCCGATCCCGACGGCCATGGCGGCCACAATCGGCCGGGTGTTGTCGAAGGTCTCCATCACCCCGGCAAAGCCCTTGCCGACCTCGATTTCCGGGTTCCCAAGTAGGTTGCCCTTGGGGATACGGGCGTTGTCGAACCGGATCACCGCAGTATCAGAACCCTTGATGCCGAGTTTGTGTTCAAGTCGTTCGACGGTCACGCCGGGATGCTCACGGGGCACGATGAACGACTTAATCGCCGGGCGGCCCAAGGATTTGTCCAGCGTGGCCCAGACCACGATGTGGGTGGCGCGGGAACCGGCGGTGACAAAGATCTTCTCGCCGTTGATCACGTACTCGTCGCCGTCGAGGGTGGCGGTCGTCGACACTGCCGCCGAGTCCGATCCGAATTCCGGTTCGGTGATGGCCATCGCTGCCCACACTTTGCCCAGCCGCTCCAGCTGCTCGTCGGTGGCTACCGCGGAGATGGCTGCGTTACCCAGCCCCTGATAGGGCAGCGACAGCATCATCGCGACGTCGCCCCAGCTGGCCTCCATCGTCTGTACCACGGCGGCCATGTTGGCACCGTTGTGGTTTTCGTCCTTGCCTTCGTCCTCGTCGCGAAGCGAATGGGCTCCGGCAAAGTTGAACGATTCGGCGGCGCCCTCGAACAAATTGATCAGGGTGTCGAGTTCGACCGGGTAGGCATGTTCCTTCAGGTCGTACTTGCGGGCTATCGGCCGCATCATCTCCGCAGCGCCCTGATGGGTCTTGACGATGATCGCCTGCAGCTTGCGCGGCAGTTCCAGATTTATTGCCATGATTGATCTTTCAGCTCGTTCTAGATGACAACAACGCCCTCGGCGACGCCGATGGCTCGCAGGTCGCGGTACCAGCGCTCAACCGGATGCTCCTTGGTGTAGCCGTGGCCGCCCAGCAGTTGCACCCCGTCCAGGCCGATCTGCATGCCCTTGTCGGAGCCAAGCCGCTTGGCTAGCGCCGCTTCCCTTGCGAACGGCAGACCCTGCTCGGCACGGGACGCCCCGCGCCAGGTGATCAGGCGCAGGCCGTCGAGCTCGATCGCGATGTTGGCGCACATGAACGCCACCGCTTGGCGATGAGCGATCGGCTCGCCGAAAGCCTGGCGTTGTTTCACATACGGGACGACGTAGTCGAGCACGGCGTGAGAGGTACCGACCGCCAGCGCCGCCCAACCCAACCGGGCCAGCGCAAGCGCCTCGGAATAGTCGTTGTCGCTGGCTTCGTCCTCGCCCAGCCGGGCGTTAAGCGGGACCGACACCCCGCAGAGTTCGACCTGGCCCAACGCCGCGCCGCGAATCCCCATGCTCGGATCCGCCTTGACGGTCAGGCCGCTGGCCGCGGACTCGACAATGAACAGTGCGGGCTTGCCGCCCAGCTGCGCGCCGACAATAAACAGCTCGGCGTCGGCGGCGGCCGGGATCAACGACTTCACGCCGTCGAGCCGGTAACCGGACGGGGTGCGCACCGCGGTGGTCTTCAGCCGGGTGGGATCGAATAGTGGCTGCGGTTCGGTGATGGCCACGCAGGCCTGCGGAACGTTCTCGCCGGCGAACTCTTTGAGATAGGTGGCCTGCTGATCGGCGCTGCCCCAATGGGTGAGCGCGGACGCCACCCCGCCAGGCGCCAGGATCGGCAGTGCCAGGCCCATGTCGCCATACGCCAGTGCCTCAGCCACCAGCACGTTGGTGACGCTGGAGCGGTGTTCGGCGATACCGTCGAAGTCCTCGGGGATGTTGATCGCGGTAATGCCCAGCTCGGCGGCCTTGGCGGTCAAGTCGGACGGGTAGGTCGCGGCGTCGTCGGCGTCGTGCGCGGCGGGTCGCAGTACCTCTTCGGCGAATTCGTCGACGGTCTCGATGATCAGCTTCTGGTCGTCATCGGGCGTCAGATCGAAGTAGTCTCGGCCGCTGGACTTCAGCCGGGTCGGTCCGCCCCGCAGGCCTTGCACCCGCTGGAACTGACGGGTGGCGGCGCCGGCAGTGGCAAACATCGTCTTCACGCCGTAGCGCAGTGATCGGTTCAGCGGATCGCGCAGGCGGTATTTGTCCAGGAACTCCTGGCCGACAATCGGGGTTAGCAGCGCCAGTGCGACGTCGATGCCGGTCCGTTTGTGGGGCGCCAGGCCGACACCGGTCGTGCGGCCGCGTCTATCGGTGCGTGCGCCGGAGGGTTTTGCAGCATTTGCAGCAGAGGTGGTGTTGGTCATACGGCAGCCTCGGTCATCGGGGTGATAGCGGACCACCCTATCTTACTCCGGAGTAAGATAGGGGTGCTTGTTAAGTTGTTCACATCCGGGACAAGCTGGTCAGCAAGGGCAGCCGGCGCTGGCCCCAGTGTCCGGCCGGTCCGTCGTACACGCCAGGCATCTGATAGCCGCATGCTTGGCAGCGGCCGTCCTCGGTGAGGGCGTAATGTCGTATCGAATACCAGTCGCGAACGATCACCGTTGCCCGGCAGCCTGGGCACGAGGTGCTGCCACCCACGGCATCGTGAACGTTTCCGGTGTAGACGAAGCGCAGGCCTTCGCCAATGCCGATCTCGCGGGCTCGGGTCAATGTGGCGGTTGGTGTAGCCGGGGTGTCCATCATCTTGTAGTCGGGATGGAACGCGGTGAAATGCACCGGCACGTCGACGCCCAGGTTTTCGCGGATCCATCTGCATTCGGCAGCGACTTCCGCGTCGCTGTCGTTACGTCCGGGAATCAGCAGGGTGGTGATCTCCAACCACACATTCGTCTGGTGCCGCAGGTAGGCCAGGGTGTCCAGGACGTTGCGCAGGTGACTGACGCAAACCTTGCGATAAAAGTCTTCGGTGAATGCCTTTAGGTCGACGTTGGCGGCGTCGACACGCCGGTAGAATTCCGCGCGGGGCTCAGGACACATGTACCCGGCCGTCACCGCGACGGCTTTGATTCCCTGGTCGTGGCAGGCGTCGGCTACATCGGCGGCATACTCCCAGAAGATCGTTGGGTCGTTGTAGGTGAATGCCACGCTGCGGCAACCCAATTCGTGTGCGGTCCGGGCGATGTCGGCCGGGGCCGCCCGACTGGCCAGGACGTCGATCTCGCGGGACTTGGAGATATCCCAGTTCTGGCAGAACTTGCACGCCAGGTTGCACCCGGCGGTGCCGAAAGACAGCGTCGCCGAACCTGGCAAGAAGTGGTTGAGCGGCTTTTTCTCGATCGGATCGACACAGAATCCGCTAGAGCGTCCGTAGCTGGTGAGCTTCACTTGATCGTCAAATCGGCCGCGGACGAAACACAGGCCACGCTGTCCCTCGTGAAGTTTGCATGCGCGTGGACATACATCGCACTGGATCCGGCTGTCGTGCAGTCGGTGCCAGTGTTTGGTTGCGATGGTGAACGGGTCGCTCATGGCGCTCTCGAGCGCCAGGTTACCCGGCGTTGAGCCGTGTCAGCACCTCGTCGTGCAACAGACCGTTGGTTGCAACGGCGCTGCCCCCGTGTGGGCCGGCGACGCCGTCCAGGCTGGTGAGCCGCCCGCCCGCCTCACGCACCACGATGTCCAGTGCCGCCAGATCCCATACCGACACTTGCGGTTCGGCGGCAATATCGACGGCGCCCTCGGCCACCAGGCAGTAAGACAGAAAGTCGCCGTAAGCACGCACGCGCCACACGGTATCGGTCAACCCGATGAAGCGTTCACGTAGACCCGGCCGCGCCCACCCGGACAGACTGGAAAACGACAAGCTCGCCGAATGCAGCTCTGCCACAGAGGAAACCGACAGCCGGTGTGGACGCGCACCATCGACGGATGCGAACGCGCCCCGGCCGCGTGCCGCCCACCACCGCCGTTGCAGCGCCGGCGCACTCACCACACCGACCGACGGGACGCCATCTTCAAGCAGCGCGATCAAACTGGCCCACACCGGCACCCCGCGCACAAAGTTTTTGGTGCCGTCGATCGGGTCTACGATCCACTGCCGTCCGGTGAAGGTCGTTGATCCGCCGAACTCCTCGCCCAAGACGCCGTCGCCGGGCCGGTCGCGGCCCAGCGTCTGGCGCACGTCGGATTCGACCGCCCGATCGGCGTCGGTCACCGGCGTCAAATCCGGTTTGGTGTCGATGCGCAGATCGAGCGCCCCGAACCGGACCCGCGTCAATTCGTCCGCACGGTCGGCCAGAGCCAGCGCAAGCATTAGATCGTCGTGGCTCACTGGTGCACCATCCTTTCGCCGAGCGTGTACCCAGTGCGATTTTTCGCGTGCGTTCTTGCACTGAGTTCACGCTCGGCGTAATAACGGCTCATGCCAGCAGTCCTACCATGGCCGGGTGGGATGGGAGTTTGGCGTGCTACTCATACTGATCGCGGTCCTAGCGGTATTTCTTGCTCCGCGGCTTATCCCGCGCGGCCCGCGGGGAGATCTGGCCAGCGGCACGCTCCTGGTGACCGGAGTCAGCCCGCGACCGGACGCAGGCGGCCAGCAGTATGTCACCATCGCCGGGATCATCACTGGGCCCACGGTCAATGAGTACGCCGTGTATCAGCGCATGGCCGTCGACGTCGACCAGTGGCCGACCGTCGGTCAAATACTTCCGGTGGTGTACTCGCCGAAGAATCCTGACAATTGGACGTTTACGCCCAACGGGCCGCCTGTCGGTTAGGCGCCGGGTTACCCTGCCGCGGGTGGGTGGGCCATCACCGTGAGCCGAACCCCGTATCGAGGTAGGACGCCGGAGGCTCGCCCTGCTGCCACTGGCACCCCCGGTACACCTGGCATCCCGTGCTCGGCCACGTCGGTCCCCGGGAGTGTGGTCAGGCCGGCGGGCGACAATGCCGAGACAGGGCGCGTCGAGGGCGCGGCCCAGCTCGGTGGGACCGATAGTTGCCCAATCGAGTTTGCCCGGCCGACACTCGCGAGCACCGTGTTGCCGACGCTCGCCGCACCGCCGGCACCCGACGCAGACACCCCACCGCCGGGACTGGTCGCGGAAACCAACTCGCCGATCCCAAAGTCGCCCGGTGTCACCTCCGCGGGATTCTCGTCGCCGACGTTCAAAAGGCCTAGGTTGCTCTCGGCCCCGATGGTCCCGGCAACAAAGGACTCGACATCCTGCGTCACACCTACCGTGGCATATCCAGCGAATATGGCGTCAAGGAAGGTGAAGTCCTCAGGGATGAAGCTCGGAATCGTCAGCGCTTGCAGCGCTTGGGTCACCGTCTCAATCAGCAGCGACAGTGGGTCGGTGGCCTGGCTGACCGCGGCGGCCTGAGCGGTCAGGCCGGCCGGGTTGGTGGTCTGCCGCGGCGGGGAGAACGGTGTCAGCAGGGCCGCAGCCGCTGAGGCGGTGGCGTAACCGTACATCGCGGCGGCGTCCTGGGCCCACATCTCGGCGTACTGTGCCTCGGTGGCCGCGATCGCCGCAGTGTTCTGGCCGAAGAAGTTCGTCGCGATCAGTGCTAGCAGCTGTATCCGGTTGGCCGCTACCACCGGTGGCGGCAGGGTCATTGCGTATGCTTGCTCGAAGGCCAGCGCTGCCGCCCTGGCTTGGATCGCTGTTTGCTGTGTCTTTTCGGCGGTCGTGTACAGCCAACCGATATAGGGAGCGGCCGTCACCGCCATCGATTCCGCTGCCGGTCCACGCCAATGCAAGGCGGCCAGTCCGGACAGCACCGATCCATATGCCTCGGCTGTGGTGGCCAACTCGGCGGCCAGCGAATCCCAGCCGCCCGCGGCAGCCAACAGCGATCCTGCCCCAGGGCCGGTGTACATCCGGGCGGAGTTGACTTCCGGTGGTAACAGTGCGAAATCCATTGTGTCTCAGCTCCTTACATTTGTGCGGATACGGTGTCGTGCTGGTCGAGAACTGAATGGGTCAAGGTGGAGTGCCAGCGGTGTTGCTGGCACTGGCCGTTTCGACGACGATGGCACCCCGGATGCCTGTGACCAACGCTGGGGGCACCGTCATCGCATGAGCCTGCTCGAATGCCGCCGCCGCCGCTCTGGCTTGGGTAGCGGTCTGCTTGGTCTGCGCGGCGGTCCGCTCCAGCCATTCCACGTATGGAGCCGACATGGCCAGCATCGACGTGGACGCCGGGCCCCACCAGTGCATACCGGTCAGACGCGCAATCACCGAGCCGTAGTTCTCTGCTGCGGATGCTAACTCCGCGGCCAGCGCATCCCAGCTGGCCGCGGCAACCAACATTGAATTCGGTCCGGGACCGCTGTACATACGCGCGGAGTTGATCTCCGGTGGTAAGAACGCGTAGTCCATTACTCCGCAGGCCCCTAACGTCGATTGCGCACCCAGCCCAATTCGGACCTCGGTGTGGGCATGCGGGAGACGGCAGTGGCTCCCCCCATGGTCACGAGCGGCTCCGAGTGGGCTCCGCTCGGGCGCAGGCCGGCTGATACTTGTTGACCAGTGCGGCAACTCGTGCCGCGGCCAGTGTACAACTGGGCGGGCAGGTTGTATGGCAGTCGACTGACGGCGGATCGGAGATTGATCGACGCCGTGCCGGCCGCATCGAGATGCGCTCTCACAGCGCGGCTATGCCCAAATATTCTGTGGGTCAAGCGATATGCAGCCGATGGACGGCCGCTGGTTCGGCAGCTGTCGGCAACTGTAAGCCATTTCTGGGACTTTGCTGTGAAAAGCTGGGCGATGGTTGTGGACCTGGACGAGCCACCCGTGCGATAGGTGAGATTCATTCTCGCCCTGACGGGTTGCGTCTGTCATCGGTCGATAAGGACTAACGGCCCTCAGGTGGGGACCAACGCCCCTGGGAGATAGCGGTCCCCGCCAGTAACGTACCGCTGAACCGACGGGATGTATCCGCCCCAGCGAAGGAGACGGCGATGAGCGATCCTCGGCCAGCTCGGGCAGTGGTCGTTGGTATCGACGGGTCAAGGGCGGCAACGCATGCGGCGTTGTGGGCGGTCGATGAGGCGGTGAACCGAGACATTCCGCTGCGACTGGTGTACGTCATCGATCCGTCCCAACTGTCCGCCGCCGGCGAGGGCGGTGGGCAATCAGCGGCCCGAGCGGCGCTGCACGACGCCTCTCGGAAGGTCGAGGCCACCGGGCAACCGGTCAAGATCGAAACGGAGGTTCTGTGCGGCAGGCCGCTCACCAAGCTGATGCAGGAGTCCAGGTCCGCGGCGATGCTGTGCGTCGGTTCGGTGGGGCTTGATCATGTCCGCGGTCGCCGGGGTTCGGTCGCGGCGACCCTGGCTGGGTCGGCCTTATGCCCCGTGGCGGTGATTCACCCGTCGCCGGCCGAGCCAGCGACAACCTCCCAGGTCAGCGCGGTTGTCGCGGAGGTGGACAATGGTGTGGTGCTGCGGCACGCATTCGAGGAGGCCAGGCTGCGCGGAGTTCCGCTGCGGGCCGTGGCTGTCCACGCTGCTGAAACACCCGATGACGTCGAACAGGGCAGCCGGTTGGCGCATGTACACCTGAGCCGTCGGCTCGCCCACTGGACCCGGCTCTACCCCGAGGTGCGGGTGGATCGGGCCATCGCCGGCGGCAGTGCGTGCCGTCATCTGGCCGCCAACGCAAAGCCGGGTCAGCTGTTCGTCGCGGACTCACACTCCGCGCACGAATTGTGCGGTGCATACCAGCCCGGATGCGCCGTACTTACGGTACGCAGTGCCAACTTGTAGGGAGCGGATCTTGGGAGTGGTGCCCTGGTGGTAAAGGTCTTCTTGGTCGATGACCACGAGGTGGTGCGTCGTGGTCTGGTTGACTTGCTTGGGGCCGATCCCGAGCTTGACGTCGTAGGTGAGGCGGGTTCGGTCGCCGAGGCGATGGCCAGGGTTCCTGCCGCGCGCCCAGATGTCGCGGTGCTGGATGTCCGGTTGCCCGATGGCAACGGCATTGAACTGTGCCGCGATCTGTTGTCCCGCATGCCCGATCTGCGCTGTCTGATCCTCACGTCCTACACCTCTGACGAGGCCATGCTAGATGCGATTCTCGCCGGTGCCAGCGGATATGTCGTCAAAGACATCAAGGGAATGGAGTTGGCGCGCGCCGTCAAAGATGTGGGCGCTGGACGGTCGCTGCTGGACAATCGGGCCGCGGCCGCGCTGATGGCCAAGCTGCGCGGTGCCGCCGAGAAGCAGGACCCGCTATCAGGCCTTACCGACCAGGAGCGGACGCTACTGGGCCTGCTTAGCGAGGGCCTGACCAACAAGCAGATCGCCGACCGAATGTTCCTAGCCGAAAAGACGGTGAAGAACTACGTGTCGCGGTTGCTGGCCAAGCTGGGCATGGAACGTCGGACGCAAGCCGCGGTATTCGCGACGGAGTTGAAGCGCTCGCGGCCACCCGGTGATGGACCATGACAACAGGGGGCCTCGTCGACGAAAACGACGGCGCCGCAATGCGTCCACTGCGTCACACGCTCTCCCAACTACGCCTGCACGAGCTGCTGGTCGAGGTGCAGGACCGGGTCGAGCAGATCGTCGAGGGCCGGGACCGCCTCGATGGTCTGGTGGAGGCCATGCTCGTGGTCACAGCGGGCCTGGACCTGGAGGCAACCCTACGCGCTATCGTGCATTCAGCGACCAGCCTTGTCGATGCGCGCTATGGCGCTATGGAGGTGCACGACCGGCAGCATCGGGTATTGCACTTTGTCTATGAAGGCATCGACGAGGAGACCGTTCGGCGGATCGGCCACCTACCGAAAGGCCTAGGCGTCATCGGGCTGCTCATCGAAGATCCCAAACCGTTACGGCTGGACGATGTTTCTGCGCACCCGGCCTCGATTGGTTTTCCGCCGTATCATCCGCCGATGCGTACCTTCCTCGGGGTACCGGTTCGGGTGCGCGATGAATCGTTCGGCACTCTGTACCTGACTGACAAGACCAACGGGCAACCGTTCAGCGACGACGACGAGGTTCTGGTCCAGGCGCTGGCGGCCGCCGCGGGTATCGCAGTCGCGAATGCCCGGCTCTACCAGCAGGCTAAGGCGCGTCAGTCGTGGATCGAGGCCACCCGTGACATCGCCACCGAGTTGTTGTCCGGCACCGAACCCGCGACGGTGTTCCGGCTTGTCGCCGCGGAGGCGCTCAAGCTGACGGCGGCTGACGCTGCCCTGGTAGCCGTTCCCGTCGACGAGGACATGCCTGCCGCTGACGTGGGGGAGCTGCTGGTGATTGAAACAGTCGGCAGCGCTGTGGCTTCCATTGTTGGGCGAACGATTCCGGTGGCGGGCGCGGTGCTGCGGGAGGTCTTCGTCAACGGCATTCCGCGACGGGTCGACCGGGTCGATTTGGAAGGCCTGGACGAACTGGCCGACGCAGGTCCGGCGCTGCTGTTGCCGCTGCGGGCCAGAGGTACCGTAGCGGGTGTCGTTGTTGTGCTGAGTCAAGGCGGTCCAGGGGCTTTCACCGACGAACAACTCGAGATGATGGCCGCGTTCGCCGACCAGGCCGCGCTGGCTTGGCAATTGGCCACTTCGCAACGTCGGATGCGCGAACTCGACGTACTGACCGACCGGGATCGTATCGCCCGTGACCTCCATGACCATGTCATCCAGCGGCTCTTCGCGATTGGCCTGGCTTTGCAGGGTGCTGTCCCGCACGAACGTAATCCTGAAGTGCAGCAACGACTCTCGGACGTGGTAGACGATCTGCAAGACGTTATACAGGAAATCCGGACCACCATTTATGACCTGCACGGAGCATCGCAGGGTATCACTCGGCTCCGGCAGCGAATCGATGCGGCCGTAGCCCAATTTGCCGACTCGGGGTTGCGCACCAGCGTTCAATTCGTGGGTCCATTGTCGGTGGTCGACAGCGCGCTCGCCGATCAGGCCGAGGCGGTGGTTCGGGAAGCGGTCAGCAACGCGGTTCGCCATGCGAAGGCCAGCACGTTGACCGTCCGGGTCAAAGTCGACGACGACTTGTGCATCGAGGTGACCGACAACGGCCGCGGGCTGCCCGACGAGTTCACCGGAAGCGGCTTAACGAACCTGCGGCAGCGGGCAGAGCAGGCCGGCGGCGAATTCACCCTCGCGAGCGTACCGGGCGCGAGCGGAACAGTGCTGCGATGGTCAGCACCGTTGTCGCAGTAGCTCTTCCGGCCACTCAACGACCTGGGACAGTTCGCGCCGTGGCGTCGGTGGCAACGGGTCGGCATTGATCGGTGCCCAACCCACTCGCAGCAGCATCTGGGGGTAGCCGCCGGCGCCGAACACCTCGGCACGGACCGCGTCGCGGGTCTTGGCGATCTCCAGCGGTTCGGTGATCGGGCAGCACGCCAGCCCCATTGCCGTCGCGGTCAACAAGACGATGCTGGCGGCCTCGCCGGCGCGCAGCCGGGCCAACCGGTCGTCTGTCTCGGTGCCTAGTGCCAGGATCGCGGCGCCGTCGTCAGCGGGTAAGACGTCGGACGGCTGAGACAGACCGGGCCCGGCGAACAGGCGACCGGGGATCGGGGCACTGGGGTCTGATGGCGGCTCGTTGCGGGCGGGAACCCCGGCCACTGAACCGTAGCGCCCACTCCAAATGGTGAGCTCGCGCAGATATTCCTCGTCGGTCACGTGGTCCAAGACAGCCTGCGCCACAATGGCTTTCATTCGGTCTAGGGCACTGACCTGCCGCAGCATGACCCCGCCACGGGCTGCTCTTGCGGCCATCAACGCGATGTCACCTCCTGGCACCGGCCAGCAACTGTAGGCGCGCCGATCGGTGCGTCGCCGCGGTATGGCCGCCGCCAAGGCGACATCGGCCTGATCGGGAACAAGCGGTTGTACCCCGATGGTGGCCAGATGGCAGCGGTCCTTGGGATCGGGGAAACGGTTTACCTTGGCCTGCCAGCCCAGCGACGCCAAAGCGACGACGCAGTGGTGCAATGCCACACCACAGCTGAGGATCAACTCACGCCCGTCCGGATCGGTGCTACGCAGCTGCATATCGGGTCTAGAGAACAGCTCCAGACTCGTCGGGCATACCCGCCACCGCCACGGCTGCGTGTTGTGGATGGAGGGGGCCCGGACGGCCAGGGTGAGAACCGTTCGCACGGTTTCGGCGTCCGGGAAATGGGTGTTCATGGCTGCCGGGCCTTTCCCATCAACGGCTGCGGTCATCTATTAAGGATCGCGCGTCGACAGCCGCGGTGGCAGAGCACGAAGGCTCGCCAGCGGAGGACCTTTGGCCCTGCCTCAACGGCTCCTCGCAGCGGAGAGTGGTACTGACGGTTGCAGATAATCCGGATCACCGGGGAAGGCGCTGACCATGAATCACCTAACGACACTTGACGCCGGGTTTCTCAAGGCAGAAGACGTGGATCGGCACGTGAGTCTGGCAATCGGCGCTCTGGCGGTCATCGAGGGGCCGGCTCCCGATCAGGAAGCCTTCTTATCGTCGCTCGCTCAACGCCTACGTCCCTGTACCCGGTTCGGGCAGCGGTTACGCCTGCGCCCGTTCGACCTCGGTGCACCCAAATGGGTGGACGATCCCGACTTCGATCTTGGCCGTCATGTGTGGCGCATCGCCTTGCCGCGGCCTGGCAACGAAGACCAGTTATTCGAGCTGATCGCCGATCTGATGGCGCGTCGTTTGGACCGGGGTCGACCGCTGTGGGAGGTCTGGGTCATCGAAGGCCTGGCGGACAGCAAGTGGGCGATCCTGACCAAACTGCACCACTGCATGGCCGACGGAATCGCGGCGACTCACCTGCTAGCTGGGCTCTCCGATGAAAGTATGAGCGACAGCTTCGCGAGCAACATCCACACGACCATGCAGTCGCAATCCGCATCTGTGCGGCGGGGTGGATTCCGTGTCAATCCAAGCGAGGCGTTGACCGCGTCGACCGCCGTGATGGCAGGCATCGTTCGCGCGGCCAAGGGTGCCAGTGAGATCGCGGCCGGCGTGCTAAGTCCCGCCGCGTCGTCGTTGAACGGGCCGATCAGTGATTTGCGTCGCTACAGCGCAGCAAAGGTCCCTCTCGCCGACGTCGAACAGGTGTGCCGGAAATTCGACGTCACCATCAATGATGTTGCGCTTGCCGCGATTACGGAAAGCTACCGCAACGTCCTCATCCAGCGGGGTGAGCGGCCTAGGTTTGATTCGCTGCGTACGCTAGTGCCGGTCTCGACGCGTTCCAACAGCGCTTTGAGCAAGACCGATAACCGTGTTTCGTTAATGCTGCCCAACCTGCCGGTGGATCAAGAGAACCCGCTGCAGCGGCTGCGGATCGTGCACTCGCGGCTGACTCGGGCCAAGGCGGGGGGACAGAGACAATTCGGAAATACTTTGATGGCGATTGCCAACCGCCTTCCGTTCCCCATGACCGCATGGGCGGTCGGGCTGTTGATGCGGCTGCCGCAGCGTGGTGTTGTCACCGTGGCGACAAATGTGCCGGGTCCACGACGGCCGCTGCAGATTATGGGCAGACGGGTGCTTGACCTATACCCGGTTTCGCCGATCGCGATGCAACTGCGCACCAGTGTCGCGATGCTCAGCTACGCCGACGACCTGTACTTCGGGATCCTGGCCGACTACGACGTGGTAGCAGATGCCGGCCAGCTGGCGCGAGGAATTGAAGACGCCGTCGCACGGCTGGTGGCGATCAGTAAGCGGCGCAAGGTGACTCGCAGGCGCGGAGCGCTATCGCTGGTTGTGTGACGAGGCCTCGCAGGCAAAGGTCTGGCTGCGGTCCGGTTCCGGACCGAACCTGAAGTGGCGGCCGGTGATCTCCCACGGGATCACCCGCACACAGTGACGTTTCAGCGTCGCGGTCCACGGTAGTAACTGGGCGCGTTCGGCTTCGCGGACCCCCGCGTCGGTCGTCAGCACCTGGGCGCGAACCTTGACGATCACGCTCCAGCCCTCGGCAACGTTGTGGTCGTCCGCCTCGAAAGCCACCGCGCACTTCGCGACGGCTGAAAATAATTTGGCGCCCTCCGCGGTACGAAACAGCACGGTGCGGCCTTGCACCACGAAATTGACTGGAAGATCCCAGGCTCATCAGCAAAGGTGGTAACTAGCCGACCGAGTGCAACGCTGCCCAGCCGGTGCCAACTTTCGTCTTCTGACAGCACGGTAACGGAATCGTCGATCATGGCTCAACCGTTCGACTTGACTCACCAAGAATGCCCGCGAAACACCCTCGGTGCCTCACGTAAATATGCCCGCGACATGGTGACCGTCGTGAGGCATGGGAAGTGGGTTGTCGATGAGATCTCGCGCGGAGGTCACCAGCAGGTACGCCAAGGCGTATGTGCAGGCTTTGAAGAAGAGCCGGGGCCGGATTTTCGACCAGGTGGTTGACCTGACGGGCTAGTCACGTGATAACGCGCGGCGCCGGCTTGTCGCAGCGGCCAAGCTATCGCCGGGGCTGGGCCGCAGTGTTGCCAAGCGGCGGCGCAAACCGCGTTCGCTGAAGTACTCCTATGACGCGCTGAAGGTGTTGCAGAGGGTGTGGTCCGCCTCGGGTGGGCAGTGCGGGAAGTATCTTGCCGCCTCGATGGTGCTGCAGCTTGATGGGTTGGAACGTCACGGTGTGTTGGAGTTTGGGCGTGACCGCTATGGCCCCGAGGTGCGTGAGGAGCTGTTGGCGATGAGTGCGGCCAGCATCGATCGTTATCTGAAGACCGCGAAGGCCAAAGACCAGATATCGGGTGTGTCGACGACGAAACCCTCACCACTGCTGCGTAATTCGATCAAGGTTCGCAGGGCCGGCGATGAGGTCGAGGCGGAGCCGGGGTTCTTCGAGGGCGACACCGTCGCCCATTGCGGTCCGACGCTCAAAGGCGAGTTCGCCCACACCCTGAACTTGACCGACGTGCACATCGGATGGGTGTTCACCCGCACCGTCCGCAACAACGCCCGTACCCACATCCTCGCCGGGCTCAAAGCTTCTGTCACCGAGATCCCGCATGGGATAACGGGTTTAGATTTCGACAACGGCACCGTGTTTCTCAACAAGCCGGTCATCAGCTGGGCCGGCGACAACGGTATCTACTTCACCCGCTTTCGCCCGTACAAGAAAAACCACTAGGCCACCATCGAGTCCAAGAACAACCACCTGGTCCGCAAGTACGCGTTCTACTACCGCTATGACACCGCCGAGGAACGCGCCGTGCTCAACCGGATGTGGAAGCTGGTCAACGACCGCCTCAACTACCTCACCCCGACCATCAAACCGATCGGGTATGCCAGCAGCGCCGACGGCCGCCGCCGACGCCTCTACGATGCCCCACAGACGCCGCTGGACCGGCCACTGGCCGCAAGGGTGCTCTCCGCGGCCCAGCAGGCCGACCTGATCACCTACCGAGACAGCCTCAACCCCGCCCAGATCGGCCGCAAAATCGCCGACCTGCAGAACCGACTCCTCATCTTGGCCAAGGAGAAAACCGAGCAGCTCTACCTCGCTAACATCCCCACCGCCCTACCCGACATCCACAAAGGCATCCTGATCAAGGCGGGCTGAACCAACCCGTTTCACGGGCATTTCTATCTGAGGCATTACGCCCTTTCTCGGGCGTCTGGCGAATCTGCAAGACGCTGTCCAGCGGCCGCCGTGGTGTGGGGGCGGGAACTGCTGCCAACGGCGGGGCTATCCCTACCCGGATCAAGGCTTGCGGCTCGCCTCGCTGCCTCGTCAGGCCCCGCACGATGTCACGACTGTCACTGGATTCGATCAGATGGGTCAACGTGCAGGTAGCCATGCCGGCCATGGTGCACTCGAGTAGGATGGTCGACAGCACTTCGCCACACCTCAGTGCGTCGGCTCGCGTGTCGCTAGGGGTCGACAGCACAAGGACTTTCGATCGGTCATCAGCTAGCTCGGCACGGCGATTCTGGTAGCTCCGGACCGGGAAGTCACGGCCCAGGTCAACCCGCAAGCGTTCGGCGTCTGATGCCAGCGTATCCGGCGGCACACCATGGGCCAGCACGAACGGTGAAGTCCACCATTCGAGTTCGGCGTGATAGTACGGATCGTCCCGCCGCAGGACTTCGCTGAGTTGTGACGCTACCACCAGTCGTGTTCGCTGGTCGTCGGATACCACATCAAGCATCGCAACGTCTTTGTCGACGGCGTCGCGCAGCGCGGGCTCAAACAGGTGCCAGTACATCGGGCTGTCAAACGGAAGCCGATCGGTTCGGCGCTGCAGAATCGCCTGGGCGCGGTTTCGCTGTCCCGCCGTGACGTGATCGATGGGACTGAATTCGACGGTGGCCAACTGGTCAGGTTGGTTCGGCTGGGGAAAGCGAGTGATATTCGCCTGCCAGTGCGCGGCCGTCATGGCGATGCGAAGGTGATCGAGTACGGCACCGCAACTGATGATCGCTTGCCGGCCGGAATGGTCGGTGGCCGGCACCGTTCGGTGGCGGTTGACGAACAGGTGCACAGTAGTGTGCTCGGAGCCGCTTTCGGCCACCCAACGCCAGGGCTGGCTGTTGTGCACCGACGGCGCCCGGCATGCCAGCAAGACTGCGTTCTTGAGCACCTGTATGTCCACAACGTTGACGGTATGGTCATCCGGTTTGATCAAATAGGGTCATTGGTCCTCTCAATGAAATCCCTTGCGTCACTGTCGTTTCAGCGGTGTCTGCGCGAGAATTCTAGTTTGGTCGCGGCGCTGGACCGGCTCGATGCTGCGGTCGATGAGCTGAGCGCTTTGTCGTTTGATGCGTTGACCACTCCGGAGCGGGATCGCGCCCGTCGCGACCGGGACCATCATCCTTGGTCCCGCTCCCGCTCGCAGTTGTCGCCACGAATGGCGCACGGTGCAGTGCACCAATGCCAGTGGCCGAAGGCGGTTTGGGCTGTCATTGACAATCCATGAAGATGCCTGCCGCATCATATCCGTTGTGCTCGTTGTTCTAGAAGTCCGGCGTGCTGAGCCATCGGTGCGTCACGATGTGTCGATTCATTCGGTAACGATTGTTTAGTTAACCCTTGTACGAGACCCTTCTGGGCGGCTGATTGGGCTGGGGTTGCGATGGTTTTGGGCTTTTCGTGGCTGCCGCCGGAGATCAACTCGGCGCGCATGTTTGCCGGAGCCGGCTCGGGGCCGTTGTTTGCGGCGGCCTCGGCGTGGGAGGGGCTAGCCGCGGATTTGTGGGCATCGGCATCGTCGTTTGAGTCGGTGCTCGCCGCGTTGACGACTGGGCCGTGGACCGGTCCGGCGTCGATGTCGATGGCTGCTGCCGCGTCTCCGTATGTCGGGTGGTTGAGCACGGTGGCGTCGCAGGCGCAGCTGGCGGCCATTCAGGCTCGCGCGGCAGCGACGGCGTTTGAGGCCGCGTTGGCGGCCACGGTGCATCCGACGGCGGTGACGGCGAATCGGGTGTCGCTGGCGTCGTTGATAGCGGCGAACGTTTTGGGTCAGAACACCCCGGCGATCGCAGCCACGGAGTTCGATTACCTGGAGATGTGGGCTCAGGATGTGGCTGCGATGGTGGGCTATCACGCTGGGGCAAAGTCCGTGGCGGCGACGTTGGCGCCATTTAGTCTGCCGCCGGTGAGCTTAGCCGGGTTGGCCGCGCAGGTGGGTACCCAGGTTGCCGGGATGGCGACGACGGCGTCGGCTGCCGTGACGCCGGTGGTCGAGGGTGCGATGGCGTCGGTGCCGACCGTGATGAGCGGGATGCAGTCGCTGGTGTCGCAGCTGCCGTTGCAACATGCGTCGATGTTGTTTCTCCCGGTCCGCATCCTGACGTCGCCGATAACGACGTTGGCGAGTATGGCGCGTGAAAGCGCGACCAGGTTAGGTCCGCCGGCTGGCGGGTTGGCTGCCGCGAATACGCCGAACCCGAGTGGTGCGGCTATTCCGGCGTTCAAGCCGCTAGGCGGTCGGGAATTGGGTGCGGGGATGTCCGCTGGCTTAGGGCAGGCTCAGTTGGTGGGGTCGATGTCGGTGCCGCCGACGTGGCAGGGGTCGATACCCATTTCGATGGCTTCTTCAGCGATGTCCGGGTTGGGTGTGCCGCCTAACCCAGTCGCGCTGACGCAGGCGGCCGGGGCCGCCGGTGGTGGTATGCCGATGATGCTGATGCCAATGAGTATTAGCGGTGCCGGCGCTGGTATGCCCGGTGGGCTGATGGATCGTGATGGTGCGGGTTGGCATGTCACGCAGGCACGTCTCACTGTGATTCCACGAACCGGGGTTGGCTAGCAGCGCGGGTCAGTATTCGTAGTCCGGTCTGTGTGACGGAGGTCGGAGCGGGCTCCGGCTCGACAACATCGAATCAGCTCGCTTGCATTGAGGGGCGTAGTTATGCCAAACCGATGGGAAGGAGATCCTTATCGCTCTCGGTCAGTTCCTCTACCTTAGCGCCGTTGCCGCCACGCAAGTCAACCCTGCCACGCGTGACTCGGCCGACGAGATCGTCCATGGGCAATTGGCGAAGAATTTTGTGGTAGAGCGCACGTATCGTGGGTGCCGGCTCAACACCGAGTTCCTCTGCGAGCGTGGACTTGAGTCTATGATATGCGTCGATTGCCGCGGACTGGTATTCGTTCACGTAGTAGCCGAGCATTAACTGCTTCCATAACGACTCGCGATAAGGATGCATCGCAACGAGTCTTTCCAATTTAGGGATAACGACGTCGGCGCGTCCGCAGGCGATTGCAGCTTCGGCCAGCTTCGTATGGACGAGGAGCTCATCTTCGGTCAACGCCCTGCTGAACATTTGGACAAACATAAAGCTGCGTAGGTCCCCCAGTACTGGACCGCGCCAATTCTGCAAGGCCGAATCTAGATAACGGATCGCCTCGCTAAAATATCCTTTGGCAGAAGCGCGCAGTCCCGATTCTTTCGCTGCCACGAAACGGTCGAGATCGCATTGCTGTCGATCTCCAATGAGAAGGCGATAGCCCGGCGGCTCACTAACCAAGATGTTGCGCGAATCAACGCCTGCATCGCTCAGGGTCCGGCGAAGGTTGCAAATGTACGTGTGGACGGTGCGTCGGGCTCGTGCAGGTGGCGACTTCTCCCAGATTGCCTGGACCAGTGCGTCGGCCGCTACGACTTGGTTCCGGGATAGCAACAGCATGGCGAGCACGGCACGTTGTTTCGGCGTTCCCAATGGCAGTTTGGTGCCCCGGAGGTTTAGTTCCAGTGGTCCTAAGACGTTGAATTGCACAGCACCTGCCGTCGTTGCGTTCAAAACTCCACTCCTGTGATTGGGCGAAAACGGCCGTTGCCCCACAAGATCCCGCCGGCTTGTCCGGTGCCGGGGGCCGATCGGCGCCGTTGCCGATCAACGGGGGCCCAACAAGAGTCGCCGCCGCCACCCCTACCGACTCCGGGGCCACGCTGACAAACAGCATCGAAACCTCCTACCGCCAAATGTCGACGACTCGGCCGCGCTCACCGTCCGCTTCCGCCGAGGTGGGCAACCGGCCAACCCCAACGATCCCGAACGCGCCACGGACGGGCGCAGGAACAAACCTCACCAACATCGCCAGAATGTGGTGCACAATGCACCTGGTGCCTCGATCTCATCTCGTGGTAGTGCCGAGACCCTCACAGCGCGGACGAGCGCGGCGGACCCCTGAACCACTCCGGGTTTCATGCACACTTCGTTACGTGTGACCGGTGTGCTGCCCGATCGGTTGTTGAACCAGCGTTTCGATGTCGCCGGAGTCGAGGTCGACCAGCCGGGCGGTCAGCCAGTCACTGTGGTGTTCGCCGAGGGCGGGTGCGAGCTGGCCGGCGAGGTCGTGGACGTGCTGGCGAGCGTGGTAGAGGTCCACGATCGGGGTGGCTTCGGGCAGGATCGCGGTGGCCAGGTTCCAGATCCAGGGGGCGCCATCCCACGCCCGCAGGTGCGGCAGTGGTAGCAGGCGCGGAGCAACCGGACCCGGTCCAGCACGGTATCGAGGTTCTTGTCGCGGTAACCGACGAACCACGCGCAATGCCCTTGCCCGCAATCGATGCGCTGGCCCCGGTGCCCGGTGTCGGCGCCCAGCAGCTGCTCCAGCAGCGAGGAGCCCAGCCGGGTCATCGCAGTGCGGATCGCCAACTCCACTGCGACCAGGTCGGCACCGAGGATCCCAGCGCACCGACCGCGAGCGCAACCAGCCGCTCTACCTCGGCGGTGAACTCCGCCGCGATCTGGTCGCAGAGCCCCCTTTTTTGTGCCCCGTTGTGCCGGCCGGGGGCGCCGTGGCCGCCGGGTTCGGTGGGCGGGCCTCGCAGATCGCCTCGTTGACCGCCACGATCTGCTCACTGACCTGCGCGAAACGGTGATAGTTGGCCAACTCGGCGCGCACCTTGTCCACCTCCTCGACCGAGAGCTGCCGCCCCTTGGTACCCCGCCCGGCCACCGTGCGCGTCCACAAATATCGCGGCCCATGCCCGGGGTGACCCTCTTGCGCGCACACACAATTGGGCTTGCCGCAGCGGCGATAGTTCTCACTGATCGAGCCGCGCCGGAAATCGCCGGTCGCGGCCAACTGGTCATACAGTCGCGCTCGCCGCTGCTCCAGATCCTCCAGCGAGTCCTCGCCCACCCGCGTCTCCCCATTCTGGTTGTTTATCCAACAACCAGAATACACCGCGCCCAGCCTCAACTCCCGCTACCTACATTCGTGTTGCACACCCACCCCGCGCCGGGGCTGTGCCTTCATCACTCGCAAAGAGATGCTCGACCCCGGCTCCGCCGCGCCGAGGCGGGCACACCAAGATCCTGCACCGCCTGATGAGCCGCCAACCGATCATGGGCCCAACCCCAATTAGGGGCCGTCGGTTGCGGGTAGTGCGTGAGGAGTTTGCGTGGTTGCGGTCCCGGCTGCCGACGTTGTGGACGAACTCGTATTTTGTGGCCACCGTTGGCGGTTTCGGCTTGAGTTGACCGAGGAGCAGGAGCGGTTGGATATTCCAGGGCGGCTTTCATCCGTCGGAGAAGTCAACAGTCCCTTGCTGGCACGCGGGGTCACGTCGGCCAGGTAACAAGGAGTTCCTTGATCCCCACCGAATGTAGGCCCTTACCCCGTCGTTCCAAATCCTCAAACGGTCTTGCGAGTTGAAGTTGCGGAAATCGCTGGGTAAGCGAGGTGAAGAACGTCGTCAAGCACATGCGTGAATACGCTGAGGCCGGGCAAGCATGTGGACCATATCCAAATGCTATGTGTTCGTTCGGATTACGTTCGACATCAAACTCATCGGGGTCCAGGAATTGGTCGGAGTCGCGGTTAGCCGAAGTGATAGAGGTAAATGCTGGGCTCCCCGCCGATAGCGCGGTTCCGGCAATGACGACATCCTCGGTGACAACTCGCAAGTGCTCAATTTCAGTTGCCGGATTAAACCGGACTATTTCTTCAACCGCACGAGCGACACGGCCTGGGTCTTCAACGAGCCGTTCATATTGATCGCGGTGGTGCAGCAGGCTCGCCAGCCCGTTTGTGATCACGGCGATCGGTGTGTCGACTCCTCCGATCACGACGGTGAGGAGCATGCCGACAACCTGCTCGTCGGTCATGGTGGACTGTTGCCGGTTCGCCTGGGCGATCGTGCTAAGTAGGTCATCACCCGGTTCGGCGAGCTTGCGGTGCAGTATGTCGATGACCATCGTGCACAGTGCTGACCACCGCCGGCTCACCTCCTCGTCGCCGATCTCACACACGGACATCGCCGCATCCACGTGCGCCGCGAGCTCGTGCACGGTTTTGGGCTCGACCCCGAGTAGCTTGGCCATGAGCTGTTCTCCGATAGGGACACTTACTATTTCCTGGAAGTCCACCGGTGGTTCCGCGGCTGCCAGATCGTCGAGCGCATTGTCGACGATCTGTTGGACAACGGGCCGCATGCGTGCGATGAAGCCGGGATTTAGGCCCTGCGCGAGCAGACGGCGGGCCGCGGTGTGTTGGGGCCCATCGATGCTCAACAAGCTGGGGCAAAGCTGCACGAACGGCACGAACGGGGGCGACGACGGGTGCGCTGCCGCCCTGCAGCTGAAACGCTTGTCGGACAGCACTCCCTTTACATCGTCAAAGCGAGTGACGAGCCATGCTGTGTGCCCCGAGGGCAACTCTATCGGGGCTACCGGACAGCTGTTTCTCAGTTCCGACAGCATTGGGGACGGCTCCGTCGGGACCGGCCGGTCGAACGGGAACGTCGGAATCGAGGTGCTTGTCATCGCACTCCTCTCGGATCGTTATCGCATGCCACGTTTTGCTCTTCCGGGTACATCGACATCCCGCCAACCCATCGCCCTGGGGCGAGATCCTCAAACGGGAACGTCACCCAACCTCGCTCGAATCGCGCGACATCGCGAGCCCAACGTGCCCATTGTCGTGGGAACCTCTTCACAGATTGTCAATTAACCGGGCTGCTGAACCGCCCCGGTTTCATGCACACCTCGTTAGCTTCCGCGGGTGGGAGGCGGCGCGGTCGGTGCATCAGACTGGCGGTATCGGAGCGGTGCGAAACGGGTTCTCAACAAAGGACGTGCGCATACAACCAGGGACCGTTCACAGTGACCGTTGGGCGATGATGCGCCGCGACGGCTCTGAACCATCGGTGTCGACCACCCGAATCACCGTGAAGCCGGCGGGAAGTTCAGACTCGGGCTGGCCTGGCTTCAAGCACCATTCGGCTCGACGGGTATCCCGAGCGACATCGATGGGCCGCCGCCATGCCTCCCACGCCACTACACCGCCCGGCGCCACAGCCTCGCAAGCCTGGCGAAAAGTGGGCGGATGCCAGAATAGTCGGCAAAGTACCAGAGCAAAGCGTCCATCCCCCGACTGCCAGGAGCAGAGATCGGCGTGCACCAGTGTGAGGCGATCGGCCAATTCCCGTCGGGTCGCTTCGAGCTCGAGCTGAACCAACGCGGTATCGGAAACGTCGATCGCAGTCACGCAGCGGCCCGCCGCGGCTAGCCCCAGCGCGGTGCCGGACCGACCGCACGCCAGTTCCAGAACCGGCCCTTCTGGCACCCCGAACTGCAGCACGTCGCCGAGCCAGGATATGGGCGCAAATACCGCCTCCGTGGGGTCAGCGCACTCGTATTTCGCGTTCCAACGAATGCGGTCCGGGTGGTCGGCGAGCAGGGCCGATGGAGACGGACTCATGGTCTATCGCCGACCCATTCAGCACCGGTCGAGCTGAATTCCTTCTTCCAAATCGGCACTTCCTGCTTAAGCAACTCGATACACATACGCGCGGCGTCAAATGCCTCCGCACGGTGGGGAGCTGACGCGCCAATAACGACCGCGGCATCACCGATTTGCAATTCACCGGTCCGGTGCGCGACAGCAACGCGGACACCCTCGGCCTTGTCTTCACACCGTCCGATGATCGACATCAATGTCCGAATCACCATCGGCGGATACGCCTCGTAGAACAACCGCGTGACATCATGCCCGGCATTGTGGTCACGCACGTTTCCCACAAATATGACAATGCCGCCTTGTTCGGGGCCCGAGACGGCGGCTAGCACTTCGTCCACACTCAGCGGCTGATCAGTGAGCCGACAGTAAGGGTAGGCACCTTCAGCTACCACATTGGCCATTCAGACATCCTTCCTAGCTATCAGGTGATCTTGACGTCTACCTCGTGGATGCCCGCGCCCGAGGGCTGCACCACC
>OBKH01000041.1_pt1 | contig 43536 bp, 41 predicted proteins | sample 1496241 | NCBI WGS metagenome assembly OBKH01 (sample SAMN03273953, study PRJEB22546) | soil metagenome | isolation source: rice field elevated CO2 plus elevated temperature | place: India: CRRI Experimental farm Cuttack,Odisha-753006 | collected 2013-12-17 | reverse complement strand
CGACCACCAGCGACGTCAGGTCTGCCAGCTCTTCAAGAAAAGCCGAGCTGCGAATCAGAATGCCGTGCCGCGCCGCCACCGCCACCCCGGCAATCGCAGTCGCTGGCGCGGACAACACCAGCGCACAAGGACAAGCCGCCACCAGCACCGCAAGCATGGCTTGAGCATCGTTGGTGATGAACCAGGTCACGGCGGCCAGTAGCAATACCAGCACCATGTAGCTTGCGGCGTAACGCTCCAGCAACCGGGTGATCGGCGGCTTGGAACGTTCGGCGTTTTGCATCAGTGCGATGACTTTGCCGAGGGTCGATTCGCGGCCGGTTCGGGTGACTTCGATGCGCAGCAGGCCATCGAGATTAATCGCGCCACCGAACACCGGCATGCCGACGCCGGCCTCCATCGGCACCGATTCGCCGGTAATGGACGCGGTGTCCAGACTCGCCTGACCGGACAACACCCGACCGTCCGCCGGCACCCGGTCACCGGCGCGAACTTCCACCCGATCGCCAGCCTTGAGCGTACCGTTGTCCACCTCGACGATGGAGCCATCCGCCTGGACCTTGCGTGCATGGCTGCGAGTCAGTTTGCCGAGGGCGTGAATGGCTTCTTGCGAGCCAATGACGCTGCGCTCTTCCAACACGTGGCCGAAGATCATGATGATCGGCAACAACGCCGCCGTCAGCAGATCGCCTGTCGCCCAGGCCCCCAGCATGGCCAGGGCGATCAGTTGATCGGTAATCCCGTGCAAACTCGGATACCGCAGGCTGTACCAGGCCGACCGCATGACCGGCACGGCCACCAATACGGAAGCAAAACCCAGGAGCAATTGGCTGACACCGATCTGATCCGGCGCCCACCAGCGCCACAAGAGGCCCAGCGCGAGCAAGCCGAGTGCAAGCATGGCCAGCGTCAACTGACGGGCAGCGCTGCGTTGTTCTGCCGAGGACAACATGCTCGGCGCAGCTGTTTGAGCGGTCATTGTGCAGCTCCCTGAATGATCAGGCGGGTATCGTCTTTCGGATCAACCGTGGTGACCGAGCCAGCCTGGCCAAGAATCTTCGGTATCCGCTCGCGGTAGATACGCAGCAACATTTGCGGGTCGGTGCCCTGTTGTTGCGCCTGGGTCAGGCTCAACACCGTGGCCGTATCCGCAGAGGCCTTCGCCAGCCGTTCGCTGGCCTGAGCGTGGGCGACCTGCAGTGTGCGGTCGGCTTGTTCGTTGGCAGTCTGGGTCAGCTTCTCCGCTTCCGTGCGCGCGTTGGCCACGGCTTTGTCGGCTTGTTGGCTGGCCGTCAACACCGCGTTGAAGGCGGTGACCGCAGGGTCTGGCAGACTCGATTGCACATCAACCCGCGACACCTCGATCCCCAGTCCCTGCCCCGTCGCCGCCAATTGAGCCAAGCGTTGATTGATGCCTTGCACCAGATCACCTCGCAGGCGCTCACGTCTTTCGGCTGCCTGATTATCGGCACCGATCAGTTCCGGTCGGGCGACCAGAATGGTGTCCAGGTCACGTGCGGCGGTCAGTGCCACCGCGCTACGGGTCACCATTCGATCCAGTGCCGGGAGTACATGTTCGCCTTGAAGCACGAAGGCATATGGCTCAGTAACCTTGTAGAACACCCGAACATCCAGTTGCACCACACCGGCATCCCCCGTCAGCAGGTAACCGGAACCTGCCAGCGCATCGCTGATCGGCGTTGCGAAACTGGCCACGCGATCGGCCTGCAAGGCGGAGTCGGTGCGCAGCAGGTTTTCCACGCGACGCTCGATCACCCGGTCCGCCGCCGGTAGCAAAATCACCTGCTCGAACGGTCGCGGCCAGGCCAATAGCAAACCAGCATTCTGGATGCGATCCAGGGCACCGAAGTGCAACACCACCGCACGATTTTGTGGGTCTATTTGCCGCACGTTGGAGAACGCCCACGCCAAAGCAGCCAAGACCGTTACCGCGTAAAGCGCGAGAAATGCCAGGCGCCCGGCCTGTATCCAGGGGCTGCTCAACTCATTTGTTCCACGTGGAACCCAACTCATGGCTGCGATCCGGACTTGTTATCGAGGGTTGGCGGGCCATCAACCAACACCCGGAAAGGCGCGGCATCAGTGCGCAGAATCAGTTTCGTACCCGGCGTGACTACAGTGCCCAAGGTATCGAGCGAGCGCAGCAGGTTGTAGAGCTGTGGTGAACCGGCATACGCGCGGCCATAAATCTGCGCGGCCTCGACCCGGGATTGCGCCTCGATGTCCGCCGCTTTCACCGTCGCATCGGCCTGGACGATCCGCGCATCACGTTCCGCCGCCGAGCGGATTTGTGCCGCTTCGCGCTTGCCGATGGCCGTGCGTTCGGTGGCGATGGTTTCACGCTCGGCGCGCATACGATCAACCGTCGCCGTCAGCGTCACTGAAGGCAAGGTCAGGCGTTCGATACCCACTTGCAGTACCCGCACGCCATAGGTGGTCAGCAACTGCTGATCGATTTGCTTACGCAGCTGCGCTTCGAAATCAGCGATGTGAACTTGGCTGGCATCGGTGTTCACCAGATTGGCGAGATCGAAACTACTGGCCGTGGTCTCCAGCGCCGAGCCGACAAAGGTGCGGATTTGCCGCGCCGCTTCGTCCGGCTGATTTTGCACAGCACGCATAAAGCGCTGCACATTGTCAGGGTCACCCTGCACCTGCCAGGCCACATACGCCTGGATGATGATGCGCAAACCGTCGCGCGTGCCCACATCCTGCAAACCGCTGGACGTGGTGCGCAACCGCAAATCAACCGGGATCGCCGCTTCGAACGGCGCCGGCCAACGCCACCCCAGACCGGGTTCAAGCAAGACCCGCGACGGATTGCCGAAACGGGTAATCACCGTCGCTTCACCCGAGCGCACTTGCACCAGGCTCGCGGCCGCTACCGCAACCGCCACCAGCAACGCGGCCCACCCCATGCGTCGCCAAGGGAACGGACCGGCCTCTTGTGGATCGCCGTGGTGATGATGGTGATGACCGTGGTGGTGATGCCCGCCATGGCCGTGATCGTGGCCACTGTGGTCATCATGATCGTGGGTATGCGACTGGCTCAATGGGCGGCTCCTGGCTGAGCGGATGGACGCGACGGCGCAGGGTCAGCCGGCAACGTGAACGTACGGAGGTCGATGGTCGGCGCATTTCTGCTGCCGCCCAGGCGATGATCGAGGACCAGCAACCTGGCATTGGCCAGGCCCTGGGAAAGTTGACTGAGGTATTGCTCAAGCACGAAGGCCTGGCCCGCACTGGCATAAGCCTTTTTCTCGGCGGCAAATTTCAGGTCGGCAGCCTTGGCCGTCGCATTGATTTCCTCGGCACTCGCCGTGGCTTGATCGCGGGCAATGCTGGCCTGCAACAGGGCCTGGTTGGTGGCTTTGGCGGCGGCGCCGCGTTCACGGGCGATCAGGGCCTGCGCGCCGATCTGCGCCGCTTGAACGCCGTGATAAGCATTGGCCGCCCCTGCCGGTGGATGGATCGCCTCGACCACCGTGGCGAGAATTTCAACGCCACTGTCGAGCTTCTGCAGGTCGGCCTGCACGGCCCGACCAATCTCTTCGGCGAGCCCGACCCGGTCCTCACCGAGTAAGCCGTCAAGGGTTCGCGAGGCGAAGTCGTGGACCAGAATGCGGCTGGCGGTGCTGCGGATCAGGGTCGGCACGTCCGCGCTGTTATAAGTCGCCGCCAGCGCAGCCTTATCATCCAAACCGATGCGATAGACAAACCGGACGTCCATGTTGACGATCTGGAAGCTCTGTTTGTCGGCACGGCTGCTGGCAATCACCTGGGATTTGTCATTCACATGGCTGGCGTCCCACAACCGGTTGGCCGTTATCGGCGCCGGGCCTTCGGCGGGGTCGGCCTGCACGGGTGCTGATTTTTCACCCACGCTGGTGGCCAATTCATGAACCACACCGTTTTCGACACTCACCACCCTGCCCAACGGCCAGGGTAAACCCGCCTGTAATCCAGGACCGAATACCGCCACTGGTTGGCCAAAGCGCTCGTAGATCCCCCGCCCTTGCAACGGTATTTCATGAATACCGGTCAGCGACCATCCGACAAGGGCGACAACGCCCAGCACCGGCAAAAACGCCCGACGCATGTAAGTGAAGGCCCAGATCTGTCGCAGGTCGATGCCGAAGCGGTTGTGCAATTCGTGCTGCAGGGCCAGCAAGGGTTGTGGCGGCCAGCGCAGCATGTCGGCGATAAAACTGCGCGCCAGTAAAGCAGGTTCGAGTCGATCTCGACGAGGGCTGAACAATGACAACACGGCACGCAGCAACAATTCGGATGCAACGAGTCCCGGCAACAGGCCGATCAGTACAGCCAGACGCACCGGCCAGACCGAGGTTTCATTGCCAAACAACAGGCATGACGCACCGAGTATCAGGCTGATGATTGCCACCCGGATCAACTGTGCCAACGTGCCGGCTTCTGGCCATTGGGCGCTGCCTTCCTGCGTCAGCTGACGCTCAAGAACCAGCAAGCCAAAGCCCAGCAACAGCGCCATGGCAGCGCCGACAGTGGCCGACAAGCCCAAAGCGGCGGGCGGTAAATCAAGGTTCCAGGCTTGCTCGACGCTGAGTAATGCCAGCAGCGCCCAACCACCCAACCACAGTGTTGGCGCACCGATTTGCCCGAGCAGATTCAGCCATCGCTGACGGATCCGCGCGCGAAGCTGCTCGTACCCGCCCGCCGGGGCTTCTGCCTCTGCCGGGGCGACCATCAACGGCGCCAGCGGACTCATTGCCCGCGCGCGCCATTGCGTCACCCACCCGGCGGATTGCAAGCCTGCAACCAGCACCAGCAACGCAGCGCTCTGATTGAACAACAGGGCAGGCCAAAGGGACTGCGGCGCAAACAGCCCGACAAAAAAACCAAACACCAGACCCATCGCCGCGAGCACACCCAGACCGATGGTGAGCAGACGCAATCGTCGCCCTTGAAAAACGGCCTGCTGAAAGCGCGGCAATCCGGCTGCCTGCGCTCCTTCCTCATCGAGATCGACTTGCATACCACCCCAGTGTTTACATTGCTCAACGTCACATTTAGTTACGATATAACGCAACCAGTGAAATTTCCGTACATATGTGCGCTATCTAAAAAGGCTCAACCTGTCGCTAGCCTGAAGCCTTGACCGAAATGCACTTAAACGCTCATATTATGATCGTAATTTTTTATCAAAGACTACGTTTACCCCTTCCCCAATCGCTTTCATTCCAGGAGTAATCCATGAGCAGTTATGACGTTGTGATACTTGGCGGTGGCCCCGGTGGCTACAACGCAGCGATCCGCGCGGGCCAACTGGGTTTGAAAGCCGCGTGCGTAGAAGGACGCGCCACGCTGGGCGGCACCTGCCTGAACGTCGGCTGCATGCCATCCAAAGCCTTGCTGCACGCCTCCGAACTTTACGACGCGGCGATGGGCGCGGAATTCGCCAACCTGGGGATTGAGGTCAAACCCACGCTCAATCTGGCTCAAATGATGAAACAGAAAGACGAAAGCGTGACCGGGCTGACCAAAGGCATCGAGTTCCTTTTTCGCAAAAACAAGGTCGACTGGATCAAGGGATGGGGCCATATCGACGGGCCGGGCAAAGTCACGGTGACGGACAGTGCCGGTGGCAAGACCGAACTGAGCGCCAAAGACATCATTATCGCCACCGGTTCCGAGCCCACTCCCCTGCCCGGCGTGGACATCGATAACCAACGCATCCTCGATTCAACCGGCGCACTGTCACTGACCGAAGTCCCGAAACACCTGGTGGTGATCGGCGCGGGGGTGATTGGTTTGGAGCTGGGTTCGGTCTGGCGGCGTTTGGGAGCTCAGGTGACCGTGGTCGAATACCTGGACCGGATCTGCCCGGGCGTGGACGGCGAAGCGGGCAAAACCCTGCAGCGCTCATTGAGCAAACAAGGGATCAGCTTCAAGTTGAGTTCAAAAGTGACCCGCGCCACAACGTCCGCCACCGGCGTCCAACTCAGCGTCGAGCCCGCCGCAGGCGGCACCGCAGAGTCGATTGAAGCCGATTACGTACTGGTGGCCATCGGACGCCGACCTTACACACAGGGCCTGGGGCTGGAAAACGTCGGCCTCGCCACTGACAAACGCGGCATGCTCGCCAACAAGGGCCACCGCACGGAAGCCGCTGGCATCTGGGTGATTGGTGATGTCACCTCCGGCCCGATGCTCGCGCACAAGGCCGAAGACGAAGCCATGGCCTGCGTCGAGCAGATCGTTGGCAAGGCCGGCGAGGTCAATTACGACTTGATCCCCAACGTGATCTATACCAAACCGGAACTGGCCAGCGTCGGCAAGACCGAAGAACAACTGAAGGCCGAAGGTCGCGCATTCAAAGTCGGCAAATTCCCCTTTACCGCCAACAGCCGGGCGAAGATCAATCACGAAACCGAAGGCTTTGCCAAAGTGCTGGCCGATGAGCGCACGGACGAAATCCTCGGCGTGCACCTGGTGGGCCCGAGCGTCAGTGAAATGATTGGCGAGTATTGCGTGGCCATGGAGTTCAGCGCGTCCGCCGAAGACATCGCCCTGACCTGCCACCCACACCCGACTCGCTCCGAGGCGTTGCGCCAGGCCGCGATGAATGTGGAGGGGATGGCGACGCAGATGTAAGGCGCCTGATTTTTCTGTGGCGAGTCCATCGCTTTCGCGAACAGGCTCGCGCCCACTTGAAATGCGTTCATCTGTGGGAGCGAGCCCGCTCGCGAAAAGATCGCCTGAGCTAAAGCGGCAAATGCCCCAAGGGCAACGCCCCCGGCGTCTTCACCGTGTGAATGGCAAAGTTACTGCGGATATCGCTCACGCCCGGCAATTTCAACAAGCATCCCGTGAGAAAACGGTCATAGGCGCGCAAATCCGGCACCACCACCTGTAAAAGAAAATCTGACTCTCCTGACACCAGAAACGCCGAAATCACTTCGGGCAACGCCGTCACTGACAGGCGGAAGGCTTCTGCCTGCTCGTCGTTGTGGCGCTCGACCTTGACCCCGACAAACACGGTCAAGCCAAGCCCGACTTCATCACGGCCCAGATTGGCCTGGTAGCCACGAATCACCCCGGCCTCTTCAAGCATCCGCACCCGCCGTAGACAGGGTGACGCAGACAGTCCGATTTCGTCAGCCAACTGCACATTACTCAAGCGTCCGTCCCGTTGCAGCGCGGCAAGAATCTTGCGGTCGTAGGCATCCAGTTTCATGGTTTGGCAGATCCCGATAGCACAGAGGTCATAGCCTGGCAGATTATGCCAAGGCTGGCCGTTTTAGAAGCGAACTACGCAACCACCTGCCCCGCCCTTGCGCCCTAGACTGACCCTACCGAATCGACAACGAATGGGGTGCGACATGGCGGGTCTCTGGCTGTTTTTAATGGCATTGGCGGTGGTGTATTTATTGCCCGGCCCCGACATGATCCTGCTGTTGCAGACCGGTGCTCGCCAGGGCAAAGGCGCGGCGCTGGCCACGGCGGTGGGCCTGGCCATCGCCCGAGCCTGCCATGTGGCGCTGGCGGCATTGGGTTTGGCGGCGCTGTTCAAGGCGGCGCCCTGGACCTTCGACGTGGTGCGTCTGGCCGGCGCCGCGTACCTGTTGTGGATCGGTGTTCAGTGCCTGCGCACGACCCTGTTGCCGAACCTCAATGGCGCCCATCAAACCACCGGGAAACCGCACTGGGCGCAGGCGATCCAGCGCGGTTTGCTGACGAACCTGCTCAACCCCAAGGCGTTGTTGTTCTGCTCTGTGCTGTTGCCACAGTTCATCAATCCACACGCCGGCCCGGTGCTCGCACAATTCGCGACCTTGGGTGTGGTGTTGGTGGCCGTCGGTTTGCTGTTCGACAGTGCTTATGCGCTGCTCGGTGCGGCGCTTGGCCGATGGTTGCAGCGCAGTCCATCGGCCCAACGCCTGCAACAGTGGTTGTTCGGCAGCCTGTTGATTGGTTTCGCCGTGCGGCTGACCTTTGTTCAGCAGGCGTAATTAAGCTCGTTTCTTGCGCTTATGACGGTTGACCAGCAGCAGGGCTATCGCTGTTAACACCATGACCCCCCCCATCTCCAGCCACTTTTTGTAGGGCCGAAGGGCTGCACGGATGGGCGCCACCGCTTGGGTCACATAACGCTTGTCAGCATTCTGGAAATCCGGATAAGGGCAGCGTTCGCCGAAAAATACTGCCCAATCCACATAAGGCCCCTCTTTGACATAGCGCTGATAGAAAGCGCGTTTTTCATCCGGACCGGTGTTCCACCCCGTCGCCTCACACAGCACAGCCGCAAAAGCCTGACTGGTATGAGGCAAATAATCAGCGGCACGGCTGGCCAATGCATTCGCGACATAACGGTAGTGGTAACGCTGATCGGGTTGGGCAGCGCTGGCTCGCTGGCGAACGATTTCCTCTTCAGCCACCCATGGACCGACTTTGAGTTCGTTGCTTTCGAGACTGTAATTGCCAGCCAATGTGGCGTAGTCCGGAGCCATCTCGTAACCCAGGAGTTCCATTCCGTTGAATCGGGCCAGCGTTGCAGCGTGGAAGTAGGCAAACGCACGCTTGCTCGGCCACCATTTTGATTCAGCGTCGTGGCGCAACTGCCCATACCACGTTGCCTTTTTCTGCAAATCCAGGCTGTCGAAGTAGGCCGGTGCCTCGTCGTAACGTGCTTCACGCAACAAGCGCCGCCCGAGCAAGTTGCGCAGCTTGGCGGCCACCGGCAGCGGCACATAGTTATCGCGATCCTGCTGAGTCAGGGGTGGTGGCGCCGGCACCTGAGTGTCGACGTAATGTTTGAGCTCGTCGACGGTCAGCACACGCTCGGCGACTGTTGCCGCATCGAACCAGTAAATGTCGTTGCTTCTATAAAGCTGATCAAAAGCCTGCAGATAATCCCCGCGCTGCAAGGCCAGAATCGCGCTTTCGCCATCGACCCGACACTTGGGCTGGAGCGTTTCGTAGTCGTAGTCCGGCGTTCTGCGCTCACCCCAGGATTCATTCTGCGGGAAAGCCTGGGCGGCCTTCGCATAAGCGGCAGCCGCGGCGCTTTTATCACCCTCGCGCACCGCCAGTTTGGCCCGCAGCCACCAAGCCAGGCCGCCATCGCCGGCGTGTTCGAGGAAGGCCTTGGCACTGGCGTAGTCACCCTGTTGATAATTGACCGCCGCCAGACGATCCGCGTTATCGAGTGTGCCCCGCGTACTGCTCTGCAAGAGTTTGATCAATTTCTGTTCATTGGCCGGCTGATCACCGAACGACCAACCCAGTCGACTGATCAAGGACGCCGTGATCAGTTGCTGCACCGGTTTGCCCTTGAGCAGTTCGGCCAGTTGATCGTCCGGCATCGCTGACAGATCAGCCATCAACAGCTTCAGCGAGGTGTAGCCGACCGCCGAGCCCTGGAGGTTTTGCGTGGCATACAGCTCGATGGCGCTGTTCCAGTCGCCCTCCGTCCGGGCAACGCGGGCCTGTTCACCCAGACTGGCCACACCCAGCTCCAGCGGATCGCTGAAGCCATCGATGCTCAGTTGCCGGGTTTGTTCGAACGCCTGGCGCGACTGCGCCAGCACATCGGGACCGGCGCCCGCTTCCGAGCTCATGGCAAACAACGCCCGTCCCAACGAGTAAGCGGCCCAGGTGCTGCGTAACGGCCGTTGATCGGCCGGCAGCGCCAGTACTTTCTGAAAATATTCCGCCGCCAGACCATGGTCACCGCCAGCAAATGCCACGGCACCGGCCAGATAGAACTTGAGCTCGGCCGGCAGACTTTCACCCTCAACCTCAACCCGCCGGGCATCGGTCAAACCACGCAACTGTTGCACCAGCGCCTGCTGCTCGGCCGTCAAACCTGCCTGCTCGGCCTGACTGCGCTGTTCTGCATAGTCGGTTGCTTCCATGCTGTTGACGGCTTGGGTGACGTGTTTCAGCCCGGCAATGGCATGCCCGAGGCGATTGACCTCGAAATTGAAGTTACCCTCAGGCAGTTCCGCCAGCGACTGGCCACGGTTGTCCAGCAGGCGCATGGGGAAATCCGGCCCGCACGCCAACGCCGAACCCAGCGGCAGGCTGAGACTCAGGCAAAGCAGATGGCGGGGCCAATTACGGGTAAACATTCGAACCTCCTTGATCAATATGTGCGCAGCGTGCCCAACCCATGGCCCGCTGTCCGCCAGCCGCTATTCGACCTTCATGCAGGCGGGTGAAGGTAAGCAGATCCGGGCCTTGTTGCAACGCATAACCGGCCAGCGCATCCGCCCCCTCACACCCTCGCGCCGCCAATGTCACACGTTCGGGCCAGGCGCTGTCGAGGTTGCCCTCGTTACTGATGCCGATGTCATAGAGGCCTTCCTGAGCGGAGAGTTTCAGCGCCAACCGACTGCTCAAGGCATCACCGCGCACCACCGCACGCAAGGTCGTCAGGCTCCAGGCTCGACGGTCGTTGGCCAGTGGCAGGCGAAACCAGATCAGTCCGGCCAGATGCGCCGGTGGATCGGCGCGCAACTCGGCGCTGAGTTGTCTGAGTTGCTGGGGATCGGCCAGCAACTCCTGGCGCTTGCCCTCACGTTCGATGCGTATCTCACTTTCCACGATCGGCACACCGCCGCCACCAGGCAACAACGCGACGCCGTAGGCCGGCAACGCCAAATAGAAGGGTTTCGAAGTGATACGGCTCCAGGCGTTCGCCCACTGCCGGGCCTGGACCGGATCGAACAACCCACGACGCGGGTCGCTGACGGCATGCACTTGCAGCACGCTGCTATCGACTGTGGATAACAACGCAGGCAATTCGCGACTGTCGAGCCACGCCGGTAACGCGGTAATGCTCAGGGGTAATGAGGCCGGCAGATGGGCGCGCAGCCGCTGAAGAAATTCGCGGTAGGCCGGTAGCCGAGCGTTACCGGCGTCGTGGTCGATTTCCACACCGCAGAGGCTCAGTCCCAGTGCCTGCCAATCGCTGATCACCTGTTGAATTTGTGTCGTCACCTCATCCTGATCCAACGACTTGAGCTGACCATCAAGGCGAATCACCGCAATCAGTGGCCGCCCGTCTCGCTTGAGCAATGCAGGATCAACTCGTGCACGACTCCAGCCAGCCTGGGGAAAGGCTTGTAGCGCCAGCACCCGTAAAGTGGAAAAGTCTGTGCGGCTGTCCCTCAGTGCGACGTCGTGGTCGGATGTCCATTGTCGTTGCCAGACGTAGAGCTGCTGATCGAGTGGCGGAGCGTCCTGCCGTTCGCAACCACTGAACAGGGCGAGCGACGTCAGCAGGAGGATCCAGCGAGTCAGAAAAACCATGAAAGCGCCCATCCCTGAAAATGCAGAAAGGGCCAGTGACGGCCCTTTCGTTCTGCGCTCTACCCTACTGAGCCATCGATCCACGGGCAATGATGGCGTATGACGATCCTTCAGATATCCAGCACCAAAGGCTGCTCGCCCTGAGCCGGAATCGCACAACAAATCAGCACCTGTCCCTCCTCCGGCACTTCGGCGGGCGGCTGTGGATAATGCACCTGGCCACTGATCAGGCGAGTCTTGCAGGTCCCGCAGGAACCCCCTCGGCAACTGAATTCCGGTCGCAACCCGCGACTCTCTGCCAGCTCCAGAAGACTGCCGCCATCGGGTTGCCAGCGCGCCTCTTTGGCGGAGCGCTGGAACACCACCGGCACCGAGGTGGTAGCGGCTGGCGGCTGTTCGATAACCACGGCGTCGGGGTCTGGCTGTCTACGCAATGTGGAGGGCCCGAAGGTTTCGGCGTGCATCCTTACGTCGCGGATGTCCAGCTCGCGTAGTCCGTCGTACATCGCTTGGGTAAAACTTCCAGGGCCACACAGGACGAAATCCAGCTGATCGTAGTCATCGGCCTCAAGCAGGTCCTTGAGTAGTGCGACGTCAATCCGTCCGGTCAGGTCGAAATCTTCACCTTCCCGCGCCGAAGGCTCTGGCTGACTCAGCAGCCGCACCACCCTGACGGCATCCCCAGCGTCATCAAGCAAGCGATCCAGTTCACGACGAAACACTTGATCGCCCAACGTACGCGAACTCTGCAGGAACAGGGTCGGCCGAATGCGGCGGGTGCGCAAACCTTGATAAACCACCTCTCGAAGCATCGACAAAAGCGGCGTAATGCCGACGCCAGCGGCCATCAACACCAGCGGACGGCGCTCATGAGGGGCCACGGTGAAATGCCCTTGAGGCGCACGCGCCTCCAGCAGATCGCCGACCTGGATCTGTTCGTGCAGGTGTGAAGACACACGTCCATCACGTTTGACGCTGATGCGGAAAAAGTCGTCCGACGGTGCGCTCGACAGGCTGTACGTACGGATATGCACCTCGCCATCAATGTTGAACCGCAAAGGCAGATGCTGCCCGGCGTGGAACAATGGCAACCCGGCACCGTCGGCGGGTTCCAGATAGATCGAGCGAATGTTGTGGCTTTCCGGTTCAATCCGCACCACCCGCAGCGGCCGCCAGCTATCGCCCAGGGCCTGCGCTTGCAGACGAGCCTTGGCCTGCGCCCAAGTGCCGGTCAGCAAACTGGTGGGAGAGACGCCGTCGAAACGCCAGCGCAACGCCAAAGCTCCCGGCCGACGCACCACATGTTCCACGTGGAACGTCCATAAACGTTCGGCGCCTTGAAAGGCTTCGACCTGTGGGCCCTCAAGAATGATTTCGGTGCGCCCGCTGAGTTGCAGCAGGTCACCTGAGTTGAAATCGATGAACAACAAACCGGCCTTGGGATTGGCCAGAAGATTACCCAGCGTGTTGAAAAAAAGATTGCCGGCGAAATCCGGGATGGTCAGGCGATTACCTTCAACCTGTACAAAACCGGACTGACCGCCGCGATGGGAGACATCCACCGAACGCTCACCCTCGACGTCCACATAGCTGGCGACAAAGAAGGTATCTGCCTCGGCAATCATCGCCCTGGCCGCATCATCCAACTCGCTGTCATGCTGCGCGCGTCGCGTTGCCGGATCTTCCAGCGGCACCGAACGAAACTGGCGCAGTTGGATGTATTGCGGGCAATTACCGTAGGACTGCTGCACCGTCACGCTAAAGCCGCTCGCCGACATGGCACCGACACGACCATTGATACGGTTGCGACGCCGGGTGTGAAGTTCGATCCCCAGCAGGCCAATCGCAGCGCCGTCAGTCAATTGCGCCGGATCATCGGCAGTCGGCAGACTGCTGAATTGCAACAGCCCTGGTTCAGGTGAATGGGCGAAGCCTGGCTCACCTTCAAGCACGCTGGCCCACGGGTTGCCCTCGGCATCCACCGCGCCGTAAAGCATGAACGGCAGTTGCCGATAGAACGTGCGGTGCTGGTCCGGCATCTCGCTGCGAATTACCCTGCGACCTAATACCTCCATCCGCTCGACGACGCCGACATGAGCCTGCATCTGTTTCTCGCCAGCATGCCACGGTGAACGGTCCATTACGGCTACTCCCCTGCACCCTCGGCGCAGCGTGAACGGCCCGACAGCGTCGGGCCACAAGCATCAGGCGGTTTTTTGCAGGCCGGCGACGGTGCGCGGCATGCCGACAAATCCTGGCAAGGCTTCGACCCGTGCCAGCCAGGCGCGGATGTTGGCGTAGTCGTCCAGCGAGACATTGCCTTCAGGTGCATGGGCGATGTAGCTGTAGGCCGCGACGTCAGCAATGGTCGGCTCGCCGCCCACCAGCCAAGGCGTGTTGGCCAGTTCGTGATCGATGACCTTCAGCACGGTATGGGCATAAGCGATCGTTTCTTCAGCGTTGTAAGGTGCACCAAACACTGTGATCAACCTGGCCCTGGCTGGACCAAAGGCAATCGGCCCGGCAGCCACCGACAACCAACGCTGCACCTTGGCGGCACCGACCGGATCGGTTGGCAGCCAACGACCCTTGCCGTATTTCTGTGCCAGATAAACCAGGATCGCGTTGGAATCCGCCAGCACCACGCCTTGGTCATCCAGTACAGGCACCTGTCCGAAAGCGTTGAGTGCCAGGTATTGCGGCTGCTTGTGTTCGCCCTTGGCCAGGTCAACGAAGATCAACTCGGTGGGCAATTGCAGCAGCGAAAGCATCAGCTCCACACGGTGAGCGTGGCCGGAACGGGGAAAGTTGTAGAGTTTGATGGCTTGCATGGTCGACTCCGCAGGGTAAGTGGCGCTTCGGAAGATCAGCACCGATGGCAGCCATCTTCTACCAGTCCCGAAAGCAACAGAATAACCAGCAAGTGGAATCCATTATTTCACCTGCAGCAATAATGCATCAGCGGCGCAAGGCCGGATGTTCCCGGAGTGCCTTAACCGTAAAATCGACAAAACTGCGAACCCGCGCCGGGGCGTTACGTCCGCCCTGGTAGACCACATGGATGGGCAATGGCGGCATTTCGAAGTCGGCCAGGATGATTTCCAGCTCCCCAGCCGCTATTTTGCCCGCAACCTGATAAGACAGGACTCGTGTGAACCCCAGACCGAGGCTGGCAGCGGCGATGGCCGCCTGATTCGCCGTGACCACCAGCCGCGGTTCAGGCCGGACACTCAGGGGGTCGCCGTCCACGAGGAATGGCCAGTTTCTTAACTGTCCGATCGAGGACGTCGCAATAACCGGTGCCTGGGCCAGGTCTTGCGGGTGATTTGGCCGTCCGAAAGTGGCAAGAAACCGTGGCGACGCACAAATCACCCGTCGCACCTCCCCCACCCGAATTGCATGCTGATTGCTGTCGGGCAGCTCACCGATTCGCACGGCCACATCGATGCCCTCCTCCACCACGCTGACCATACGATCCACCAACAACGCATTGATCGTGACATCGGGGAATTGCGTCAGAAAATCCACCATCAATGGCGTGACAAATAGCTCACCAAACAATACCGGTGCGGTAATCGTCAGTTGCCCACGGGGTTGGGCGTGACTGCCCGCCGCCGAGTCCTCGGCTTCCTGCACCTCGGCGAGAATTCTCCGACAATCTTCAAGATAACGCTGGCCCGCCTCACTCAGATGAACGCTGCGTGTCGTGCGCGTCAGCAGCTGCGTACCAATACGCTTCTCCAACGCCGCCACCGCGCGCGTGACACTGGCTGCCGACATGCCCAGACGCCGCGCGGCCGCCGAAAACCCTTGATCTTGTGCGACTGCGGCGAAGACTTGCATTTCCTGGAAGCGGTCCATGAGCATGTCCTGGATTCGGATAAAAAAATCGCAACCATTGGCTGCGATTTTTCAGAGGGTGGTGGCTTACAACATAGTTTGTCACAACGAGCCCCGAGAACATTGGCCAACTCATATCTTGGGGGAGCGCCCCGGATGTTTCGCCAGATATAGCGCCGAACGCCATCACATTTTCCACTTGCCGCGCGATTGCAGCAAGTTGCCTGGAGCTTCCCCACCCCCACTACGACTATTGAATCCGTAAAGTAGTGGTGCGTAGAGAGTAAAATGGAAATCTGTTGCTCAAAAAATCAGTTACTTTCAACCAAACAAGACAGGACTTTGAAAAATCGGTGGTTTCTACAGTTAATCGTTAAAAACACACGATTTTTTTGATCTACGTTCCCTTTTACCGGACTACCTTATGATATTCAGTATTTCTCGTTTGATGGCTTTCTGTGCTGCTGGTTTGATCGTTATAGCAATGGGTTTAACTACATTGATGCAAACCCAATTTAACGTGCTAGATGCCATTGGATCCGAAATCGAGCGGCTGGGAAACGCTCTTGAGTCGACTCAAAAATTGCGCTACGAGAGCGCGCAAATTCAACAGTTCTATACCGATGCAAGCCTTACTCAAGACCATGAGCCGATGGAGGAAGCGCAGCAGCATTACGCAGCTTCGCTACAGCTTTTGGAGGAGATAGAGAAAATCGTTCCAAGTCTTTCCAGCCGACTTCAGGCCCTGCGCATGCCACTGGACCAACTCAACAGCACCGGCAAGCTGATGGTACAGGCCTATGCCAGTAACAAAGCTGCCGGCGATAAAGTTATGGAAGATTTTGACCAGCGTTCGGCGAAAGTTATTTCCGAGTTTGCTGCTTTTAGTCAGCCATTGGACAAGTTGTATCGTCAGCAGTTGGATGACAGTGAAGCCGAGCGCACAAAAATCCAGGTCACCAGCCTCGTCGCATGGGGAACCGTACTTTTAATTATGCTCGGGGTGTTGTGGCTGATTGCTAGTCGAGTGCTACCGCCGATGCAGCAACTGAGCAGGTCACTGAGCGCATTAAATGACGGGAGCGGCGACCTTACCCGCAGCATCCAGTCAAAGCGAGATGATGAAATAGGTCAGGTTGTTGGGCTATTCAATACATTTTTAGGCAGCTTGCGCAGCAAAATCTCGACCGTTGCGGATGTTTCGAAGGGGCTAGAGCAATCGGCCGAACAATTGCTAAGTGATGCCGGTGCCTCTCAGCAAAGTGCTACGGATTTGCAAATTGAAGTTGAACAAGTGGCGGCGGCGGCCAATCAAATGGCTACCAACGTGCAGGGGGTGGCCAGCAACGCCGAAGCCAGCTCTGTTCAAACGCGTGACGCCTCTACACAGGCAAAAGAGGCGATTGCCGTCGTCGATAAAACCATCGTTGATATTCGCTCCCTGGCAGAAGAAGTGGGTCAAGCTGCCCAAGTGATCGCTGATCTGGAAGGCCATTCACGTGAAATCGGTGGGGTGCTGGAGGTGATTCGCACCATCGCCGAACAAACCAACTTGCTGGCGCTTAACGCCGCCATCGAAGCTGCTCGCGCCGGTGAGCAAGGTCGTGGTTTTGCGGTAGTGGCAGATGAAGTCCGCACGTTGGCTAGTCGTACGCAAAAATCTACGCAAGAAATCAACGATATGATCGAACGGCTGCAAAATGCTTCACAGCATGCGGTTAAAGTGATGGACGACAGTCGTGACTTTGCTGAACGTGGAGTGCAGCAGGCGCTTAGCGCTGGCGAAGCATTACAGCGAATAAGTGCACTGGTGTCTTCAGTGTCCGATATGAGCCTGCACATTGCTGAGGCTGCCAAAGAGCAGGCCATGGTTACCGATGAAATCAATCGGCGGATCAGTAGTGTTTCGGTAGTCGCGAACACCACCGTTGTACTTGCGCAGAGCACCCTCAGCCGTGGCCGGGCGAGCGGTGGAGACGCTGAGCGGTTGTTGCAGATTGTGCGTCAGTTCAAACTTTAGGTAATGCCAAGGAGGTCTGAAGTCAGCAGCCGTTTTAACGACCTCGTGTCTGAAATTCAAAAACAGCTGCTTAATCGAAAATCAGACCTTCCCTCCTGTGAGTTCATTGTTGTTTTACGCAATAGCACTTTTTTCAGGAGATTCCGCTCTACATAGGCGCGCAGAGATTCACTACTTTGTTTTCGCGGCAGCATCTAACGGCTGGATAGGGAGATGTGTCGGGAAGATAGGTGTGGATCCGGGCCTGAAGCAACAGCGGGAGCTGGAGGATAACCCCTCCAGCTCCCGCGACAGTTTCTATTCTCTAAAGCCAAGGTGGTGCCGAACAAAATATTTTGACAACAACGGCTCAGCGAATTCAGGGGTAAACGGCTTAACGGAGCTCGCCAGCTGAATGAGTATTTTGACAACAATGCCCGTTGCGGTCGCGTACCCGCTTGTGATGGTTCTACTTAGCGGCGGTTGGATCAAAATGACATGCCCTCTGCTACCTGAATCAGCATTTCTTCGACCCGATGTGTGCCGTGGGTTGTAGTGAGCATGGCAGTTGGACTTTTACCCGAAAAACGGGATTTGGGTTTGGAAAGCCATTGTTTGGCCTTCCCTGCGTCCCCGAAGATCACCTCGGCCATGGCGGTAATGTGTGCAAAGCGGAACAGTCGATCGCTCTCATCCACCGTTAAGAGCTGATTGCTGACCAATTTTGTTTTGAGCGTTTTGAGTGGAATGATTCTGTCGCGCTCTTCCGGACTTAAGGTTCCAGCGTCGCAAAGCGACATGATCATGCTGGCCGAGAAGCCAGCTACGATCATGTCGTGAATGTCCTGATCAGAGGCGTTTGAGGGGATATTAAGAGATGCCTCCAGCCGGATGCGGTAGGCATGATAAGCATCATCACGCAGGACTCCAGCAAACACGGACTGCACTGATGTTGTGCCATGCGTAGGCTCCAGCACTATTGTGCCATTCGCTACCGTAATCATCAGATCGTCCCCAACACCTACCCCCATTTTGACAAGCAATTCTGGAGGTAAATCAACAATGACATCGCCGCTACCGTCCTCAGTATTCTGGCATTTGACTATCCAACGCTCGCTTTCACTCATGATCGTCCGGCTCTCATTTCGTCATTAGAGAAGACACGTCATTATGCTCGCGCGCAGAGCTGATCTCGTCATTGGATAACCGTGCATAGAGGCAATTCTTGCTGGGTATTGCGACGAGCGGCTGCGCCCTCCGGCGCATTGGCAAAGATGCCAGCGAAAAGCTCGACTGCACGCCCGCCGTTTTCACTTTCAAGTGCTACATCGGACGGAAACGGGTCTGCGACAGCCATCGGTCTAGGCAGAAAGATACTCGCCGAAGGGAAGGAAATCAGTCATAACGCGAGCTGGTGACTTTCCATTGGCTGGAATCATCATCCAACCTAGTCCGAACCTCGACTGCTGGCGTCTCAAAACCGCAGTAGTACTCATGGAAGTGGAGCGGGCCTTCGGTGCTTTCGGCGGTGAAGTCCGGTGCTTCGTCGCCAATGCGGACTGCCATTTTCGTTCTCCTTACTGTTGAATCGTAAGGAAGCCGTTAGAACCCGCTGACGGCTGTTCTGACGGTGTACGAGTGTCTGCGTTGAACCGGTCGGCGCGAGTCAGTATAGGAGACATACCAGGACAAGGCGGACACCAGCGTATTTACTCTGTAAGTCATTGAATTAAAAACTTTTATGCGTTATCAGCATTGAGATAGTTACCAAGTCAACAGACTACCCTCAATCCTTTTTTCGAGGACTCGTCCAGCAATCGCGTTGCTGCTTGACCTTGCCCCAATAGTAAGGTCCAACCTTACGGGAGAGAGGCTCTTCAGGAGGTTGGTGATGGTCAGCTTATTCCCCCATACCGCTACCGACACGTCCAATCCTATCCTGCAATGGAGGCTCAGCGTAGCGGGTATGCGCGGCGACCCGGCTCTGGTGGCGGATGCCTTGATGCTGTCCCGTTGCACTTATGTGCCAGATTCTGAAGAGTCCGCTCTGGGCCTTCGTCTACAACCTGATCGGTATTCCGCGAGCAGCAATGGGCGTGTTGGGTCCGGCAGTCCTGGTGCGGTAAGGGCGTTGTCCCAGTGTCTCAGTGGTTACTTACACCTTGTTACGGAACTGTTGGCAGCCGGCACAACGAGAATAGGGCTGATTCGGTGGTTCAGCGAACAGGAGGATCTTATGAACATTGGTGAGGCGGCAAGTGTCAGCGGTTTGTCCGCCCGGATGATCCGCCACTACGAGCGCATCAATCTGATCCCGCCGTCACAGCGCACGCGGTCTGGCTATCGCGTCTACTGCGAGTGCGATGTACACGTTTTACGCTTCATCCACCATGCACGAGATCTGGGATTATCGATCGAGCGGGTTCGTGCCTTATTGGCGTTATGGCGGGAGCGCAATCGCTCTGACGACGAGGTTCAGGCTATTGCGCTGAGCAACATCGATGCGCTGAATGCGCGTATTACCACGCTTCAGATCATGCGCGAGGCTCTGTCGTATCTGGCCGAGCATTGCGATGACGCTGAGCAACCACCTGGGCTGGTTCTGGATGAACGCCCCCATGACTTGCCCGAGAGGAGAGCATCATGACTCGTAATAAACCCTCAATGGTTCAGCTGGGCATCGGTGCGGCCATTATCCTGGCGGCTACCTATGTCTTGTTTCCCGCTTTTCAAGCCTGGATCGCGGCGAATGCGCTGATCTTTCTGGTGCTGCTGTGCCCGCTGTCGATGGTGTTTTGTATGCGCAACATGCACAAGGATCCGCCCAGTACCAATGACACACAGGAGGTAAAACCAATCAACCGTGACCCGAACGATAGGCCGTGAGCTGTAACCATTCCCATACCCAGCAAATTGGCTTGGCTGTTCAGCGAGTCCTTGTCTCTATACGAGGAGGTTCTTATTGACCTTCAGATTCTATCCGACGGGCTCGTCCTGACAGATTCGTAATTGTACAGTCCGCTACCAGCAACTAGACTCCCCCGCATGAAACGCTACCTGCGGTGTTGCCTCATTTTCCTGATTAGCCTGGCGCTTCCCCTCAGCGGGATGGCGGGCATTCAGGCACCGACAGAGCCTTGCCCGATGAAAATGGCGGGTATGGCGATGATGGATGACATGGGACCGGACTGCTGCCATGACATGAAAAGCCCCACCGATCACGGGAAGCCCTGCAAACCTGGTCAGGAATGCAAGACTGGCGGTATGCTGCAAGTATCGATCATCAAGCCTGTCACTCGCTTGTCCAGTCCGCTGGTGCTATCCCTTTTCAGCGACTTCCCGCCCATTCAAACCCCATCCGGGGTATGGCGTCCGCCCCGCGCCTGATTCCTGTACCACACTGAGTTTCATCCTGCCTTCGCGGGATGGTATTTCTGCGTGCATGTCTAAGAGGCGCGCAGTGGAACATCACAGGAATCGTGAGCATGAACTCCCTACGCTATTGCACAGGCTGGCCCGTCGTGGCCGCCTTGGCGGCAAGCGTGTTGGCATTGCCGAGCGTCGCCGCCCCGCTGACACTCGATGAAGCCTTACGGCTGGCCGAAAACAACGCCCCGTCACTAACCGCCCAAGCCGCCAAACTGCAAGCCGCCAGTAGTGCTGCCATTCCGGCCGGCGAACTACCCGATCCAAAGCTACTGCTTGGCGTACAAAACTTTCCCATCGGCGGCCCCGACCGCTGGAGACTCGAGCAGGACTTCATGACCATGCAGATGGTTGGGGTCATGCAAGAAGTGCCCAGCCGAGACAAACGCAAAGCACGCATTGAGGTCGCCGAAGCAGCGGTCGATCGAGCTGCGGCTGAAGGCCGTGTGGAGAGACTGAATGTCCGTCAGGCCACCGCATTGGCCTGGATCAGCAGCTATTCCGTCGAGCGTAAAGAGGCGCTGTTCCAGGACTTTTATAAAGAAAATCGTCTGTTGACCGATACCGTCCGGGCGCAGATCGCTGGCGGCCGTGCTCAGCCTGCCGATGCTGTCACACCGAAACAGGAGGCGGCTCAGTTGGCGGAACAACAGGACGACCTGGTCCGTCTGCGGGCACAAGCCCGAGCCGCTCTCAAACGCTGGATTGGTCCCGCGGCCAACGACCAACCAACCGGCAGTTTGCCGCAATGGCCCATCGATACTTCGGGTTACTCCCATAAGCTGCAACATCATCCCGCGCTGGCGGCGTTCGCCCCGATGACTCGCGAAGCGCAGGCCAAGATAAGTGAAGCGGAAGCGGAAAAACAGTCCGACTGGAGCTGGGAGCTTGATTACCAGCGCCGCGGACGGGAATTTGGCGACATGGTCAGCGTGCAATTCACCTTCGACCTGCCACTGTTCCCCGGCTCCCGACAAAATCCGAAGATCGCCGCCAAGCACGCCGAACTGAACCAATTGGAGGCTGAGCGTGAAGCCCAGACACGCGAGCATACCGAGCAACTGGAGGCGGATCTGGCCGACTATCAGCGCCTGAACCGCGCCGTACAACGCAGCCAGGACAGTCTGGTGCCCCTGGCCAAGGAAAAGGTCGGGCTGAGCATGGCCAGCTACCGCGCCGGTAAAGGCGACCTGGCGCCTGTCATCGCTGCCCGACGTGAACTCATCGAGGCCCGCCTCAAACAAATTGACTTCGAAGAACAGCGGGCACTGACCAGTGCCCGCCTGTATTTCACTTACGGAGAAACCAGCCAATGAGCACTCGAATCTGGAAAGGGGCTTTGCTGGCAGGCTTCTCGGTGGCCGTAGGCCTTGGCGGTGGTTACTGGTTCGCTCAGCAGCGAATGATCGCAATGCCTGGTGCACTCGCCGAACAGAGTCCCAAAACGCAAGACGAACGCAAAGTACTGTATTGGTACGACCCGATGCAGCCGCAACAGAAATTCGATAAGCCGGGCAAATCACCCTTCATGGATATGGAGTTGGTGCCCCGATACGCTGATTCCGCGGCGGACAATGCGGCCATGAGTATCGACCCAAGCCTGACCCAGAATCTCGGTTTGCGTCTGGCCACCGTCACCCGTGGAGTCCTGGCCTCCAGCCTGGACGTGGTCGGCGTGCTGGCGTTCAACGAGCGGGATGTCGCCGTGATCCAGGCGCGTACCGCGGGTTTTGTGGAGCGGGTCTATGCCCATGCTCCAGGCGATGTGCTCAAAGCCAATGCGCCATTGGCCGATATCCTGGTACCGGAATGGGCTGCTGCTCAGGAAGAATTCCTTGCACTGAAGCGTAACGGTGATGCTGACTTGTTGGCTGCAGCACGCCAACGGCTGCGCCTCACGGGGATGCCGGCGGCGCTGATTACCCAAGTAGAACGCAGCGCTAAGGTCCAGCCGAACCTGACCCTCACCAGCCCCATTGGCGGCGTGCTACAGGAACTGAATGTGCGTGCGGGTATGACCGTGGCAGCCGGTGAGACTCTGGCCCGAGTCAATGGTTTGAGTAGCGTCTGGCTGGCCGTGGCCGTTCCAGAGTCGGAGACTGGATCGATCGTCGTCGGTCAAACGGTAGAAGCACGTCTGCCAGCCTTCCCGGGGACCGTGCTCAATGGCACGGTCAGCGCCATTCTGCCGGAAACGAATGTGGACAGCCGCACCGTTCGCGTGCGGGTCGAACTGCCCAACCCTGACGGGCGCCTCAGACCCGGTTTGACGGCGCAGGTGCGCCTGAATCGTTCGACTGAGCAAAGCGTGTTGTGGGTACCGAGCGAGGCGCTCATTCGCACCGGCCGACGCGTCCTGGTGATGCTCGTCGAAGACGCGGGCCGCTACCGACCGGTAGAGGTGCAACCCGGGCAGGAAAACGAAGGCAAAACAGTGGTGTTGAAAGGTCTGGAGGAAGGCCAGCAAGTGGTCTCCTCTGGACAGTTCCTGCTCGACTCCGAGGCCAGCCTCAAGGGCATCGTCGCGAGAACGATGGAAATGCCGCCACCTGCTGCCGCGACACGCGCCCTGCATGAGGCGGACGGGCAGATCGTCGAGATCAATAGCAAAGACGTGACCCTCGCCCATGGTCCGTTCAAGACGCTGGGCATGCCGGGCATGACCATGACCTTCCCATTGACTGACCCTGCTCTGATGCAAGGACTCAAGGCTGGCGACAAGGTTCGTGCATCAGTCAGTCAAACCGACGATGGTTTGCGCGTTGAACGCCTGGAAAAATCGGGGAGTCAGCCATGATTGCTGCCCTGATTCGCTGGTCAGTGGCCAACCGATTCCTGGTGCTGCTGGCCACGCTGTTCGTTACGGCATGGGGAGTGTGGTCGGTTCAGAGCACGCCCATCGATGCACTGCCGGACCTCTCCGATGTTCAGGTGATCATCCGCACCCCTTATCCGGGACAAGCGCCGCAGATCGTTGAGAACCAGGTGACCTATCCGTTAGCCACCACCATGCTCTCGGTGCCGGGAGCCAAAACCGTGCGCGGTTATTCCTTTTTCGGCGACAGCTTCGTTTACGTGCTGTTTGAAAACGGTACCGACTTGTATTGGGCTCGCTCGCGGGTGCTGGAATACCTGAGTCAGATACAAAGTCGGTTGCCTGCCAGCGCCAAGCCGGCGTTGGGACCGGATGCAACTGGAGTGGGCTGGATCTATCAGTACGCCCTGGTGGATCGCACCGGTGGACACGATCTGGCGCAGCTGCGCGCACTTCAGGACTGGTTTCTCAAATTCGAACTCAAGACTTTGCCGAGCGTTGCGGAAGTGGCCACCGTCGGCGGCATGGTCAAGCAATACCAGGTGCAGCTCGATCCGCTCAAACTGGCCAGCCTGGGTATCACTCAGGCGCAGGTCACCGAAGCTATCGGCAAGGCCAATCAGGAAACCGGTGGTGCTGTGCTGGAGCTGGCGGAGACCGAGTTCATCGTGCGTGCTTCCGGATACTTGAAGACGCTCAATGACTTTCGGGCGATCCCGCTCAAGCTGGGTTCGGGTGGTGTGCCGGTGACCCTTGGCGATGTCGCCACGATTCAGTTGGGACCGGAAATGCGGCGTGGCATTACTGAACTCGACGGCGAAGGCGAGACTGTCGGTGGCGTGGTGATTTTGCGCAGCGGCAAGAACGCTCGCGAAACCATTGCGGCGGTCAAAACCAAACTCGACGAACTGAAAAGCAGTCTGCCGGCCGGGGTAGAAATCGTCACCACCTACGACCGCAGCAAGCTGATCGACCGCGCCGTGGAAAACCTCAGTCACAAACTGATCGAAGAGTTCATCGTCGTCGCTTTAGTGTGCGGGATTTTTCTCTGGCACCTGCGCTCATCCCTGGTGGCCATTATCTCGCTGCCGGTGGGAGTGTTGATTGCCTTCATCGTCATGCGCTACCAGGGAATCAACGCCAACATCATGTCCTTGGGTGGGATTGCCATCGCCATCGGCGCCATGGTCGATGCCGCCGTGGTGATGATCGAGAACGCTCATAAGAAGGTCGAGGCCTGGCACGCGGCCCACCCGGGGGAAGAGCTGAAGGGTGAACATCACTGGCATGTGATGACCGAAGCGGCGGCCGAGGTGGGGCCGGCGCTGTTCTTCTGCCTGTTGATCATCACCCTGTCGTTCATTCCAGTGTTCACCCTGGAAGCGCAAGAGGGCCGCCTGTTTGGCCCCCTCGCCTTCACCAAGACCTATGCCATGGCGGCGGCGGCCGGACTGTCGGTAACTCTGGTGCCGGTGCTGATGGGCTACTGGATTCGTGGACGGATCCCCAAAGAGGAACAAAACCCGCTGAACCGCTGGTTGATCAGGCTCTATCAGCCGGCCCTGGACGCGGTGCTGCGCCGGCCCAAAGTCACCATGCTGGTCGCACTGTTGGTCTTTCTCAGCGCGGTATGGCCGATCTCTCGCTTGGGTGGCGAGTTCCTCCCTGCGCTGGACGAGGGCGATCTGCTCTATATGCCTTCGGCTCTGCCGGGGTTGTCAGCGCAGAAAGCGGCGCAGTTGCTGCAACAGACCGATCGCCTGATCAAGACGGTGCCCGAAGTCGAACACGTCTTCGGTAAGGCGGGCCGCGCCGAAACCGCCACCGACCCGGCACCGCTGGAGATGTTCGAGACTACCATTCAATTCAAGCCGCGTGAGCAGTGGCGCCCCGGAATGACTCAGGAAAAACTGGTGGAGGAACTGGATCGAGTGGTCCGCGTGCCTGGGCTGACCAATATCTGGATACCACCGATCCGCAACCGCATCGACATGCTGGCCACCGGGATCAAGAGCCCGATAGGGGTAAAAATTGCCGGCAACAACCTGACGGAGATCGATACGGCCACCCAGGCAGTCGAGCGCGTGGCCAAGGATGTGCCCGGTGTCAGTTCGGCCCTGGCCGAGCGCCTGACTGGCGGCCGTTACATCGATGTGGATATCGATCGCAAGGCCGCGGCCCGCTACGGGCTGAATATCGCCGATGTGCAGTCGATCGTGGCCGGCGCTATCGGTGGTGAAAACGTCGGAGAGACCATTGAAGGGCTCGCTCGCTTCCCGATCAACGTGCGTTATCCCCGTGAGTGGCGTGACTCGCTCGGCGCCCTGGAGCAGCTGCCGATCTACACCCCTTTGGGGAGCCAGATCACCCTCGGCACTGTGGCGAAGGTCAAGGTCAGCGACGGCCCGCCAATGCTCAAGAGCGAGAACGCCCGGCCTTCTGGCTGGGTGTATATCGACGTGCGTGGCCGGGATATTGCCTCGGTGGTCGCCGACCTGCGCCGGGTCGTCAGTGAGCAGGTGAAGTTGCAGCCAGGCATGAGCCTGAGCTACTCGGGGCAGTTCGAATTTCTCGAGCGAGCCAATGCACGGCTCAAGCTGGTGGTGCCGGCCACGCTGCTGATCATTTTCGTCCTGCTCTACCTGACGTTCGCCCGCTTCGACGAGGCCTTGTTGATCATGGCCACTCTGCCGTTCGCACTGACAGGTGGAGCATGGTTTCTGTATCTGTTGGGATTCAACCTGTCGGTGGCCACCGGTGTCGGCTTTATCGCGTTGGCGGGGGTTTCTGCCGAGTTTGGCGTAATCATGCTGCTCTACCTGAAGAATGCCTGGGCCGAACGTGAAGACGCCGGTGACAGCACTGAGCGCGGGCTGATCGCCGCTATTCGCGAAGGTGCGGTGCAACGGGTCCGACCCAAAGCCATGACCGTGGCCGTCATCATTGCGGGTCTGTTACCCATCCTTTTGGGCAGCGGCACCGGTAGCGAAGTGATGAGTCGCATCGCCGCACCCATGGTCGGCGGCATGGTCACCGCGCCCTTACTGTCTCTGTTCGTCATTCCGGCAGCCTACCGCTTGATGCGTCGCCGGCACCTCCCCGTTGTACCCACCACCACTCAAGGAAAAGTCGTATGAAACTGACCCTGATCGCCGTTGCAAGCACCGTTGTCGCACTGTCTCTTTCTGCTCAGGCAGAAGACATGCCGGGTATGAAAATGGACTCTATGCCCATGAAGGGCATGCAGATGGCGCAGGAGACCCAGCAGGCTCCAGTGGCCAAAGCCGAGGGCACGATCAAGGCTGTCGACACCACGAAACATACAGTGACTATCGCCCATGGCGCCGTTCCGGCTGTGCAGTGGCCCGCCATGACCATGGCATTCACCGCAACAAGCAAACAACTGGCAGGCCTGAAGGCTGGGGATCAAGTAGCGTTTGAGTTTCGTGCCGAGGGCATGTCGGCCACCATCGTGTCGATCAAGCCCCTGAAGTAACAACGGCATGGATGGCTGGTTCGACCTTCACAAGCTGATACCGGACCAGCCATCCACCATTGATAGGCGCACAGATCAGCGAACGGCTTGCAGCCCTACGGGGTAATGAAGAATTGATTGCTCCACCATCCTCCTGTTTGGCTCCTTTGGTTTGGAGGATGGTTTCAGGCACCTGAGTTAGGCGCCTTTTTTCGGTCAACAAGTATTCTTGTGACCCGTTTGCGGTGACGTGTTCGTCACGCAGGCTCAGAGGACACTAGGCTATTGCTGATAAGTAAAGAGCAGTGAATGGATGAACTCCCGCCAATTTCGCAAGCGTGGGAACAACATGGGCACCCGCTGCCGATAGGTCTGATACTCCTCGCCAAAACGTTCGGTCAAGGCCGACTCCTCCCGCTTCGCTAGACGGACATAAGCCAAGACGATCAGGGGAAACAACAATAACGTGATCACCGTCGGCCAGTGAATGACCTGACCGAAGACCGCTAGCATGATCCCGGTGTACTGCGGGTGGCGGACCACACCGTAGACACCCTGTGTCGCCAGCTTCCCCTCCAGACTTGTGCGGTAAACCTGAACCCAGCCCCGGATCAATAGCACTAGGCCGATCACGATAAACACGCCGCCCAACATCATTTCCAGCATGGCCCCGGTAGCACCGTAGTCCAGCATCGTTGCCCAGAGATGGCCCGAGAATCCGGTCAGCGGGAGATCGATTCCCAGAAAACCAGTCAGCAGATAAATAGTCAGTGGGAAACCATACATCTCGGCGTATAACGCGATGATGAACGCTTGCACTAAACCTGCGCCCATCCAGTCGCGCCAACTACGTGGAGCGACAAAACGGTAGAGGACCCAGGAGGCGATGAGCACCATGACCAGCACCCACCCCCAGTGCCCATAGTGCATGGAAAAGTCATTCATGATTAGGCTCCATCTCGATCAACAGCGGATCGGAACTCAGCGCCGACACTTGGAAGAAACATCGGAGCATCTGAGTAGCGATACCGCTTGAGTGCGATACCACTACTCAGACTTGGTTTCTCTCTGTCTAAGAGGGCTCAAGACCTGCGACTAAAGAAGCTGTTATTGCACTTTAGTGCTGCCTTGGGCAGGCTCACTGCCCATGTGCTTATTCATGCTTTCCATCATCGTATTGCAGTTCTTCATCATGGCTGACATCTCCTGCATCATGTCCATCATCGGCATTTTACCGCCCTCCATCATCGGCATATCCTTTCCTTTCATCATGTCAGAGCTGTCCTTAGTAGTACTCTGAGGCTGTTCAGCAAAGCTCGTGGAAATAACTCCAAGAGTTAGGATCGCGGCGAGTACGGCTGTGTAGGCAATAGAGTTACGCATGATAATTCTCCTGATCAACGACCTGGGTTTTCGACAGGCTCTGGGTAAGCAATGGCTGATCCGAAGCCTTCTGCTCGCATGCAGTTTTACCGCCCATGCTTTTCATGCAGAGCCCGATCATTAGCACGCAGGGCAGAATAGAAAGCAGAATAGGTACCGTGACTGATGCAAACAGAGTGTTCAGGTTAAAAAGCAAGGTGAACGCAATTGCAGCGGTGAGCCCTGCGAGCAGTGGGTGACGTTGCAACATACCTCTTGCGTATGGCGCTATATTCTTGGTCATGGTTAATCCTCAAAATTTTCAGTATTTATTTACATACCTCAGCCACAAAACTAACGCTCTGACGTTTCTACTGGGTCATGTAGAGCCAGCTTTTATCTCCGTCAAAGGCGTAAATTTCGAACGGCTTCTGCTGGGTGCCGTCCATGCCTGGCGATCCAGGTGGCATCCCGGCCAAGGTGATACCGCGAATTGCAGGGTGCTCTGCCAGTAATTTATTGACGGCTGTTAGCGGGACGTGGCCGCTAACAACGTAACCATCAATGGCAACGGCATGGCAGCCTGCCAAAGAGTAGGGAAGACCAGCGGCCTTGTTGATCTGCTGAAGCTGTGCAGAATCCGCGACAATCGACACCTTGAACCCACCTTCACGCAAATAGTCCGCATATTTATCGCAGCACGTACAACTTGGGTTTTTATAGAGAATGGCTTCTTCAGCAGCGTTAACGATAGGCATCGCAAGGGCAGTGAGTGCGAGTAACATCCCACCCAAAAAAGTGGATGATTTATTCACGGTAACCACCTAATCCTTTTCCGTTGACGACAAAAATATTAGTTAGTAGCCCCGAGCGACGGTCTTCATGTTCTTTTGACGGAGCTGCTGAAGAACAAGCGAGCTAGCCCTCGGCGTGATTAGGACAGGCTGGAATGTTTAGGAGGAAAAGGATCTGGAGCAACGGGCATGCGACCGAGTAAAGTTGTATAGCAGTCGTATGGAGATGACTTTAAGGCGTGCCAGATTGAAACAAGAAACGTCACTGCTCCCGTTGAGGGAATGGAACAACTTATCGAGCAAGTGACTTGGTTCGACATGTCAGGGCAGATATTCACTCTGCTGGATTCAGCAAGCATAGTCTGCGCTGCCGGGCAGTTAAGAGGAGCAGTTGACGACTCGGGTTTAAACATCAACGCTTGACCATGTGCTGCCGCTACGACAAACAGCAGCACCATGAGCAGCTTGATCAAGGTTTTATCCAGATTTTGAGCCATCACAGTGTATAGCTCCCTCAGTTTTTAAGAGTACGCCTGACCCGAGGCCAGCTCAGAAGCGCTCCAATACCACACAGCGGTTCATGCCTGATTTAAGCCTTTATGAACCATCATCCCCTTTAGATTAGGCGCTAGCTGCGTTTTCACAGCTTGCTGCACCATGCTTTTGCCCTGATTCTGATGAGCGGCAAAACGTGCAAGAACGCGGTCTCCACCGCCTTCAGCCCACACCATGGACGACAGAAGGACCGAACCGATCACAATCGCAGTCTTTATGAGCTTCATGAGACAGTCTTCTCAAACGGCTAAATGTTCAACGACAACCTAGAATAGGGTTTGCTTCTGGCTGTCGACATGAGCCCTAACACGGTGCTCATGATTTCACCCTAGATGACCTCCCTGATAAAAAGCTGAAGCGAAAATTACAATTCTGTAAGCGTCTGATGAGTTACCTCAACCACCCGAACTGGTGTTTACCGGTACCAACGCCCTTCAGCACGCCTTTAGCGAAGCTTATGACCTGCTGATATTGGACGTTACGATGCCCGGGCCAACCTCTATTCGGCGCTCATTTCCATTTCCGGACTTAAAGTGCCTAACCATGCGACAAGACAAATTATGATGACTGCCATTAAAAACTCGAGTGTCATGCTGCGACGCAAGGCATTTACCGCGGCAGAGTACTCTCCATTTCGAACTGACCGCTCCAATACCGGACTTAGGTGAAAGCGGTTCAGCGTGGCTAACACGATCATCCCGGCAAAGAGCAGGATCTTCAAAAACAGCAGCTGGCCATAAGTACTGAGCATCACTTCATCGAGGTTTGGGCCAACGATAAACAGGTAATTTACTACGCCCGTGACGCTTATGATCGCAACAATCACTCCGCCGGCCGACTCAAAGCCAGTCAGCACCCGTGCAAGAATTCGAGCTTCTTGTTCGCCCTTTAGCGATTTCAACCGCAGCAGTAGAGCGAATGCCAATAGAGCACCCAACCAGCCACCGGCGGCTAATAGGTGGAAAATGTCGGCGATGAAATGCCAGTAGCGTCGACTGCCTTCATCCATGGCACCGTGCCCTGTCCATGCCAACGTCGCCAACGCAATCGCTCCGCATACAGTGACGATCCAGAGACTGGGTGTCGGAAATCGCTTATTCAACGCGACGCCAATAATTGCCATCACCAAGGCCGCTATTCGGACCATCCAGGTCAACCCGACGTCGGTCCCCATAAGGACCATTTCAAAAATATGTTGCTGTAGCTCCATAAGCTCGGACACACCGCTCATTGCTTTCGCAAGCAACAACATCGCGGCAAGGGACAGAGCTACACCTGCAACGGAAGTACCGTAAAGAAGCGACTCAAAATTCAAGACCGTGCCCGATACTCTTTCTTTTCCCCTGAGGCTGTACAAGCCGAAAATTGCCAATCCGAATAACAGCATCAGGTCGAAATAAAGAGCAAAGCGAACCACAATATTTATTGAGTCGCTCATCAATCATTTCACTTTGAATGAGAAGTTGCCGGTGATCGGATGAGTGTCCGAGGAGACAGCACGCCATTCGACTTTGTAGGTACCGGTGGTCAAAGGTGCTGCCGGTGTAATCACCATCGTTTTCGGATCACCGCCACCAGCGACGGCAGCCTTAACACCCATTGGGGAGTTCGGCATGCCAGGCATATCGGTCATGATCAGTTTTGCACCGGAAAACTGAGTGGTGAGATTCTCAGAAAAGTGCAGTTCAATTTTCGAAGGGGCCGCTGCATTCGAGCCTTCTGCCGGAGTGGACGAAAGGAGCTTTGGATGTGCTTGAGCAACTGCACTCAGAAGCAAACCAGCGGTAAGTGCAACAGCTACGGTCGTAGTTTTAAGGAATGACATGCAAGACTCCTCACAGCAAGAGCTGTTGATTCGAGGTTTGTTTGGGAATATCTAGTTTTTACTTTTCGATTCTTGTTAAAACCACTGATGATTAGCTAGTAGCCTCCGTGTTCTAGGGCAGGTTGAACACGAGAAACTCACTAGGCTCCAACGTCACAGCGCAAGAACACGATGCCACACGAACGCAAACTGTTCGATTACATTTCAGTCAGCTTGACGCGGTGTTTGGCCTCAAATTGGCGGGCGTAGCGAGACTTAAAGACGAGACCGCGTGCCCGCGACACTAAGGTTTTCACTCATTCAAAAATAACGAGAGTGGACGCTGGGCGCAGGCTGAGAGATCGCCGTTGATCGCAAATGCGCCGTTGTTCAGCTGACCTTCAAGTCAACACTAGGAAACTCTAGATGAAAGGCCGTTTTCCCGTCACATGACGTACACCAGATCTTGCCATCATGCGCTTCAATAATTGATCGGGTTATCGACAGACCTAGCCCTGCGTTGCTTGGACTTCCTTCTCTGCGCGCTGGGTCCACGCGATAAAAACGATCAAAAAGCTTTTCAAGGTGTTCGGGGGCAATGGGTTCTCCGTGGTTCTCCACGACGACCAATACCGACATCTCCTTCTGGAGGATTTCGACACTGATCGTCTTCCCTTCAGAGGTGTAGCGAAGCGCGTTAGAGAGCAGGTTAGAAATGGCTCTGTGGAGCATAAGGACATCGCCTCGGACGCTGCCCCTTCCTGAAACCTTGAGTTCAATCCCTCGCTCATCAGCCAAAAGGCGGTAGTACTCAAGCAGTTTTTCCACGACTTCCACCAGGTCTATTGGTTTGTTCTCGTGTGTGATCAGACCGTTGTCAGATTTCGCTAGAAAAAGCATGTCATCAATCATCCGACTCATACGCTTCAAGTCATCAAGATTGGAGTACAGGTTGTCTTCGTAGTCCTCAATATTCCTTTTTCTTGAAAGCACCACTTCGGTGTGGGTCATCAAGTTGCTCACCGGGGTCCGAAGTTCGTGGGCAATGTCTGCGGAAAAGTTCGATAACCTGACAAATGCATCGTCGAGCCTGGACAACATTGCGTTAAACGACAGCACCATTTGCTGAAGTTCTTTCGGAACGGGTGCTAAGGGGATGCGCTCTTTGAGTGATTTTGCTGACATTGAGGCAGCGACCCGCGTGACCTGGCGAATGGGCCGCATGCCACTGCTTGCTACCATCCAGCCGAGTGCAGCACTGACCAATGCGCTGATCACCAACCCTATCCAAAACCATCGTTCAAGCGTCTCGAAAAAGGACATATGCTGAGTAACGTCAAAGATCAACATGACGGTCAACGGCTTGTCTTGCCCCGTCACAACGGCTTGTGCCGTCACTCCACGGAACATCTGCCCTTGCTCCCGCCACTCCCAGACGTTGTTGTTTGTGGTTGTGCGGAACTCCTTCGGAATATCTACCGGACCGGGATCAGCAAACAGCAGCTTGCCGTCACCACCGATTATTAGGGCAGTCAAATCACGGTGAGCACCCAGCAGCGCCTCCAGCTCAGGCTTAACATCACTGAATTGATCAATGCTGTTCAACCCCGTCAGAATTCTTTGAGTCGAATGGAGCTTTTCGTTCAATGCCTGCTGATCCAGCATCTTGAAATGATGCCGGCTGAGGTTATTGAAACTGAGTCCGGCTACCGTGAGCACCGCCGTTACCGCGAGCATGAACATCAGACTCATGCGAGTCGTCAGGGACATTCGGTTCATTCCGACTCCGAATCAGGTGCGTCGAGCATGTAACCCATACCCCGCGAGGTGTGAATCAGCTTGACCTCAAAATCATCATCGATTTTTGCTCTCAGTCTCCTTACCGCGACCTCAATAACATTGGTATCGCTGTCGAAGTTCATGTCCCAAACCTGGGAGGCGATAAGTGATTTTGGCAGCACCTCCCCTCGACGACGTAGTAACAGCTCAAGCAGCGCAAACTCTTTGGCCGTAAGGTCTATGCGCTTACCTCCACGAATGGCTCGGCGCTTGAGCAGGTCCACCTCCAGATCAGCCAATTTCATATAGGTTTGCGAGGGAGCGCCGTTACCCCGACGCAGCAACGTTCTGACGCGAGCCAACAGTTCAGAAAATGCGAAGGGTTTAATCAGGTAATCGTCTGCCCCGAGTTCAAGTCCTTTCACTCGATCTTCAACGCGGTCTCGCGCCGTGAGGAAGAGCACGGGAACATCTTTCCCAGATGCACGAACCTTCTGAAGTACTTCCCAGCCATCCAGCCCAGGCATCATGACGTCGAGAATCAGCAGGTCATAGGCCTCGCTCAAAGCGTGCTGAAGCGCCACTTTGCCATTGGTAAAGCGATCCACATTGAACCCCGCCTCCGTGAGTCCTTGCTCCAAATAGATACCTATTTTGGGTTCGTCTTCAGCAACCAGAAGTCTCATGAGGGTGGCTCTCGGATAATGATGAAGCGCAGTCTGCAACGAAACACGCCAGCCAACCAGCAACTGACAGAAAAGTAATATTGGCTTCAGGTAAATGTCAGCGAGCGCTGTCTAGGGTTCAAGCATGAGTACTTCCTGGTGCTCGACCGACTCTTCAGCACGAAACGTTTGGGAGCCGGAAAACAATTCCATAAGGAGTTGCCCCATGAATCGCCTGAAAATGCTGTTTTTTGTGAGCTCAATACTCGTCTCAGCTTCTGTATGGGCTGAAAGTGGCGGAGACCGCGTGATAGAGCGTATGGAAGGCCTGCGCGACAAGGCTGAAGCAGTACTGGTTCAAGCTGAAAAAGCCCCTGAAGGACAGCGACATGTCCACATGACCGAGCATATGAAGATGCTCGGCGACATCATGAGCCAACTCCATAAAGATCATCCAGACGCCTCAATGTCACCCCAACAGCACCTGGCCTGGATGGAAAAGCACGACAAAATTGCCGACGACGTTTTGAGCCAAATGCAACGTGAGCACAAATTGATGCTTTCAGAGAATCATCAGTGAGAACCGGCTTCCAAAGGGCTTTTTGAACAGTACCGTTGACTACGGCGTCTTTGGACGCCGTGTTTTTTTTGAAAACTGACAGATATGTAGTGTTCAGGTCAGTTAACTGGCAGCTCCGTGTCTTTAGCATAGCCAGTGTTCCCACTCTTACTCTCGAGGTCACTATGAAAGCTAAGCTCGTTACCCCAGTCATCGCAGCAATCACTCTACTCTTCGGTGCTACGGCTATGGCCAGCGCAGGGCATGGGAAAGAGGACATCGGCCAGCCTGGAGTCGCCTCTGAGGTTACCCGTACGGTGGAGGTCGAGATGGGCGATATTTTCTTCAAACCTGAAAGCATCGACGTAAAGCCTGGTGAAACTATTCGATTTGTCCTTCGCAATGAGGGTTCGCTGCTGCACGAGTTCAACATCGGCAAAGCCGCTGCTCATGCAGCACACCAAAAAGAAATGGCAAGCATGTTCCAGAACGGGACACTTAACCCCACCGGTACCGGGAAAACGATGAGCGGTATGAGCCACAGCATGGGTGGAATGAAGATGGTCGGAATGGAGCACAACGACCCGAACAGCGTCCTGATTGAGCCTGGCACAACCCAAGAGCTGATCTGGACCTTCAACAACAGCACAGACCTTCAGTTTGCCTGCAACGTGCCGGGGCATTATCAGTCAGGGATGGTTGGTCCGTTTGACCTGAAGTAAGCCGAAGCTGGCTGCTAACACCGCTTCGACGCACGAGTTGGCTACGCTCTGTCGCAGAGATCACAGCAACGCTTACACAGTGGGGTCTAGATCATGAATAACCATCAGCATCCGGATGGAAACACCACCGCACCATTTTGGAGGCGCAAAACAGGCGTTGTACTGATCATGCTCATTGCGATTGGTGCCTTCTACGTGTTGCGGGAGCATTTCAGCCACGTTTATCCATTTTGGCCTTATCTGATTCTGTTGATCTGTCCATTGATGCATTTTTTTGGACATGGACATGGACATGGCGGACATAACCATGGCGATCAGGCAGCAACCCATAAGGACGAAAAAGGGAAATAGCCATGCCTACCATATCGAGCCACCACGACCACAGTCACGCCCCTGCTGCTCCGCTCAATGACGATGATCTACGTGACCCGGTGTGCGGAATGGCAGTCACTTCACCAAGTAAATTTGGTGAGTCTTATCAGGGACAGACGTATCAATTTTGTAGCCTGAAATGCCAGGAGAAGTTTCGAGCTGATCCTGAACGCTACAGCGGTAATGTTTCGAGCGCCGAATCCCGCGTCACCACTCCAGTGCCTGCGGTACAAACAGGCACTGAGTTTACCTGTCCGATGCACCCGGAAATACGTCAACCCGGACCCGGCAACTGCCCTAAATGTGGCATGACATTAGAGCCGGTCATGCCCGCGCTCGATGAAGAAGAAAATCCTGAACTCCGGGATTTCGCCCGCCGCTTTTGGTGGTCGCTGCCATTAACCGTGATAGTGACCGTACTCGCCATGGCGGGACACTCGTTACAACTCCTCCATGGCTCGATCCAAAACTGGATCGAGTTCGCTCTGGCGACACCGGTGACCTTATGGGCAGGTTGGCCCTTTTTTGTAAGGGGCATAGCCTCTATAAGAAATCGCAGTCCAAACATGTGGACTTTGATTGGTTTGGGTACCGCCGCAGCCTACCTTTACAGCGTCATGGCAACGCTCTTTCCCCAAAGCTTTCCCGCTACCTTCATGCAAGATGGACGTATCGGCGTCTACTTCGAAGCCGCCGCGGTCATCATCTCGCTCACCTTGCTTGGGCAGATTCTTGAGCTCAAAGCCCGATCGCAAACCTCCGCCGCCATTAAGTCCCTTCTCGGTTTATCGCCCAAGACCGCACGCCGGATCAATGCCGATGGACAGGAGGAAGACATTCCTCTCACCCATGTTCACCTTGGAGACCATCTGCGGGTCAGGCCAGGTGAAAAGGTGCCCGTTGATGGCTCAGTACTGGAGGGTGAAAGTGCGGTGGATGAGTCCATGCTCACTGGCGAGCCAGTGCCGGTAATGAAGAGCGCTGGTGATAGCCTGATCGGCGCCACTCTGAATACACATGGGAGCTTGGTAATGGAGGCGCAAAAGGTCGGCGCCGAGACCATGCTGTCACAGATCGTACAGATGGTCGCTCGGGCTCAGCGCTCCAAAGCACCAATGCAACGAATGGCCGACTCGATTGCCGGCTACTTTGTGATGGGTGTTATCGCGATTGCAATACTGACATTTGTCGGTTGGGGGCTTTTTGGCCCTGAGCCCAGTTGGGTGTTTGGTCTGATCAACGCTGTCGCCGTGCTGATCATCGCTTGCCCCTGTGCGTTGGGTCTTGCTACGCCCATGTCGATCATGGTTTCGACGGGTAAAGCAGCCAGCATGGGTGTGCTGTTCAGGGATGCCAGTGCCATCGAAAACCTTTGCAGGATCGACACGCTGATTGTCGATAAAACAGGCACCCTGACAGAAGGAAGGCCAGTGTTTCACAGTGTGGAGGCCACACCCAGTTTCAATCCCCCCGATGTTCTTCAGCTGGCTGCCAGCCTTGATCAGGGCAGCGAACATCCCTTGGCTCATGCAATCGTCGATCATGCCCGAACCAAGAACATTAAGCTCACCAAGCCAGAATCCTTTGAGTCTGGTTCAGGTATCGGGGTCAGTGGCATCGTTGATGGCAAGAAGATCCAGCTGGGGAACACCGCGTTGATGGAAGCCGCAGGCGTGAACACCAAGCCCCTACAAAAGCGTGCAGAGTTGTTGCGCCTTGAAGGCATCAGCATCATCTATCTCGCAGTTGACGGGGCATTGGCAGGGTTACTGGCGGTCTCAGACCCGATAAAACCGACCTCCAAAGAAGCAGTCACCAAGCTCAAGGCTGATGACATCAAAATCATCATGGCTACTGGCGACGGGCTCACCACCGCCCGGGCTGTCGCCAGGGAGATGGGGATTGAAGAAGTCCACGGTGAAGTGAAACCTCAGGACAAGGAACGTCTGGTCGCAGACCTCCAGCAATACGGCCGGAAGGTCGCCATGGCTGGTGACGGTATCAACGATGCTCCGGCCCTGGCGCGAGCAGATGTGGGCATTGCCATGGGGACAGGGACTGACGTTGCGATGAATAGCGCGCAACTCACGCTGGTAAAAGGCGACCTGATGGGGATTTTACGAGCACGGGCTCTTTCGGTCGCAACAGTAAAAAACATGCGGCAAAACTTGGGTTTCGCCTTTCTTTACAACTCGATGGGTATTCCTCTTGCCGCAGGCTTGCTCTATCCACTGACAGGACATCTCCTGTCGCCCATGATCGCTGCCATAGCCATGAGCGTCAGTTCTGCATCTGTAGTTTTCAATGCATTGAGACTTAGGAATACCCGAATTGACTGAGCTTCAATGACGCTCACAACCCGAAACAGATAACTGTTGACCTTGCCATCGTGTCAACGTTGATGCTGTCGGTGCGGTGAAAAGAGACCGCTCAGCACGAGAGGAATAACCATGTTCGTCTTAGATGTATCAGGCATTGGTTGCGGCAGTTGCGTCAGCAAAATCACCAAAGCGATTCAGTCACTGGACAACGAAGCTACGGTTTCCGTGGATCGGTCAGCCGGTAAGGTGAGTGTTGAAAGCAGCGAAAGCCCAGAGCAGATTCGTAAAACTGTCGAGGCGTTAGGTTTTCCTTCTCAGATCAACGCTTGAATGCTGACACTTCCCATGGTCAGAGCCCCGTATGCAGGGGGCTCCCCTTGGTGAACCCTCAGGAGTACCGAAGCAGCCGCGTCGGCCACAATTACCGCTCGCAAGCCCTTGCGCTACTAATCACCTCGCAGAGCTTTGAGCAAACCTTTGAACGCTCCATTCAACCGAGTAAAAGCGGCGTCGAAACGTATTCCATTTTCTGCGTACTTTGCGACTTCGACCTGCTGATCGACAGTATTTTGATCAATGGCAGGTTGAGCCGGTGTGCTGTAAAGCAAAGCACCTTCGTAAATATCACCTGCTGATTCTTTTTCGGTAATGTGTTTTACATTTGTTGTTTTCAAAGAAAACGGAGTAGCAGGTGTTGCTTTTGTCTGGCTTGCAAGCACAGTAGAAAAATCTAAGTCTCGGGCCTTGAAGTTCGGTGTATCAGCGTTTGCGATATTGTTACTCAGAATCTCAGCTCTTTGGCTACGATAAATTAACGCTCTTTCTGCGGAGCCAAGCGCTTTCTCAAAACTAATACTCACAATCAATCACCCTCAGTAGCGCTACTATTTTTCAAGAACATCGAACACACATATGCAGTACCAGTGCAGAAACTAAAAAACGTTTCACCTTTGGAGTTAACAGAAACTTACAAAGTTATGCATCTCAAACAGAGACTCAGTCAATAGCGGTGTGACGTTGGAAGATCGAGACCTTACGGATTAACTAGCGTACTCCTCAAGAGAAATATCGCAACCTGACACAACTGTAATATTCACCTAAGGTTCCTGACAGGGGATGAGTCTTATAGTCCTATTGAGCCATAAGCTCTCCCCTAAGAATCATCACTTGATGTGGATTCGGGGGATTACCAATACTCATCAGAGGAAATTCAAATGAACCCCATCAAAACTTTGTTCGTCATCGCAGCCCTGACCGTCTCTTCTTTGGCAATGGCTGAAGGCGGTGGTGACCGGTCGTTCGCACGTATGGAAGCGGCTAGGAGTAATTCAATGGAATCGTATCAAGTAGCCCAAAAGCAAAGCACCCAACCTCCCATCGCAGAAAGCCAAGCCAAAGCGATGGACCACAAGAATTGCTGAATAGCTTGCTGCGCTCCCAAGCTGACAGAAATGTAATCACTGTGGTGGTTCAAATGTGGCAATTTCTGAGCTCGCTTGCCGTAAGAACTCGTTTTTAGTGACGGCGAGCGAGCTCATTCGGGCTCATATCCCCCCGAAAGAGTGCCTTCACCTATTTGTGCAACTCATTGGTTGTTTCGCACGGCTTCCCTTTTGACTGATCGGACATAAACGGCATGCATTCCAAAACCTCTAGGCGGACATTCGTTAAAGGCCTGGCCGCTGGTGGCATTCTCGGCGGCCTTGGTCTGTGGCGCACTCCTGTATGGGCAGTGACCAGCCCTGGCCTGCCGAGCGTTCTCACCGGTAACGAATTTGATCTGTTTATTGGTGAAACCCCTGTAAACATAACTGGCTCGCCGCGCACAGCCTTGACCATCAATGGTTCGTTGCCCGGACCTTTGCTGCGCTGGCGCGAAGGCGAGACGGTCACACTGCGTGTGAAAAATCGCCTAGACCAAGACACCTCCATTCATTGGCACGGGATCATTCTGCCCGCCAACATGGATGGTGTACCGGGTTTGAGTTTCCATGGCATTGCGCCCGATGGCATGTACGAGTACAAATTCAAGGTGCATCAGAACGGTACGTATTGGTACCACAGCCACTCTGGTTTGCAGGAGCAGGCAGGCGTTTACGGTCCAATCGTCATCGACTCGAAAGAGCCTGAACCTTTTCAATACAACCGCGACTATGTAGTGATGTTGACTGACTGGACCGATGAAGATCCTAGTCGCGTCATGGCCAAGCTCAAGAAGCAATCGGACTACTACAACCACCACAAACGTACCGTGGGCGACTTTATCGACGACGTCAGCAAGCAAGGTTGGTCTGCTGCCGTGGCCGATCGGAAGATGTGGGCTGAAATGAAAATGAACCCCACTGATCTCGCAGACGTCAGTGGGGATACTTACACCTATCTCATGAATGGCCAGGCGCCGAACGGTAACTGGACCGGTATTTTCAAGCCGGGCGAGAAGCTGCGCCTGCGCTTTATCAACGGCTCAGCTATGAGCTATTTCGACGTCCGCATCCCTGGTTTGAAAATGACCGTTGTGGCGGCTGACGGCCAACATGTCAAACCAGTCAGCGTCGATGAATTCCGCATCGCCGTGGCAGAAACGTATGACGTGATCGTAGAACCTTCCAGCGAAGAGGCTTACACAATCTTCGCCCAGTCCATGGATAGAACCGGTTATGCACGTGGGACCTTGGCAGTTCGAGAAGGATTAAAGGCACAGGTACCTGCGATCGATCCACGGCCGCTTTTGACCATGGATGACATGGGTATGGGCGGTATGGCGGGCATGGACCATGGCAGCATGGCTGGCATGGACCACAGCAAGATGGCCGGAATGGACCAAAGTGACATGACCGGGATGACCGGGATGACCGGCATGGACAGCGGTGACATGACTAACATGGCCGATATGGACCACAGCAAGATGGCGGGAATGGACAAAGATGACATGTCCAATATGGCCGGCATGGACCACAGCAAGATGGCAGGGATGGACAAAGGCGACATGTCCAACATGGCCGGCATGGACCACAGCAAGATGGCAGGGATGGGCAGTATGGGTGGCGAAATGCAGACTCACCCAGCGTCCGAAACCAACAACCCCTTGGTTGACATGCAAGCTATGAACCCAACGCCAAAGCTAAACGATCCGGGCATCGGTTTGCGGAACAATGGTCGTCGAGTGCTAACCTACTCAGATCTGAAAAGCACTTTCCAAGACCCTGACGGTCGCGAACCCAATCGCACCATTGAGCTTCATCTGACCGGTCACATGGAGAAATTTTCGTGGTCCTTCAACGGAATCAAATTTTCTGACGCCGAGCCGCTTCGTCTGAAGTATGGGGAGCGTCTTCGCATCACCCTGGTGAACGACACCATGATGACTCATCCCATCCACCTTCACGGCATGTGGAGCGACCTTGAGGATGAGAACGGCAAGTTCATGGTGCGCAAGCACACAATCGACATGCCACCAGGTACCAAGCGCAGCTATCGAGTCACCGCTGATGCCTTAGGTCGCTGGGCATATCACTGCCACCTGCTTTTCCATATGGAAATGGGCATGTTCCGTGAAGTACGGGTTGATGAGTAAAGGAGACGATCTGTGAGCACATACCTAAATCGTAAATCGCTGGTCGGTTGCCTCTTTGCCGTCAGCTTGATGGGTGGACTCTCGTCCGTGGCGCTGGCAGTCGAAGATAGTAGTGAGCATTCACCTGCTACTCCTGCGAAAGCAACGAGCAAACCTGCAACTGCGACAAACGAGTCAAAGCCCGATCACGGGTCAATGGACCACAGCAAGATGAGCCATGAATCGATGGATCATGACCAAAAAACCAAAAAGGCAGATTGAGATCATGACCAGTAAGTTTTTACGCCCAACGTTGATGGCACTGGCAGTCTCTACCAGTCCTGCTTTCTTTGTCATGGCTCACGCCGCTGAAGAGATGGATCACTCCAAGATGGACCATAGCAAGATGGGGGCTATGGATCACAGCAAGATGAGTATGGATGACGGGCAAATGGACGGAATGGAAAGTATGGATGGAGGGGCGACTACCAGTCGAACCCCAGTTCCCGTACTTACCGATGCTGACCGTGCAGCCGCCTTTCCAGATGTTGCTGGTCATGGTGTCCACGATAAAAAACTCAACTCCTTCATGCTGCTGGATAAGTTTGAGTACCAGGATGCTGACAACGGTAGTGCATTGGCCTGGGATGCAAAAGGATGGATCGGCGGTGACGTTGACCGACTGTGGTTGCGCTCGGAAGGCGAACGTACCAATGGCGTAACGGAAAACGCTGAACTCTCAGCACTTTGGGGGCACTCCATCGGTCCATGGTGGGATGTCGTCACCGGCGTACGACAAGACTTCAAGCCCGGGTCACCACAAACTTGGGGAGCGCTCGGTATTCAGGGCATGGCCCTCTATAACTTTGAAGCCGAAGCGACTGCCTACATCGGTGAGAACGGTCAAACCGCTGCTCGATTGGAAGGCGACTACGACATTCTGCTGACCAATCGCCTGATCTTGCAGCCGACGGCCGAAGCCAATTTTTACGGAAAAAATGATCCTCAGCGCGGCATTGGCTCCGGACTGGCCAACACCGAGGTGGGTTTGCGGTTGCGCTATGAAATAGTCCGTCAATTCGCCCCCTATCTCGGTGTTTCCTGGAATCGTTCCTACGGAAAAACAGCAGACCTGGCCAGCGATGAAGGGGGAAAAACTAACGAGGCGAAATTCGTAGCCGGTATTCGGATGTGGTTCTGAGAGACTTGAGTAACGCCACACCGAATTTTGAATAACCGAGAAGTCGCTTTCTCCACTCTAGGGTAAGCGCTTCGATTGAACCGAAGCAGCGGGATTGAACGCTCGAGTGAGGGATTGGCTTCTCCGAGGGTATCCCGACACAGCCAAGGCAAGAGGAAAAATTTATGACAGATAACTTCCGACTCTCAAGTCACTTTCTGCGTATCGCAACGTTCGCAGCGCTATTCATCGGTTCCACCGCTCAAGCAGCACAGGCACTGACAATCGATGTTCATCGAGATGCAAACTGCGGATGCTGCAAGAAATGGATTCAGCACCTTGAAGCCAATGGCTTCACCGTCATTGATCATGTAGAAACCAACATGAGCGCGGTCAAGCAGAATCTCGGTGTTGCTCCACGACTCTCGTCCTGCCACACAGCAATGATCAATGGAAAGTTTGTTGAAGGTCACGTGCCCGCCGAGCAAATCATTGCGATGAGCAAACGTGACGACCTTCTCGGGATCGCCGTTCCTGGCATGCCGGCTGGATCTCCAGGCATGGAAGTCAACGGAGAACATGATGCTTACCAGGTAATCGGCTTGTCCAAAGCAGGCACAGACCAGGTCATTGCTGAATACCCCGGAAACTAATCTGGCCCCTCAATCCTTCCCCTGCATGGTTAGCGTCATAGCCGTGCAGCGGGACACATACTGTCCATTCCGCGCTCAGCAACACGCCAAGACAATGAGCTACTGTTGGTCGCCTCTCCTGCTGTTCCCCTCAGACCCACTCTATAACACCCTCAACTAAACGATGCACACGCAGTCGAAGTGAACATCGACGATGACTCTGCACCGTCAGTCTCAGTTATGAATGGAAATTGCCTGTCAACGGATCAAAAGATCCTAGATAGCAGGTTTACCAAGCGGGGCGAACACAGGTACTGAACGAGCCCCATGAAAGACAGGACACCGTTTCCCCCTTACGATAAGGGATAGG
>OBKH01000040.1_pt1 | contig 45195 bp, 28 predicted proteins | sample 1496241 | NCBI WGS metagenome assembly OBKH01 (sample SAMN03273953, study PRJEB22546) | soil metagenome | isolation source: rice field elevated CO2 plus elevated temperature | place: India: CRRI Experimental farm Cuttack,Odisha-753006 | collected 2013-12-17 | reverse complement strand
CGGTTGGCCAGCGCGCAGCACAGCGTGCCGCCCAGTTCTTCCTCGCTGGCTTGGGTGTCGAGTTGGTTGATCAACGTGTGCTGGGCCGCCGGTAGCCGGCGCGCCAAGCATTCCAGACGTTCCAGAGACCGCAGCCGTTCCGGGGTGCTCAGCACCTCAAAGGACACCTCGTCCAAGCGGTCCAGGTCGGCATCCAGCGCGTCGAAGACCTCGACAAGCTCCTCCCGGCTATTCGCTAACATGTTCGAATCATAACGTCGGGCACTGACAAAGAGCGCCCCGCTGATAACCGTGAAACTGAAGTGACACAAGGGATTTACCCAGATCCTACGAGTTGATACGGGAAGGTACCGCACCTTTCCTGGGCGCGATGGGAACTTTCTGCCCGTTATGGCCGACTAACACCGCGGGTGAAGCAAAGCGCTGCCTAGGCAAGGAGGTGAGTCCTGGCGGCCACGATATGGATGGCTATACCACCGGAGGTGCACTCGGGCCTGTTGAGCGCCGGGTGCGGTCCGGGATCATTGCTTGTTGCCGCGCAGCAGTGGCAAGAACTTAGTGATCAGTACGCACTCGCATGCGCCGAGTTGGGCCAATTGTTGGGCGAGGTTCAGGCCAGCAGCTGGCAGGGAACCGCCGCCACCCAGTACGTGGCTGCCCATGGCCCCTATCTGGCCTGGCTTGAGCAAACCGCGATCAACAGCGCCGTCACCGCCGCACAGCACGTAGCGGCTGCCGCTGCCTACTGCAGCGCCCTGGCCGCGATGCCCACCCCAGCAGAGCTGGCCGCCAACCACGCCATTCATGGCGTTCTGATCGCCACCAACTTCTTCGGGATCAACACCGTTCCGATCGCGCTCAACGAAGCCGATTATGTCCGCATGTGGCTGCAAGCCGCCGACACCATGGCCGCCTACCAGGCCGTCGCCGATGCGGCCACGGTGGCCGTACCGTCCACCCAACCGGCGCCACCGATCCGCGCGCCCGGCGGCGATGCCGCAGATACCCGGCTAGACGTATTGAGTTCAATTGGTCAGCTCATCCGGGATATCTTGGATTTCATTGCCAACCCGTACAAGTATTTTCTGGAGTTTTTCGAGCAATTCGGCTTCAGCCCGGCCGTAACGGTCGTCCTTGCCCTTGTTGCCCTGCAGCTGTACGACTTTCTTTGGTATCCCTATTACGCCTCGTACGGCCTGCTCCTGCTTCCGTTCTTCACTCCCACCTTGAGCGCGTTGACCGCCCTAAGCGCGCTGATCCATTTGCTGAACCTGCCCCCGGCTGGACTGCTTCCTATCGCCGCAGCGCTCGGTCCCGGCGACCAATGGGGCGCAAACTTGGCTGTGGCTGTCACGCCGGCCACGGCGGCCGTGCCCGGCGGAAGCCCGCCCACCAGCAACCCCGCGCCCGCCGCTCCCAGCTCGAACTCGGTTGGCAGCGCTTCGGCTGCACCCGGCATCAGCTATGCCGTGCCCGGCCTGGCGCCACCCGGGGTTAGCTCTGGCCCTAAAGCCGGCACCAAATCACCTGACACCGCCGCCGACACCCTTGCAACCGCGGGCGCAGCACGACCGGGCCTCGCCCGAGCCCACCGAAGAAAGCGCAGCGAAAGCGGCGTCGGGATACGCGGTTACCGCGACGAATTTTTGGACGCGACCGCCACGGTGGACGCCGCTACGGATGTGCCCGCTCCCGCCAACGCGGCTGGCAGTCAAGGTGCCGGCACTCTCGGCTTTGCCGGTACCGCACCGACAACCAGCGGCGCCGCGGCCGGAATGGTTCAACTGTCGTCGCACAGCACAAGCACTACAGTCCCGTTGCTGCCCACTACCTGGACAACCGACGCCGAACAATGAACAAGGAGAAAAGAACCGATGACGCTTAAGGTCAAAGGCGAGGGACTCGGTGCGCAGGTCACAGGGGTCGATCCCAAGAATCTGGACGATATAACCACCGACGAGATCCGGGATATCGTTTACACGAACAAGCTCGTTGTGCTAAAAGACGTCCATCCGTCTCCGCGGGAGTTCATCAAACTCGGCAGGATAATTGGACAAATCGTTCCGTATTACGAACCCATGTACCATCACGAAGACCACCCGGAGATCTTTGTCTCCTCCACTGAGGAAGGTCAGGGGGTCCCAAAAACCGGCGCGTTCTGGCATATCGACTATATGTTTATGCCGGAACCTTTCGCGTTTTCCATGGTGCTGCCGCTGGCGGTGCCTGGACACGACCGCGGGACCTATTTCATCGATCTCGCCAGGGTCTGGCAGTCGCTGCCCGCCGCCAAGCGAGACCCGGCCCGCGGAACCGTCAGCACCCACGACCCTCGACGCCACATCAAGATCCGACCCAGCGACGTCTACCGGCCCATCGGAGAGGTATGGGACGAGATCAACCGGACCACGCCCCCAATAAAGTGGCCTACGGTCATCCGGCACCCAAAGACCGGCCAAGAGATCCTCTACATCTGCGCGACGGGCACCACCAAGATCGAGGACAAGGACGGCAATCCGGTTGATCCGGAGGTGCTGCAAGAACTCATGGCCGCGACCGGACAGCTCGATCCTGAGTACCAGTCGCCGTTCATACATACTCAGCACTACCAGGTTGGCGACATCATCTTGTGGGACAACCGGGTTCTCATGCACCGAGCGAAGCACGGCAGCGCCGCGGGCACTCTGACGACCTACCGCCTGACCATGCTTGATGGCCTCAAGACGCCGGGATACGCGGCATGAGCCACACCGACTTGACGCCCTGCACACGGGTGCTGGCATCCAGCGGCACGGTTCCGATCGCAGAGGAACTGCTGGCCAGAGTGCTCGAGCCCTACTCCTGCAAAGGATGTCGCTACCTCATCGACGCACAGTACAGCGCCACCGAGGATTCGGTTCTTGCCTATGGCAACTTCACGATCGGTGAGTCCGCCTATATTCGAAGCACGGGGCACTTCAACGCGGTCGAACTGATTCTGTGTTTCAATCAGCTCGCCTACAGCGCCTTCGCTCCGGCCGTCCTCAACGAGGAAATCCGGGTGCTTCGCGGCTGGTCGATCGACGACTACTGCCAACACCAGCTCTCTAGCATGCTGATCAGGAAGGCATCATCGCGGTTCAGAAAACCGCTGAACCCGCAAAAGTTCTCTGCCCGCCTCCTGTGTCGAGATCTGCAGGTCATCGAACGAACCTGGCGCTATCTCAAGGTCCCGTGCGTCATCGAGTTCTGGGACGAGAACGGCGGGGCGGCGTCCGGTGAGATCGAACTAGCGGCCCTCAACATTCCGTAATCCAATGGGAGGAAAGAAGTTTCAAGCTATGCCTCAGTTGCCATCTACCGTGCTGGACCGGGTCTTCGAGCAGGCACGGCAGCAGCCGGAAGCAATCGCCTTGCGTCGCTGCGACGGCACTAGCGCACTGCGGTACCGTGAACTCGTCGCCGAAGTTGGTGGCCTTGCCGCGGATTTGCGTGCCCAGTCGGTTAGCCGGGGTTCTAGGGTGCTGGTCATTTCCGACAATGGACCCGAGACGTACCTGTCGGTGCTGGCGTGTGCAAAGCTCGGGGCGATCGCCGTCATGGCCGACGGCAATCTTCCGATCGCAGCCATCGAACGATTCTGTCAGATCACCGACCCCGCAGCGGCTCTCGTCGCACCAGGGAGCAAGATGGCATCTTCCGCCGTTCCCGAGGCGCTGCACTCGATACCAGTGATCGCGGTCGACATAGCCGCTGTTACACGGGAATCCGAGCATTCCTTGGATGCAGCCAGCCTCGCCGGGAACGCGGACCAGGGGAGCGAGGATCCGCTGGCGATGATCTTCACCAGCGGTACCACGGGCGAGCCCAAGGCTGTGCTACTGGCCAACCGCACCTTCTTCGCCGTCCCGGACATCTTGCAAAAAGAGGGTTTGAACTGGGTCACTTGGGTCGTCGGCGAAACCACCTACTCGCCGCTGCCGGCGACGCACATCGGTGGACTGTGGTGGATACTTACCTGCCTGATGCACGGCGGGTTGTGTGTCACCGGCGGCGAGAATACGACATCGTTGCTGGAGATTCTCACCACGAACGCGGTGGCGACGACGTGCCTAGTGCCAACGCTTCTTTCGAAGTTAGTTTCTGAACTGAAGTCCGCCAACGCGACGGTTCCCTCGCTGCGCCTAGTTGGATACGGTGGTTCGCGGGCGATCGCGGCCGATGTGCGGTTTATCGAAGCTACCGGCGTGCGCACCGCACAGGTCTACGGATTGAGCGAGACCGGTTGCACGGCTTTGTGTTTGCCGACCGATGACGGCTCGATCGTCAAGATCGAAGCAGGTGCTGTTGGCCGTCCGTACCCTGGCGTGGACGTCTATCTTGCCGCTACCGATGGCATCGGCCCTACCGCCCCCGGCGCCGGCCCGTCCGCCTCGTTCGGCACGCTATGGATTAAGTCACCGGCCAACATGCTGGGCTACTGGAACAATCCCGAACGCACCGCAGAGGTGCTGATTGACGGCTGGGTGAACACCGGTGACCTGCTGGAGCGCCGCGAGGACGGCTTCTTCTACATCAAGGGAAGATCCTCGGAGATGATCATCTGTGGTGGCGTGAACATTGCGCCCGACGAGGTCGATCGCATCGCGGAGGGCGTGTCGGGCGTCCGCGAGGCCGCGTGCTACGAGATTCCTGACGAAGAGTTCGGCGCGCTGGTGGGCCTGGCCGTGGTCGCATCGGCAGAGCTTGACGAGTCGGCAGCCCGGGCGCTCAAGCACACGATTGCGGCTCGTTTTCGACGGGAGTCCGAGCCGATGGCGCGGCCGTCGACAATTGTGATCGTCACCGACATTCCACGAACGCAGTCCGGCAAGGTCATGCGGGCCTCGCTTGCAGCGGCGGCAACAGCAGACAAGGCCAGAGTGGTCGTTCGTGGCTGAGCCGGTGCGGGACCGAATCCTCGCCGCCGTCTGCGACGTGTTGTATATCGACGAGGCGGATCTCATTGATGGCGACGAAACGGATCTCCGCGACCTCGGGCTGGACTCTGTTCGGTTTGTTCTGCTGATGAAGCAGCTAGGCGTGAACCGACAATCCGAACTGCCGTCCCGATTGGCCGCGAACCCGTCGATTGCGGGTTGGCTTCGCGAGCTGGAGGCTGTGTGCACCGAGTTCGGTTAAGCCGCTCGCAGCGCAACCTCTACAACGGCGTGCGCCAGGATAACAATCCCGCGTTATATCTGATCGGCAAGAGCTATCGGTTCCGCCGGTTGGAGCTGGCGAGATTCCTGGCCGCTCTGCACGCAACGGTACTGGACAACCCCGTGCAACTTTGCGTCCTGGAGAATTCGGGGGCAGACTATCCGGATCTGGTGCCGCGGCTACGGTTCGGCGACATCGTGCGGGTGGGGTCAGCCGATGAGCACCTGCAGAGCACATAGTGTTCGGGCATCCTGGGCAAGCCACTGGTGCGGCATACGGTGCACACCGACCCGAACGGGTATGTGACCGGTCTGGACGTTCACACCCACCACATCCTGCTGGACGGCGGCGCGACCGGGACGATCGAAGCTGACCTGGCGCGTTACCTGACCACCGACCCGGCGGGCGAAACCCCCAGTGTCGGTGCGGGTCTAGCCAAGCTCAGGGAGGCGCACCGTCGTGAGACGGCCAAGGTGGAAGAATCGCGGGGGCGCCTGTCGGCTGTCGTGCAGCGTGAACTCGCCGACGAAGCATACCACGGCGGGCACGGGCACAGCGTTAGCGACGCTCCCGGGACCGCGGCCAAGGGCGTCCTGCACGAATCGGCAACGATCTGCGGCAACGCGTTTGATGCCATCCTGACCCTTTCGGAAGCGCAGCGGGTCCCGCTTAATGTGCTGGTGGCTGCGGCGGCCGTCGCGGTGGACGCGAGCCTTCGGCAGAACACCGAAACCCTCTTGGTGCACACGGTGGACAACCGGTTCGGAGATTCTGATCTGAATGTCGCGACCTGTTTGGTCAATTCGGTTGCCCAGACCGTCCGGTTTCCCCCATTTGCGTCGGTGTCCGATGTCGTTCGAACGCTTGACCGCGGCTATGTCAAGGCGGTAAGACGCCGGTGGCTTCGTGAGGAGCATTACCGCCGAATGTATTTGGCGATCAACCGGACATCTCACGTGGAGGCGTTGACGCTAAATTTCATTCGCGAGCCATGCGCACCTGGCCTGCGCCCGTTCTTGTCGGAGGTCCCGATTGCCACGGATATCGGTCCGGTCGAGGGCATGACGGTGGCGTCTGTTCTGGACGAAGAACAGCGCACACTGAACCTAGCCATCTGGAACCGAGCCGATCTGCCCGCGTGCAAGACACACCCCAAGGTCGCGGAACGGATAGCGGCAGCGTTGGAATCGATGGCGGCGATGTGGGATCGGCCGATCGCCATGATCGTCAACGACTGGTTCGGGATCGGCCCGGACGGGACTCGCTGCCAAGGCGATTGGCCAGCCCGTCAGCCGTCGACGCCCGCGTGGTTTCTCGATTCCGCAAGGGGCGTCCACCAATTTCTCGGCAGGCGCCGCTTCGTCTACCCGTGGGTCGCGTGGTTGGTGCAACGCGGCGCCGCACCGGGTGATGTTCTGGTGTTCACCGACGACGACACCGACAAGACCATTGACCTGCTCATCGCGTGTCACCTTGCGGGTTGCGGGTACAGCGTCTGCGACACCGCTGACGAAATTTCCGTGCGGACCAATGCGATTACCGAGCACGGCGATGGCATCTTGGTGACAGTGGTCGACGTGGCCGCCACCCAGCTGGCGGTTGTCGGCCATGACGAGCTGCGGAAGGTCGTTGACGAGCGCGTCACACAGGTGACACACGACGCACTGCTGGCCACCAAGACCGCCTACATCATGCCGACCTCGGGAACTACCGGACAACCCAAGCTGGTGCGAATCTCACACGGCTCGCTCGCGGTTTTCTGTGATGCGATCAGCCGCGCCTACGGTTGGGGAGCCCACGACACCGTTCTGCAGTGCGCTCCGTTGACATCGGACATCAGCGTCGAGGAGATTTTCGGTGGCGCGGCCTGTGGCGCGCGACTGGTGCGATCCGCGGCTATGAAAACCGGCGACCTGGCGGCGCTGGTTGACGATCTCGTCGCCCGCGAGACGACAATCGTCGACCTGCCGACCGCCGTCTGGCAGCTGTTGTGCGCCGACGGCGACGCCATTGACGCGATCGGCCGCTCGCGCCTGCGGCAGATCGTAATCGGCGGTGAAGCCATCCGCTGTAGCGCCGTGGACAAGTGGCTTGAATCGGCTGCTTCACAAGGGATCTCGCTGCTCTCGAGCTATGGTCCAACAGAAGCCACGGTCGTCGCCACCTTCTTGCCGATCGTTTGCGACCAGACCACCATGGACGGCGCACTGCTCAGGCTCGGCCGGCCGATCCTACCGAACACGGTGTTCCTCGCGTTCGGTGAAGTCGTCATTGTCGGGGATTTAGTCGCCGACGGCTACCTCGGGATCGACGGCGACGGCTTCGGCACCGTGACGGCCGCAGACGGTTCCCGACGCCGTGCCTTTGCCACTGGCGACCGGGTGACCGTCGACGCCGAAGGATTTCCGGTCTTCTCCGGACGCAAAGACGCCGTCGTCAAGATCTCCGGCAAGCGTGTCGATATCGCTGAGGTAACCAGGCGCATCGCCGAAGACCCCGCGGTGTCAGATGTCGCCGTCGAGTTGCACAGCGGAAGCCTCGGAGTGTGGTTCAAGAGCCAACGGACCCGCGAGGGCGAACAAGACGCTGCCGCGGCGACCCGGATCAGGCTCGTCCTCGTGAGTCTGGGAGTGTCGTCGTTTTTCGTTGTCGGCGTGCCGAATATCCCGAGGAAGCCCAACGGGAAGATCGACAGCGACAACCTGCCGAGGCTGCCTCAGTGGTCAGCTGCTGGGCTAAACACCGCCGAGACGGGTCAGCGAGCGGCCGGCCTCTCGCAGATCTGGAGCCGGCAGCTCGGCCGGGCAATCGGGCCGGACTCGTCGCTGCTTGGTGAGGGCATCGGCTCGTTGGATCTCATCAGAATACTGCCCGAGACGCGTAGGTATCTGGGGTGGCGCCTCTCGCTGCTGGATCTGATCGGTGCCGATACCGCCGCCAATCTGGCCGATTACGCGCCAACGCCCGACGCGCCGACGGGCGAAGATCGGTTTAGGCCGCTGGTGGCCGCGCAACGGCCCGCGGCGATTCCGTTGTCGTTTGCCCAGCGGCGACTATGGTTTCTCGACCAGTTACAGCGACCCGCTCCGGTCTACAACATGGCGGTGGCGTTGCGGCTGCGCGGGTATCTCGATACCGAGGCGTTGGGCGCGGCGGTCGCCGATGTCGTGGGCCGCCACGAAAGCCTACGGACGGTGTTTCCGGCGGTCGACGGGGTCCCTCGGCAGCTGGTCATCGAAGCGCGGCGGGCAGATCTTGGCTGCGACATCGTCGATGCCACCGCATGGCCGGCTGACCGGCTGCAACGGGCCATCGAGGAGGCGGCGCGCCACAGCTTCGATTTGGCAACCGAGATACCTTTGCGGACGTGGCTTTTCCGGATCGCCGACGACGAACATGTGCTGGTGGCGGTTGCACACCATATCGCCGCCGACGGCTGGTCGGTGGCTCCGCTGACGGCCGATCTGAGTGCGGCATATGCCAGCCGTTGTGCGGGTCGGGCACCGGACTGGGCGCCATTGCCAGTGCAGTATGTCGATTACACGCTGTGGCAGCGGGAAATCCTCGGTGATCTCGACGACAGCGACAGCCCGATCGCCGCGCAGCTGGCCTACTGGGAAAATGCGTTGGCCGGTATGCCGGAACGGCTGCGGCTGCCCACCGCTCGGCCCTATCCACCGGTTGCCGATCAGCGCGGCGCCAGTTTGGTGGTGGATTGGCCGGCGTCGGTGCAACAGCAGGTGCGTCGGATCGCCCGCCAGCACAACGCGACCAGCTTCATGGTGGTAGCTGCCGGGCTTGCCGTGCTGCTGTCGAAACTCAGCGGAAGCCCCGATGTGGCGGTCGGATTTCCCATCGCCGGCCGCAGCGATCCTGCGCTGGATAACTTGGTGGGCTTTTTTGTCAACACCTTGGTGTTGCGGGTCAACCTGGCCGGTGATCCCAGCTTCGCCGAACTGCTGGGGCAGGTGCGAGCGCGCAGCCTGGCCGCCTACGAAAATCAAGACGTACCTTTCGAGGTGCTCGTTGATCGCCTCAAACCCACTCGAGCCCTGACCCATCACCCGCTGATCCAGGTGATGTTGGCCTGGCAGGACAATCCGGTTGGACAGCTGAATTTGGGTGATCTGCAGGCCACCCCGATGCCGATCGACACCCGCACCGCCCGCATGGACTTGGTGTTTTCGTTAGCGGAACGCTTCAGCGAGGGTAGCGAACCTGCCGGGATCGGCGGAGCGGTGGAATACCGCACCGATGTGTTTGAAGCCCAAGCAATCGACGTGCTTATCGAGCGGTTGCGGAAGGTGTTGGTGGCGGTGGCCGCTGCTCCGGAACGGACGGTGTCGTCGATCGATGCGCTGGATGGGACCGAGCGTGCCCGGTTGGATGAGTGGGGTAACCGCGCTGTGCTGACTGCGCCCGCGCCCACGCCGGTGTCGATCCCGCAGATGTTGGCCGCCCAGGTGGCACGTATCCCCGAAGCGGAGGCGGTGTGTTGCGGGGACGCGTCGATGACGTATCGGGAACTCGACGAGGCGTCCAACCGGTTAGCGCATCGGCTGGCAGGTTGTGGGGCCGGCCCGGGCGAGTGTGTGGCGCTGCTGTTCGAGCGGTGCGCGCCGGCGGTCGTGGCGATGGTGGCAGTGCTCAAAACCGGGGCGGCGTATCTGCCGATCGATCCGGCGAATCCTCCGCCGCGGGTGGCGTTCATGCTCGGCGACGCGGTGCCCGTGGCCGCGGTCACCACGGCTGGGCTGCGCTCCCGGTTGGCGGGACACGACTTGCCGATCATCGATGTCGTCGATGCTTTAGCGGCATATCCGGGCACGCCCCCACCCATGCCGGCCGCAGTGAACCTCGCCTACATCCTGTACACCTCGGGCACTACCGGCGAGCCCAAAGGCGTGGGGATCACCCATCGCAACGTCACCAGGCTGTTCGCATCACTGCCGGCACGCTTGTCGGCGGCGCAGGTGTGGTCGCAGTGTCATTCCTATGGCTTCGACGCCTCGGCGTGGGAGATCTGGGGCGCGTTGCTAGGTGGTGGGCGACTGGTGATCGTGCCCGAGTCGGTGGCGGCCTCGCCGAACGACTTTCATGGGCTGCTCGTGGCCGAACACGTCAGCGTGCTGACTCAGACTCCGGCTGCGGTGGCAATGTTGCCGACGCAGGGTTTGGAGTCGGTGGCGTTGGTGGTGGCCGGTGAGGCATGTCCGGCAGCGCTGGTGGATCGGTGGGCGCCCGGGCGGGTGATGCTAAATGCTTATGGCCCAACCGAGACCACGATCTGTGCGGCGATAAGTGCGCCGTTGCGACCGGGTTCGGGGATGCCGCCGATTGGTGTTCCGGTGTCGGGGGCGGCGTTGTTTGTGCTGGATAGCTGGTTGCGCCCGGTACCGGCCGGGGTGGCCGGAGAGTTGTACATTGCCGGTGCGGGCGTCGGTGTTGGGTATTGGCGTCGGGCGGGGCTGACCGCGTCACGGTTTGTGGCCTGCCCATTCGGCGGTTCCGGGGCACGCATGTATCGCACCGGGGATCTGGTGTGTTGGCGCGCCGATGGCCAGTTGGAGTTCCTGGGGCGCACCGACGATCAGGTCAAGATCCGCGGGTATCGCATCGAGCTCGGCGAGGTTGCGACCGCGCTGGCCGAGCTGGCTGGGGTAGGTCAAGCGGTTGTAATCGCCCGTGAAGACCGCCCTGGGGACAAGCGCCTAGTCGGGTATGCCACCGAAATTGCCCCCGGGGCAGTGGACCCGGCCGGGCTGCGGGCGCAACTAGCCCAGCGATTGCCCGGTTACCTGGTGCCAGCCGCGGTGGTAGTGATCGATGCGCTTCCGTTGACGGTCAACGGCAAACTTGATCATCGTGCGTTGCCGGCACCGGAATACGGTGATACCAACGGATATCGCGCTCCGGCCGGGCCGGTTGAGAAGACCGTGGCCGGCATCTTTGCCCGGGTGCTTGGGCTTGAGCGGGTCGGCGTCGACGACTCGTTCTTCGAGCTCGGCGGCGATTCGCTGGCGGCAATGCGGGTTATCGCCGCGATCAACACCACCCTAAACGCCGATCTGCCGGTGCGCGCGTTGCTGCACGCGTCGTCGACGAGAGGTTTAAGCCAGCTGTTGGGGCGAGATGCCCGACCGACCAGCGATCCGCGCTTGGTGTCTGTGCACGGCGACAACCCCACCGAGGTGCATGCCAGCGACCTCACGCTGGACCGGTTCATCGACGCCGACACGCTGGCCACCGCCGTCAACCTGCCGGGCCCGAGCCCCGAGCTACGGACGGTCCTGCTGACGGGCGCGACGGGTTTCCTCGGACGGTATCTGGTCCTTGAATTGCTGCGGCGGCTGGACGTCGACGGCAGGCTGATCTGTTTGGTGCGGGCGGAGTCCGACGAGGATGCGCGGCGTCGTCTGGAGAAGACCTTCGATAGCGGTGACCCGGAATTGCTGCGGCACTTCAAGGAGCTTGCCGCCGACCGGCTGGAGGTCGTCGCAGGCGACAAGAGCGAACCCGACCTGGGCCTGGACCAACCGATGTGGCGGCGGCTGGCCGAAACCGTGGATTTGATTGTCGATTCCGCGGCGATGGTCAACGCGTTTCCCTACCACGAATTGTTCGGGCCCAACGTCGCGGGCACCGCCGAGCTGATCCGAATCGCGCTTACCACCAAGCTCAAACCCTTCACCTACGTGTCAACCGCCGACGTGGGTGCTGCGATCGAGCCGTCGGCGTTCACCGAGGACGCCGACATCCGGGTAATCAGCCCCACCCGCACCGTCGACGGCGGCTGGGCTGGCGGCTACGGCACCAGCAAGTGGGCCGGTGAGGTGCTGCTGCGCGAGGCCAACGACCTGTGCGCGCTGCCGGTCGCGGTGTTTCGCTGCGGGATGATCCTGGCCGACACCAGCTATGCCGGACAGCTCAACATGTCGGACTGGGTCACCCGGATGGTGTTGAGCTTGATGGCTACCGGCATCGCGCCTCGTTCGTTCTACGAACCGGACTCCGAGGGCAATCGGCAACGCGCGCACTTCGACGGGCTGCCAGTCACCTTCGTTGCCGAGGCGATCGCGGTGCTGGGCGCGCGGGTGGCCGGCTCATCGTTGGCGGGATTTGCGACCTATCACGTGATGAACCCGCACGACGACGGTATCGGGCTCGATGAGTATGTGGACTGGCTGATTGAGGCCGGCTACCCGATACGCCGCATCGATGACTTTGCGGAGTGGTTGCAGCGGTTTGAGGCCAGCCTGGGCGCTCTGCCGGATCGGCAACGCCGGCACTCGGTGCTGCCGATGCTGCTGGCGAGCAATTCCCAGCGATTGCAGCCGCTTAAGCCGACCAGGGGGTGCTCCGCGCCGACCGACCGATTCCGTGCCGCGGTGCGAGCGGCGAAAGTCGGCTCCGACAAGGACAATCCAGACATCCCGCACGTGTCGGCGCCGACCATCATCAACTACGTCACCAACCTACAACTGCTCGGACTGCTGTAGTTGCTCGGCGATAAAGAGCGCAGCCATGGTCGGGGGAGATCATGTGGTCACTTTCGGGTCGGCATCGATTCTGCGAGCAGAATATGTGGTTGATGGCCACTAGGCCGGTACCGGGGAACTGGCGGTTCCCGGCCGATGAGCATCGGCCCTGACGCGCGGCCGTAAGCTCCAGGAATGGGGACGCACGGGGCTACCAAGAGTGCGACGTCGGCTGTGCCAACGCCCCGGTCGAACTCCATGGCGATGGTACGGCTGGCAATTGGCCTGCTGGGTGTGTGCGCGGTGGTCGCGGCCTTCGGGCTGGTGTCGGGAGCGCGCCGCTACGCTGAGGCCGGCAATCCCTATCCGGGCGCCTTCGTCAGCGTCGCCGAGCCGGTCGGGTTCTTCGCCGCGTCGCTGGCCGGTGCGCTGTGTCTGGGCGCGCTGATCCACGTGGTCATGACGGCCAAACCCGAGCCGGATGGCTTAATCGACGCCGCGGCGTTCCGGATTCACCTGCTGGCAGAACGTGTTTCAGGTCTCTGGTTGGGGCTAGCCGCGACCATGGTGGTCATTCAGGCCGCCCACGATACTGGAGTGGGGCCCGCGAGACTGCTGGCTAGTGGGGCACTATCGGACTCCGTCGCCGCCTCCGAGATGGCACGCGGGTGGATTGTTGCGGCGATCTGCGCGCTGGTGGTTGCGACGGCGCTGCGGCTGTACACTCGCTGGCTCGGGCACGTTGTGCTGCTTGTCCCCACTGTGCTTGCCGTCGTCGCCACCGCGGTGACCGGTAACCCGGGACAGGGACCCGACCATGACTACGCGACCAGCGCCGCGATCGTGTTCGCGGTCGCGTTCGCCACCTTGACCGGGCTCAAGATCGCTGCGGCGTTGGCGGGAACGACGCCAAGCCGCGCTGTGCTGGTAACGCAGGTCACCTGTGGAGCGCTCGCGTTGGCATACGGAGCGATGCTGCTTTATCTCTTCATCCCGGGCTGGGCGGTCGATTCGGATTTTGCCCGCCTTGGTCTGCTTGCGGGGGTAATCCTGACGTCGGTGTGGTTGTTTGACTGCTGGCGGCTGTTGGTCAGGCCGCCACATGCGGGCCGTCGCCGCGGTGGTGGCTCCGGTGCCGCACTGGCCATGATGGCCGCCATGGCTTCGATAGCTGCCATGGCCGTTATGACCGCGCCGCGATTTCTCACCCACGCGTTCACGGCTTGGGATGTCTTCCTCGGCTATGAACTGCCGCAACCGCCGACCATAGCCCGGGTGCTCACCGTGTGGCGCTTCGATAGCCTGATCGGAGCCGCTGGTGTGGTTCTCGCGATCGGGTATGCGGCGGGCTTCGCCGCGCTGCGGCGCCGAGGTAACTCTTGGCCGGTGGGCAGATTGATCGCCTGGCTGACTGGTTGCGCCGCACTGGTATTCACCAGCGGCTCCGGTGTACGGGCCTATGGTTCGGCGATGTTCAGCGTCCACATGGCCGAACACATGACACTGAACATGTTCATCCCGGTCCTGTTGGTGCTCGGTGGCCCGGTCACGCTGGCGCTGCGGGTGCTGCCGGTAACGGGTGATGGACGGCCGCCGGGGGCTCGCGAATGGCTGACCTGGCTGCTGCACTCCCGGGTGACAACTTTCCTGTCGCACCCGATCACCGCATTCGTCCTCTTTGTGGCCTCGCCCTATATCGTCTATTTCACACCGCTGTTCGATACCTTCGTCCGCTATCACTGGGGCCACGAGTTCATGGCGATCCATTTCCTGGTGGTCGGGTACTTGTTCTACTGGGCGATCATCGGCATCGACCCAGGGCCGCGCCGACTGCCCTACCCGGGCCGGATCGGGCTGTTGTTCGCGGTGATGCCGTTCCACGCCTTCTTCGGGATCGCGCTGATGACGATGTCGTCTACGGTGGGCGCTACGTTCTATCGTTCCGTCAATCTGCCGTGGTTGTCGAGCATCATCGCCGACCAGCATCTCGGCGGTGGAATTGCTTGGAGCCTAACGGAATTGCCGGTCATCATGGTCATCGTGGCGCTGGTTACCCAATGGGCGCGCCAAGACCGCCGAGTCGCGTCCCGCGAAGACCGGCATGCCGACAGCGACTACGCCGACGACGAGCTGGAAGCCTACAACGCGATGCTTCGCGAGTTGTCGCGAATGCGGCGCTGAATGTGCAGATGATTTTGGAAGCGGTTGGCGTATCTGCCCGTGCTCGGCTACACCAGGACCGCGGGGCGCTGGCACGCGAACGATCCGGCGAGGAGGTGGGCCAGCCGGAGATTCCCTCCACAGGCTGCAGCAGAAGTCCTGGATCTGACCCCGACCTGAACCCTTGTCAGTGCGGTCCATCGACGGAAAATTGCTGTTCCGCCATGCTGGGCATGCTATTGAGCGCCAAAATTGCGTAGCCGCAAGCTGTTTGACACGACGAAAAATGACGAGAACGCCATGGCGGCACCGGCGATCAAAGGGTTGAGCAGTCCGGCGGCGGCAATCGGGATGGCTGCGACGTTGTACCCGAACGCCCAGATCATGTTCATCCGGATCGTCCGCATGGTTGCACGGGCCAGGTCCAGCGCCTGCGGAACAGTATTCAGATCATCGCGCACCAGAATGATGTCGGCTGCACCGAGCGCGACGTCGGTGCCACGCCCGATCGCCAACCCCAAGTCGGCACCCACCAACGCGGGACCGTCGTTGATGCCGTCACCGACCATGGCGACGGTATGTCCTTCCTCGCGGAGCCGTTGGATCACGTCGACCTTGCCTTCGGGCAGCATATCGGCGACAGCGGAGTCGATGCCGACCTGCGCCGCCACCGCGTCGGCGGCGGCCCGATTGTCGCCGGTGAGCAGAATCGTCCGCAGCCCGCGGCTGCGTAGCGCAGCGACGGCGGCAGCCGCTGAATCCTTGAGGGTGTCGGCGATTGTCAGGGCTGCGCGGACGACACCGTCGACCGACACAAAAACGACAGTCTCGCCTCGGGATTCGCCGTCCAGGCGCGCGGACACCAGAGCCGCGTCGTGGCAGGGCGTGGTCCGGGTAATCCAGGATGGCTTGCCGACCTCAACGTGATGGCCGCCGACTTCCCCCGATACACCGCAGCCCGCGACGGCGACAAACCCGTTGACTGGACCCGGATCCGGCGAAGCGGCAACGATGGCCGCCGCCATCGCATGCTCGGAAGCCGATTCGACAGCGGCGGCGAGGCCAAGCACTTCCTCGCGATCTCGCTCGCTGGTGCCTGAACCTGCCATTGTTACGGTGCTCACCGCCAGCTGCCCAACCGTCAACGTGCCGGTCTTGTCGAACACCACGGTGTCGATGCTCCGGATGGTTTCCAGTGCCCGGTACCCCTTGATAAAGATCCCTAGCTGCGCTCCCCGTCCGGAAGCAACCATCATGGCGGTAGGTGTCGCGAGCCCAAGCGCACACGGGCACGCGATCACCAACACCCCTAGCGTGACCGAGAACGCGCGATCCGCGCCTGCGCCGCTGACGAGCCAGGCCGCACCTGCAAGTCCAGCAATGACGAAAACCACCGGCACGAACACGCCCGCGATGTGGTCGGCGAGGCGCTGGGCACGCGCCTTCTGCGTCTGGGCTTGCTCCACGAGGCGGACCATCGCGGCGAACTGGGTATCGGCCCCTACCGCGGTGGCCTCGATGACCAGGCGGCCGTCCATCACGACCGTGCCCCCCACGACCGAGGCCGCCGGATAGGCACGGACCGGCTTGGCCTCACCGGTCATGGCGCTCATATCGATCGCCGCGCTGCCGTCGACAACGACTCCGTCAGCTGCGATGGTTTCCCCCGGCCGCGTCACGAAGCGCTGGCGCTTCTTGAGTTCGCTCGCCGGTATCACTAGCTCCGCGCCGTCGGGCAGCAGCACCGCCACATTCTTGGCGCCTAGCTCCGCCAGCGCACGCAGCGCGCTGCCGGCCTTGGACTTGGCTCGTGCTTCAAAGTAACGACCGGCAAGAACGAAGACGGTCACACCGGCCGCGACCTCGAGGTAGATCGAGTCGCTGTTGAGAATGGCCCGCCAGATTCCCGAGCCTTCCCGTGGCGGCTGATCGCCGAAGACGGACGAAAGCGACCAGGCGGTGGCGGCCACGATCCCGACCGAGATCAGCGTTTCCATGGATGTCGTCCGGTGGCGCGCGTTTCGCAGCGCGACCGAGTGGAAGGGCCATGCGGCCCAGGTCACAACCGGAGCGGCCAGGGCCGTCAATATGTATCCCCAGCCGGGAACCCTGGCGCTGGGGACGATCGCGAACAACGTCGACAGGTCAGCCAGCGGCACGAACAACACCGCCGCGACTAGCAGCCGCCGCAGCAGTCTGCGGGCGTGGGCGCCGTCGGGATCCTTTGTCCGTTTGTCTAGGACGGTTGTCTCGGTGTGCGGTGCCGCGTGGTATCCGGCTTTCTCGACCACCCCGCACAGCTCATCGGCTGCCATGCCCACGGCATCGATGGTCGCGACGCGGGTTGCGAAGTTGACGGATGCGCGTACTCCGGGGATCTTGTTGAGCTTCGTCTCGACGCGGCTGGCACAGGCCGCACATGACATACCCAAAACATCGAGCCGGATCCGCCGCACCGACTGCAGGTCGGCATCTCCCACAACTGGAGCCGCCACGGCCCTCCTCGGATCGGCGTATTTGCACCCGTCAGCCTACAAGTCGTAAGCAGGCGGTAATCGGTTCCCTATGGCCCGCTGGATGCACTGGCGATGGATTCTTTTGGTCCGATTTCTGCGGTTGGCGTGCTAGGTTTCCGACTGTGACGCCCGTCACAACGTTTCCTCTCGTGGACGCGATCCTCGCTGGTCGCGACCGCAACCTTGACGGCGTTATCTTGATCGCCGCCCAACACCTGCTGCAAACAACGCACGCCATGCTGCGTTCGCTATTTCGGGTCGGCCTCGATCCGCGCAACGTCGCGGTGATCGGCAAGTGCTATTCCACTCACCCGGGAGTTGTCGACGCGATGCGGGCCGACGGCATCTATGTCGACGATTGCAGCGACGCCTACGCACCCCACGAATCATTCGACACCCAGTACACCCGCCACGTAGAACGGTTTTTCGCCGAATCCTGGGCGCGGCTTACGGCCGGGCGTACGGCTCGTGTCGTGCTCCTCGACGACGGCGGATCGCTGCTAGCCGTCGCCGGCGCCATGCTCGATGCGAGCGCCGACGTGATCGGAATCGAGCAGACGTCCGCCGGCTACGCCAAAATCGTCGGTTGTGCGCTGGGGTTTCCCGTCATCAACATCGCCCGCTCGTCGGCAAAGCTTCTATACGAGTCGCCGATCATCGCCGCACGCGTGACACAGACGGCATTCGAGCGCACCGCGGGCATCGACTCAAGCGCAGCGATCCTGATCACCGGCGCGGGCGCAATCGGCACTGCCCTGGCCGATGTGCTGCGTCCGCTGCATGACCGGGTGGACGTGTACGACACGCGCTCCGGCTGTATGACGCCCATCGATCTTCCGAATGCGATCGGCGGCTATGACGTGATCATCGGTGCCACCGGCGCCACCAGTGTGCCCGCCAGCATGCACGAATTGCTGCGCCCCGGCGTATTGCTGATGTCGGCGTCTTCGTCCGATCGCGAGTTCGATGCCGTCGCGTTGCGTCGGCGCACGACGCCCAATCCTGACTGCCATGCCGACCTCAGGGTAGCCGACGGCAGTGTCGACGCTACCTTGTTGAATTCGGGCTTCCCGGTCAACTTTGACGGTTCGCCCATGTGCGGCGATGCGTCGATGGCGCTCACGATGGCGTTGTTGGCGGCCGCGGTGTTGTATGCGTCGGTCGCGGTCGCCGACGAAATGTCATCCGATCATCCGCATCTCGGGCTGATCGACCAGGGCGACATCGTGGCATCGTTTCTGAACATCGACGTCCCGCTCCAAGCTCTCAGCCGGCTACCGTTGCTTTCGATCGATGGGTATCGCCGCCTTCAGGTGCGCTCCGGCTATACCTTGTTCCGCCAAGGTGAGCGGGCCGACCACTTCTTTGTCATCGAATCCGGCGAGCTTGAGGCGCTCGTCGACGGGAAGGTCATCCTTAGACTCGGTGCCGGAGACCACTTCGGCGAGGCGTGTTTGCTCGGTGGCATGCGGCGCATAGCGACGGTGCGGGCATGTGAGCCATCGGTCCTGTGGGAGCTCGACGGCAAGGCTTTCGGCGACGCGCTGCATGGGGACGCTGCAATGCGTGAGATCGCCTACGGTGTCGCTCGCACCCGGCTCATGCACGCCGGCGCGTCCGAGTCCTTGATGGTGTAACGGTCTTGCACTCGTGGGCTGTCGGCGGATCACGGGATCGTTATGCCGGTTCTTGCGAGTGACATAGGTTGACATACGTATAACCGGTCCCTGCGGTCGAACACGGCTTGACAATTGGACGAATCTCGTTGCGCGCCATCAGTTGTGCTCACAGGATCGCCGCCGTTCGGAGCGATGAGCCCGCTTGGCGCGCGAAGTGCGCCGGGGCGGATCCTGCCCGAGCCGCGCGACGACGGCCTCGATGCCCGTCGCGGTCGATGACCTTGATTCCTTGGGCGCTGACCCGCACCTTGATGCGGCGGTCCTCCGACGGTAAGTAGTAGGCCTTGAGCTGGATATTGGGCGGCCAACGTCGCCGAGTGCGGCGGTGTGAGTGCGACACAGCCTTACCGAAACCCACAGTGCGGCCGGTGATTTGGCAGCGGGCGGACATGGCGAACCTCCTCCCGGACCAGCCTGTTGAAAATAGTTTTCGACAACCGTTGCACGGCACGGTAGCGTGGGTGCAGTTTAATGGCAATCATTTTCAATAAGGTTTGGCGATGCGTACTCCGGTGATATTGGTGGCAGGTCAGGATCACACCGACGAGGTGACGGGCGCCTTGTTGCGCCGGACCGGAACGGTGGTCGTGGAGCACCGGTTTGACGGCCATGTGGTGCGACGGATGACTGCCACGCTGAGCCGTGGCGAATTGATCACCACGGAGGACGCTTTGGAGTTCGCCCACGGCTGTGTGTCGTGCACAATCCGCGACGACCTGCTGGTGCTGTTACGCAGACTGCACCGCCGAGACAATGTCGGCCGGATCGTCGTGCACCTGGCGCCGTGGCTGGAGCCCCAGCCCATCTGCTGGGCGATCGACCACGTGCGGGTTTGCGTCGGACACGGATACCCAGACGGACCAGCCGCCCTCGACGTGCGGGTCGCGGCCGTGGTGACCTGTGTGGACTGCGTAAGGTGGCTGCCGCAGTCACTCGGCGAGGACGAACTGCCCGACGGGCGCACGGTGGCCCAAGTGACGGTCGGTCAGGCCGAGTTCGCCGACCTTCTGGTGCTGACCCACCCGGAACCGGTCGCCGTGGCGGTTCTGCGCCGACTGGCCCCTCGAGCGCGAATCACCGGCGGCGTCGACCGCGTCGAGCTGGCGCTGGCGCATCTGGACGACAACTCACGGAGGGGTCGTACCGATACCCCGCACACGCCATTGCTGGCGGGCCTGCCTCCGTTGGCAGCCGACGGTGAGGTTGCGATCGTGGAATTCAGTGCCCGCCGCCCGTTTCACCCGCAACGTCTGCATGCCGCGGTTGACCTGCTGCTCGATGGCGTGGTTCGCACTCGAGGTCGGCTGTGGCTGGCCAACCGGCCGGATCAGGTCATGTGGCTCGAATCAGCCGGTGGCGGTCTGCGGGTCGCATCGGCCGGAAAGTGGTTGGCGGCGATGGCGGCCTCGGAGGTGGCCTATGTCGACCTGGAGCGGCGGTTGTTCGCCGACCTGATGTGGGTCTACCCGTTCGGAGACCGGCACACCGCGATGACGGTACTGGTATGCGGCGCCGATCCGACCGACATCGTCAATGCCCTGAACGCGGCGCTGCTCAGCGACGACGAAATGGCATCTCCGCAACGCTGGCAGTCCTACGTCGACCCTTTCGGCGACTGGCATGACGACCCGTGCCACGAAATGCCCGATGCGGCTGGGGAATTCTCGGCACACCGCAACTCAGGAGAATCTCGATGAAACCCCGGTATCCATCCCGACTACCAGCCCGTGGTACAGACGCCGACACTACGGCTCAGCGCGCGCTGGATGCTACCGAGGGCGTCGATAGGTTCTATCCACCCGCGTCAGAGTCTTCCGCGTCGTCAGGGCGTTCATCAGGTTGCACGACACCGACTGTGCTTGCCAACCACTTCGGTGCCAGCGCTGAGACTGCGGTGGCTCCTGCCGTGGCGCTGAAGACGCCCGTCCAGGCGACCGGTCCCAGCGGGGTACACCCGAAAAGTGGCTGATAACCGGGGTTTGAATGATGCCGACCAACACCCCGGCGCTGCCCAGTGCGGTGGCAATGACGAGCGGACTGTGCCGGCGCGTCAGCAGTGTCTGCGCTAGCTGGGTCATCACGAGTGCAGTCAAACCCATTGTCGCCGTGCGTCGTTCGGTTCCGGGAGTCCAGCGCCCGATGGCCCAGGCTGCCGTTGCGCCGGCGGCGGTGACGACGCCGCGGTTAACGATCTGACGCAGCAATGGCGCGTCCAGCGAGGGCGTAGGCCCGATCAGCACCGCACGTCGATGTTCGCGCTGCGCTCGCTCGGCCGCGTCATCGGTTGGGTATTCGGCGTCGTCGGGTTCGGCAAACTGCGAGGTGACGGCCACCGCAAGCGCGGGAAACATGTCGGTGAGCAGATTCACCAGCAGCAGTTGACGAGTCCCCACCGGCGCCCGCCCGGCCCCGAACGCCGTCCCGATGACGGTGAACAGAACTTCGCCCACATTGCCGCCGACCAGAATCGTCACCGCGTCACGAACACCGGCCCACATGCTGCGGCCCTCGACCAGCGCGTCGAGCAGCACGCCCAGGTCATCGTCGGTCAGCACGATATCGGCGGCCCCACGGGCGGCAGAGGAACCGCGCCCGCTCACTCCGATGCCCACGTCGGCCATCCGGATGGCCGCGGCGTCGTTGGCGCCGTCGCCGACCATCGCGGTCACTCGCCCGCAGCGCTGCAGCGCCGCCACAATCTGAACCTTTTGTTCCGGGCTGACCCGAGCAAAGACTTGCATGTCGGCGGCGAGTTTGGCATGCGCCTCCTCGTCCAGGACGGCAAGTTCGGCACCGGTCACGACTCGCGCGTCCGCCGGTAGTCCCAGCTGGCGGGCGATCGCCCGGGCGGTGATCGGATGGTCGCCGGTGATCAGCACCACGTTGCGCTCGGCGTCCAGCAAGGCTTCGATCAACGGACGCGAGGAAGACCGGGCCGTATCCGCCAATCCGACATAGCCGATCAGCTCGAGATCGTGCGCGACGGCGTCGACAGCGTCGGCGTCGGTCTCGTCATCATGGGTGGTCCCGTTGTCCCAGGTGCGCTGCGCGACTGCCAGAACACGCAGGCCCTGCTCGGCGAGGTGGCGTACCACGGATTCGGCATGTTCGTGGTCGACGCCCGGGTCGGCGAGTCGGCAGCGCGGCAGGATCGTCTCCGGAGCGCCCTTGAGCATCAACATCGGTATCCCGTCGGTGCCCACTCTGCCGATCGCGGCGGCGTAGCCGCGACTGGACTCAAACGGTACTTCGGCCAGCACCACCCACTCCGAATCGCCTTGGCTACTAAGCGAACCGGCCAGCGCACTAGCCGCCGCGAGGATCGCCTCATCGGTGGCGTGCGCGTGCCCTTCCCCGTTATGGGGCTGCGTGGACGCGCGCGCGGCGGCCCGCAGCACCTCGGCGGAGGGCGCATCGGTGGTCTGCGGCAACGGATCCCGTTCGGCTGCGGTGCTGCTCGGTAGCGCGCATACCACCCGCAGGCGGTTCTCGGTGAGTGTGCCGGTCTTGTCGAAACATATGGTGTCGACACGGCCCAGCGCCTCGATGGTGCGAGGCGAGCGCACCAGCGCCCCACGTGCCGTCAGGCGCTGGGCGGCGGCAAGCTGGGAGAGGGTGGCCACCAACGGTAGACCCTCCGGGACCGCGGCCACCGCGATGGCGACGCCGTCGGCCACCGCTTGCCGCAGCGACGCCCGGCGCAGCAACGCCAGAGCTGTCACCGCGGCGCCGCCGGCCAACGTCATGGGCAGCACTTTGCTGGTCAGCTCGCGCAGCCGGGCCTGGACTCCGGCCGCCGTTTCGACATCGGCGACCGCCGAGATCGCGCGATGTGCGGCGGTGCCGACTCCGGTGGCTACCACGATCGCGCGGGCGTGTCCGGCGACGATGGTGCTGCCCTCAAACAGCATGCTGGCCCGGTCGGGGTCGTTGACGGCGACGGGGTCCACCTGCTTGTCCACCGGTAGCGACTCGCCGGTAAGAAAGGACTCGTCGACCTCGAGGTCTTCGGCCACCAGCAGGCGCGCATCCGCCGGGACCACCTCCGGCGCGGCCAGGTCGATGACATCGCCGACTCGCAGCGACTTCGCCGACACCGTGGCCGTCCGGGTGGCGTGCCGGGCCGCCTCCAGTCGACGTCGGGTAGTCGCTACCGCCGGCACCACCACCCGGCGCACCAGCTGGTCCTGCTCGGCGAATAGCTCGGCGGCCGCCGCCTCGGCTCGCAATCGTTGTACCCCACCGGTGATCGCGTTGACCGTCATCACGCCCGCTACCAGTAGCGCGTCGATATTGCTGCCGACAATCGCCGATGCTGCGGCGCCCACCGCCAGGATCGGAGTCAGCGGATCGGCCAGTTCATGGCGGGTGGCCACCGCCAGCTGCGCCAAGGTTCGTGCCGGGCCGCGCAGCGGCGCCATCACCGGTTCGTAGGACAGGTCGTCCAGAATGCGCCGCCAGGCCGGGATTCCGGGTTCGACGGCCAAGGGTCGGGAGCCGCCGGCTAGCCGCGAGTAGACGATCTCGGGGTCCAGCGCGTGCCAGGCGGTCAGCGGTTGCGGGGTGGGGTCGGGCATCCGCAGCACCTTGGCGGCCGACCACATTCCGGACACCAAAGCCGTTGCGGCAGCGGCATTGACCGGATTGAGCCAGCGACGGAAGCTGGCTGGGTTGGTGGTTTTGTCCTGCTCACCGGTGACCAACAACAGCCCGGCCAAGGTGGTGCCACCTTGGGCGAGGTGTACCGCGGATTCACTGGCTGCCCGGGCCACCGGAAGCGCTGACAGGATCCGCACCGCCGCGGCCAGATCGGTGCCGGTGATTAGGTCGGCAGTCCATGGTGTTGCCCCGCGGGGATCGTCGAGAGCCACACCGACGTCAGCGATGGCCAACGCGGCCAACGTATCGGTGGATGCGAAGTCCCGGTGCACCGCGGTGATCAGCAATACCGGTCCGCGATCCGCGCGCAACTCACGCACCAACTTCAGCAACGGCGTGCCAGGCGGATGCGTCGAACCGACGCTGGCCGATAGATCTTCGGTGCCCGCGACATGGCGCAAAACCACCCGCGCTCCGGTTCGGTGCGCGGTCTGCAGCAGCGGGATTGCGTATGGGTCGACTTCCCACCCCACGTCGACGCTGCCCACGCATTGGCCATCGACCACCAGGTCGGCATGCTCGAGGCCCTGAGCCGGCGTTGCCGACGGCCCTTGAGCCGGAGCCCATCTCAAGCGGGCACCGGTAGCCGGCAATTCATCGGGGTCGGGTTCGGGTGCCTGCTCGCCATGGAGCAAGGCGTCGGCGACCTCGTAGACGCGGTCGTCGTCCCAGCCGGGTTCGTCTCCCTGTGCATGCAATACGGCGCGGTTGTCACCGCGCAGCGCTGCGCCGTCGATAACGACCACCCGCACCCGATCCAGGCGGCGCAACGCGCCGGGGTCGAGGACTAGTTGCCCGGTGTTGGCGAGCCCGCGACCCAGCACCGCCGCGAACGCCTGTCGGCCCATGTGCGCGGCACGTGGTACTCCGGCCAGGATCGCGCCGGCCGCGTCCTCGGTACCACCGCCGGCCACCAGTGCACTGGCCGCGGCGATCAACGAACCGTTTGCGGCCTGGTTGACGTATTGCTCCACCGGCCCGGCCCTTGACCCTTTGGCGGTGTCGATCGCGGCGTCGATGGATCCGCCGACCACGACGTGCGAAGCCTCGCCTGCCGCCGCAGCCGCCCAACTGTGTCGCGGCTCCTGCGATTTGGCCCCGGCCGACGAGATGATGGGCACCACCGGAGCCTGCGGCCGTCTGGGGGAGGCCAGCGCGGGTTCGCGGTCACGCCATACGCGACGGTGCGCCGCCGCTTCGGAGATTTGCAGGCTGCGTTGCACCAGATCGAGCAGCGGTGTGCCCAGGGACTGGGTTAGCCCGTTGGCCGCCGCCGTCGTAGCGGCGAGCGCAATATCGGTGCCCACTCGACCCAACCGCGACTCCATAAGCGACACCATTCGCGGTTGATGGTTTATCAGAGCGGCCAGGGCTCTGGTGGTTTGCGGTGCGGCGGGCAGTCGGGCGACCCAGCCGGTGACCGTGGCACCCATCGCTACCAGATCCATTGCCGCAGCGGTCAACGGCACCAGGATCGCCAAGGGGTTACCTGGGTCGGCGAATGGTGCCGAGTTCGGCGACGACACCGACCCAGCCAGGAATATGTCGGCAGCCACCGCGGAAACCACATCACGTACCTCGTCCACGGCGATGTCGCTATCCGCATCAGGTTCAAGTTCGACCACCAGCCGACCCAATGAGCCCTCAACGTGGGCCTCGGCCACGCCCGGGATCCTGCGGACTGGCTCCTCCACCATGGCGGCATGCTCGTGCCAGCGAGGGAATGGCAGTAGCGGATCCAGGTCGAAATGCACGCGCCGTCCGCTGCGCCAACGCACCGGCGGTGTCATTCCGTCAGGCGATTCGTTGTGGGAACCGCGTACCCCGATTGCGCGACCAGTCGTTTGCACCACCGACTGCACCACCGGGCCGGTCAGCTCCAGCACCGGGCTGGCCAGCGTCTGCACCGCCGCGGCCGCACTCCCCGGCAAGCGGGCGCCGGCTCGCACTGTCTGTGCTACTCCGTTGGTCACACCACCGAGGACAGTGGCCACACCCGGGATCTTCACTGAGTCACCCTTCAACTACCGATACCGCGCCTAATCCTGATGGCGTATCAGCGCCATGTCTACCGACTTGCGCATACTTCGCCGGGTGAGGTCGCCGGTGAAGGCAGTCCGGACCCCTTTGGTCTGCGAGCGATGAATGCAGACGCCGTGTCGGATCTAGCTTGAGTACGGGCGGGCCCGTGACGCGCCGGTGGCGGGCACGTGAAACCGACCCAAACGATCCCAACGACGCGGCAACGCCTGGCTAACGGCTCACGGATCGAATCAGTGGATGCGGTGGGGTCCGTGAATCAGCCGGCAAGCGGCCAAGCGTTGCATTGTGCGGCCGACATTGGGGGGCCGACGAAATCGGCTCACAAAATGCGGTGGTGGGCCCTGCCGACGTGGTAACCCGCCGGGAAGGACTTCTCGATGACCTGCAGCTGGTGGTTCACTCTCGACTCCAGCTCGAGCACCACGCAGCTGTCACCGACGGTCTTCGACTCAAGGACGATGTACCGCTGACCGCCACCGTTGACATCGGTGATCGGGTCACCGGAGTGCAATGTTTCGACGGGCACCAAATCCGGATTTCCGTTTGACTCCACGCGAAACACAGTAAGGCAATTAAGCCGACTAGGGAACACTCTGCGTGGGTGCGCCACCTCGACGCGGAGGCACCAGCGGGTTGGCCGCGGCGGGCTCGCTCTTGGGTGGTCGCCAGTGATTGTGACCAGCTGCCGGAGCGGGAATGCGTGTTGGACAGCCGAATCCCCGCAATTGGCGCAACGTGCCCCGGAAGCCGCGCTACATTTGGCTCCTAGCCACCAGACAGCTTGCCCGAAAACGGCAGAGGTCCCTGATGTCGCTTTTGATCACATCACCGGCGACGGTGGCTGCGGCGGCAACACATCTGGCGGGTATCGGATCGGCGCTCAGCACAGCCAACGCGGCAGCGGCCGCTCCGACGACGGCGCTATCGGTCGCGGGTGCCGATGAGGTCTCGGTGCTGATCGCAGCGCTATTCGAGGCGTACGCCCAGGAGTATCAGGCGCTGAGTGCCCAGGCACTGGCGTTCCACGACCAGTTCGTGCAGGCGCTCAACATGGGTGCGGTTTGCTATGCGGCCGCAGAGACAGCCAACGCAACTCCGCTGCAGGCTCTGCAGACTGTGCAGCAGAACGTCCTCACCGTGGTCAACGCGCCCACCCAGGCATTGCTAGGTCGACCAATCATCGGCAACGGTGCCAACGGGTTACCGAACACCGGGCAAGACGGTGGGCCCGGCGGGTTGCTGTTCGGCAACGGTGGCAACGGCGGATCCGGCGGGGTGGATCAGGCCGGTGGTAACGGCGGTGCAGCCGGCCTGATCGGTAACGGCGGGTCCGGCGGCGTCGGCGGGCCGGGGATAGCTGGCAGTGCGGGCGGGGCGGGCGGCGCCGGTGGGCTGCTGTTCGGCAACGGCGGGCCCGGCGGGGCCGGTGGGATTGGCACCACCGGTGACGGTGGGCCTGGCGGTGCCGGCGGTAACGCCATCGGTCTGTTTGGCAGCGGAGGTACCGGCGGGATGGGCGGCGTCGGCGGCATGGGCGGTGTCGGCAACGGCGGCAACGCGGGTAACGGCGGCACCGCCGGACTGTTCGGTCACGGCGGGGCCGGCGGTGCCGGGGGCATCGGCAGCGCCGACGGCGGGCTCGGTGGTGGCGGCGGCAATGGCCGGTTCATGGGCAACGGTGGGGTCGGCGGTGCCGGCGGCTACGGCGCTAGCGGAGACGGCGGAAACGCCGGCAACGGCGGCTTGGGCGGCGTGTTCGGCGATGGCGGGGCCGGTGGTACCGGCGGTCTGGGTGACGTTAACGGCGGGCTTGCCGGTATTGGCGGTAACGCCGGGTTCGTCGGCAACGGCGGAGCCGGCGGCAATGGCCAGCTCGGCAGCGGCGCAGTCTCCTCGGCGGGTGGGATGGGCGGCAACGGGGGCTTGGTGTTCGGCAACGGCGGCCCCGGCGGTCTAGGCGGGCCGGGCACGTCGGCCGGCAACGGCGGTATGGGCGGCAACGCTGTCGGACTGTTCGGCCAGGGCGGGGCCGGCGGGGCCGGCGGGTCCGGATTCGGGGCCGGTATTCCAGGTGGCAGGGGCGGTGACGGCGGTAGCGGCGGGCTGATCGGCGACGGCGGCACCGGTGGCGGTGCAGGCGCGGGTGACGCTGCTGCATCGGCCGGTGGTAACGGTGGTAACGCCCGGTTGATCGGGAACGGCGGTGACGGTGGCCCGGGCATGTTCGGCGGGCCCGGCGGAGCTGGCGGCAGCGGCGGCACGATATTCGGCTTCGCCGGAACCCCCGGGCCGAGCTAGGCGTGTTGCATCCCGCCCAACGGCGCAGGCAACAATGGTGCGATGAGTGGCGCCAGCTCATCGGAGTCGCCCACCTGCTATCGCCATCCCGGGCGCCGGACCTACGTCCGCTGCACCCGATGTGATCGGTACATCTGTGGCGAATGTATGCGCGTGGGTCCCGTCGGCCACCAGTGCGCGGAGTGTGTGCGCGAAGGCGCCCGGGCGGTGCGGCAGCCTCGTACCCCATTCGGCGGGCGGCAGCGGTCGGCAACTCCGGTGGTTACATACACGCTGATCTCGCTGAATGCGCTGGTGTTCGTCATGCAAGTGACCGTGATGGGTCTGGAACGGCAGCTCGCTTTGTGGCCACCCGCGGTCGCCAGCGGTCAGACCTACCGGTTGGTGACCTCGGCGTTCCTGCACTACGGGGCGATGCACCTGCTGTTGAACATGTGGGCGCTGTATGTGGTGGGTCCGCCGTTGGAGATGTGGCTGGGCCGGTTGCGGTTCGGCGCGCTGTATGCGGTGAGCGCGCTGGGTGGCTCGGTGTTGGTCTATCTGATCGCACCGCTTAATACGGCGACGGCGGGGGCATCGGGGGCGGTGTTCGGTCTTTTCGGTGCCACGTTCATGGTGGCCAGGCGGCTCCACCTTGATGTTCGTTGGGTCGTCGCGCTCATCGTGATCAACTTGGCTTTCACGTTCCTCGCGCCGGCGATCAGCTGGCAGGGGCACGTCGGCGGGCTGGTAACGGGTGCGCTGGTGGCAGCGACCTACGTCTACGCGCCCAGGGAACGTCGGAACTTGATCCAGGCCACAGTGACGATCACCGTTTTGGTTGCGTTCGTCGTGCTGATCGGCTGGCGCACAGTCGATTTGCTCGCACTGTTCGGTGGGCGCCTCAACCTGAGCTGAACACATCAAAACCGATAGCCGCTTGTCTTCGCGTGTCTTCGGGGAATCCGACGCGGTCACATCTAAACTCGCCACGATCAAGAGGAGGGGCAGCGACGTATCGGCAGCAAGCACTGCGCCGGACGACGAAGTGGTCAGGGCGCGCTAACAGCGAGAGCTGAGCCGGGCGGGATTCACTCCGTGCCGGCACGTTCTGTTCCCCGGCCCCGTTGGGTGGCCCCGGTGCGCCGGGTCGGTCGGCTGGCCGTATGGGATCGGCCGGAGCGGCGCAGCGGAATTCCAGCGTTAGATGGCCTTCGTGCGATAGCGGTCGCGCTGGTACTCGCCAGCCATGGCGGCATCCCCGGTATGGGCGGCGGGTTCATCGGCGTCGACGCCTTCTTCGTCTTGAGCGGATTTCTCATCACCTCGCTGCTGCTCGACGAGCTGGGGCGCACCGGTCGTATCGATCTGAGCGGGTTCTGGATTCGCCGTGCGCGGCGGCTGCTGCCGGCGCTGGTGCTGATGGTTCTCACCGTGAGCGCCGCACGCGCACTATTTCCTGACCAAGCTCTCACCGGGCTACGGAGCGATGCGATCGCCGCGTTCCTATGGACGGCGAATTGGCGGTTTGTGGCCCAAAATACCGATTACTTCACCCAGGGCGCTCCACCCTCGCCCCTACAGCACACCTGGTCGTTGGGGGTGGAGGAGCAGTATTACGTTGTCTGGCCACTGTTGCTGATCGGGGCGACGCTACTGTTGGCGGCCCGGGCGAGGCGCCGTTGCAGACGGGCCACGGTGGGCGGGGTTCGGTTCGCCGCGTTCCTGATTGCCAGTCTCGGCACGATGGCTTCCGCCACCGCCGCGGTCGCATTTACCTCGGCGGCCACCCGCGACCGGATTTACTTCGGCACCGATACCCGTGCGCAGGCGTTGCTGATCGGCTCCGCGGCAGCGGCTCTGCTGGTGCGGGATTGGCCATCGCTGAACCGCGGGTGGTGCCTGATCCGGACTCGCTGGGGACGGCGGATTGCCCGTCTGTTGCCGTTCGTCGGGCTGGCTGGGCTGGCGGTGACGACTCACGTCGCAACGGGCAGTGTGGGCGAGTTCCGCCATGGTCTGCTGATCGTGGTGGCAGGTGCGGCCGTCATCGTGGTTGCCTCGGTAGCCATGGAGCAGCGCGGAGCGGTGGCCCGCATCCTGGCCTGGCGACCGTTGGTGTGGCTGGGCACCATATCGTACGGCGTCTATCTGTGGCACTGGCCAATCTTTCTGGCGCTCAACGGCCAACGTACGGGCTGGTCGGGCCCGGCCCTGTTTGCCGCTAGGTGTGCAGCCACGGTGGTGCTGGCCGGTGCGTCGTGGTGGCTGATCGAGCAACCTATTCGGCGCTGGCGACCGGCACGGGTTCCGCTGTTGCCGCTGGCAGCGGCGACCGTTGCCAGCGCTGCCGCCGTGACGATGCTCGTTGTTCCGGTCGGAGCCGGACCGGGGCTACGCGAGATCGGCCTTCCGCCCGGCGTTTCGGCGGTCGCCGCGGTCTCGCCGTCGCCGCCGGAAGCGAGTCAGCCCGCGCCCGGGCCACGAGATCCCAACCGGCCGTTCACCGTTTCGGTATTCGGTGATTCGATCGGGTGGACTTTGATGCATTACCTGCCGCCGACTCCCGGATTCCGGTTCATCGACCACACCGTCATCGGCTGCAGCCTGGTACGCGGCACACCGTATCGGTACATCGGTCAAACCCTGGAGCAGAGGGCGGAATGCGACGGCTGGCCGGCCAGATGGTCGGCGCAGGTCAACCGGGACCAACCGGACGTTGCGTTGCTGATCGTCGGCCGCTGGGAGACGGTAGACCGGGTCAATGAGGGGCGGTGGACACATATCGGCGACCCGACCTTCGATGCGTACCTCAACGCCGAGCTACAGCGAGCGCTCAGCATCGTTGGATCCACCGGGGTTCGAGTGATGGTCACCACCGTGCCCTACAGCCGCGGCGGCGAAAAGCCGGACGGCCGCTTGTATCCGGAGGATCAACCCGAGCGTGTGAACAAATGGAACGCCATGTTACATAACGCCATTAGCCAACACTCGAACGTCGGAATGATCGACCTCAACAAAAAGCTTTGTCCAGACGGCGTTTACACGGCCAAGGTCGACGGCATCAAGGTCCGCAGTGATGGTGTTCATCTCACCCAGGAAGGCGTGAAGTGGCTGATACCGTGGCTTGAGGATTCGGTGCGGGTCGCCAGTTAATCCGCCGTGTGCTCCGGATGAGCGCGACGGTAACCCTGGAATTGTGCTGTGTGCTGGCTGTGTCGTTGTGATGAGCCTGTCTAAGTGGTGCGTAACCGTTTGACGAGCCGCGGCCTCGCTGCAAACATTGAAGCCCGCACGTCTGGGTTTGTATTTACACAACGAGGGCGCTCCCCGATCTGGCGCGCGCAACGAGGTGCGCACTATCCATTCGAGGTGAACTGGACTCCTTGATGCTCAGGCCGGTGCGGTTTGTCGAGAAAGGCGAATAGGAACAGTCCATGAAAGTGTGGATCACTGGGGCTGGCGGAATGATGGGGTCACATCTCGCCGAAATGTTGCTGGCCGCCGGACACGATGTGTACGCTACCTACTGCAGGCCGACCATCGATCCGTCGGACCTGCAATTCAACGGAGCAGAAGTCGATATCACCGACTGGTGCTCGGTCTACGATTCGATAGCGACATTCCGCCCCGACGCGGTATTTCATCTCGCGGCCCAAAGCTATCCGGCGGTTTCGTGGGCCCGGCCGGTTGAGACGCTGACCACCAACATGGTTGGCACCGCCATCGTTTTCGAAGCACTACGTCGCGTGCGACCGCACGCAAAGATTATTGTTGCGGGCTCGTCGGCCGAATATGGATTTGTTGACCCATCCGAGGTTCCGATTAATGAGCGGCGAGAACTTCGCCCGCTCCATCCGTATGGTGTTTCTAAGGCGGCCACCGACATGCTGGCGTATCAATATCACAAGTCTTACGGCATGCACACCGTCGTCGCTCGTATCTTCAATTGCACCGGGCCACGCAAAGTCGGAGATGCACTTTCCGATTTCGTCCGCCGTTGTACATGGTTGGAGCACCATCCGGAACAAAGTGCCATCCGGGTGGGAAATCTTAAGACGAAACGGACTATCGTGGACGTCCGCGATCTCAATCGGGCGTTGATGCTGATGCTGGATAAAGGCGAGGCCGGGGCTGACTACAATGTGGGAGGTTCGATCGCCTACGAGATGGGCGACGTTCTCAAACAAGTAATCGCGGCTTGTAAACGTGACGATATCGTGCCGGAAGTCGACCCCGCCCTTCTTCGGCCCACCGACGAAAAGATCATCTACGGAGATTGCAGCAAGCTGGCGGCCATAACAGGCTGGCAACAAGAAATCTGTTTGACTCAGACGATTGCCGACATGTTCGATTATTGGCGTAGCAAATCCGAGTCCGCCCTGATGGTGTGACCGAATGTCTTTGTCCTGCCAACCTGAGGAGCAGATAAGATTGACCGTAACGGACTCTCAGTATCGACAAAAGGTGTGCACCGCGAGAACTGCTGAGGAGATCTTTGTAGAGACAATCGCTGTCAAGACACGCATCCTCAATGACCGGGTCTTGCTGGAAGCCGCTCGCGCAATTGGGGACCGCTTGATTGCCGGCTATCGTGCGGGAGCACGCGTCTTCATGTGTGGCAACGGTGGTAGCGCTGCGGATGCGCAACATTTTGCCGCGGAGCTAACGGGTCACCTGATCTTTGATCGGCCACCGCTTGGCGCCGAGGCACTCCACGCCAATTCGTCGCACCTAACAGCGGTGGCCAACGACTATGACTACGACACCGTTTTTGCCAGGGCCCTCGAAGGATCTGCGCGTCCCGGCGACACGCTTTTTGCGATAAGTACCTCCGGCAATTCTATGAGTGTACTGCGGGCCGCGAAAACCGCAAGGGAGTTGGGTGTGACGGTTGTTGCAATGACGGGCGAATCCGGCGGCCAGCTGGCAGAATTCGCAGATTTCTTGATCAACGTCCCGTCACGCGACACCGGGCGAATCCAGGAATCTCACATCGTTTTTATTCATGCGATCTCCGAACATGTCGAACACGCGCTTTTCGCGCCTCGCCAATAGGAAAGCCGATCCTTACGCGGCCATTCGAAAGATGGTCGCGGAACGTGCGGGACACCAATGGTGTCTCTTCCTCGATAGAGACGGGGTCATCAATCGACAAGTGGTCGGCGACTACGTACGGAACTGGCGGCAGTTTGAATGGTTGCCCGGGGCGGCGCGGGCGTTGAAGAAGCTACGGGCATGGGCTCCGTACATCGTTGTCGTGACAAACCAGCAGGGCGTGGGTGCCGGATTGATGAGCGCCGTCGACGTGATGGTGATACATCGGCACCTCCAAATGCAGCTTGCATCCGATGGCGTGCTGATAGATGGATTTCAGGTTTGCCCGCACCACCGTTCGCAGCGGTGTGGCTGCCGTAAGCCGAGACCGGGTCTGGTCCTCGACTGGCTCGGACGACACCCCGACAGTGAGCCATTGCTGAGCATCGTGGTTGGGGACAGCCTCAGCGATCTTGAATTGGCACACAACGTCGCCGCTGCTGCCGGTGCATGTGCCAGTGTCCAGATAGGGGGCGCCAGTTCTGGCGGTGTCGCTGACGCGTCATTTGACTCGCTCTGGGAGTTCGCTGTCGCAGTCGGACATGCGCGGGGGGAGCGGGGCTAATGGCGATCTTGCGCGGGCGAGCGCCGTTGCGGCTCGGACTCGGCGGTGGCGGGACAGACGTGGAACCGTACTCGAGCCAGTTTGGCGGACGAATTCTTAGCGTAACCATCGACAAATACGCCTACGCGTTCGCGGAGCGCGGAACAGGAGATGAGATCGCCTTTCGCTCGCCGGACCGCGACCGAGCCGGCCAGGCCTCGATCGACGATCTGGCGTCTCTCGAAGAAGACTTTCCGTTGCACGTCGCCGTCTACCGGCGGGTGATTGCGGAGTTCAACGGTGGTACACCGTTTCCGCTCCAGCTGGCGACGCAGGTGGACGCTCCTCCCGGGTCGGGGCTGGGCTCGTCGTCTGCTTTGGTGGTGGCGATGCTTCTCACGACATGTGCGCTCATCGGCTCGTCGCCGGGCCCATACGAGCTGGCGCGACTGGCCTGGGAAATCGAACGGGTTGATCTCGGCATGGCCGGTGGTTGGCAAGACCACTACGCCGCGGCTTTCGGCGGCTTCAACTTCATGGAGTCCCGCCCCAACGGAGAAGTCGTGGTGAATCCGCTTCGGATACGGCGGGAGGTGATCGCCGAACTGGAAGCTTCCCTTCTTCTGTACTTCGGCGGCGTCTCCAGGCTGTCGTCGGAAGTCATCGCCGATCAACAACGCAATGTCGTCGAGCGAGACGCGGACGCGCTTGCGGCCACTCACTCGATCTGCGCCGAGGCACTCGAAATGAAGGATCTTCTCGTGGTGGGTGACATACCCGGCTTCGCCGATTCACTGCTTCGCGGCTGGCAAGCGAAAAAGCGGACGTCAACCCGAATCTCGAACCCCGCAATCGAGCACGCTTACCAGGTCGCGCAGTCCAGCGGCATGGTCGCCGGGAAAGTCTCGGGTGCCGGTGGGGGTGGCTTCCTCATGATGATCGTGGACCCGCGTCGCCGTATCGAAGTCGCACGCAGCCTCGAACGAGAGTGCGGAGGATCGGTGGCTCCTTGCCTGTTTACCAAAGGCGGAGCGGTGACCTGGCATATCCCAGAGTCCACGGCACCCGTAAGGCGTGGAGTTGCTGATGCCGTGGCTTCAGCGCTCGGAAACGCTGGAATCTTGCTGTGTGCTGGCTGTGTCCTTGCGACGAGCCACTCGACTTGGCGCGTACCGGTTTGACGATCGGGGAGCCCAGTGCAAGCATGAGACCCCGCAAGCACCGGGCGCTGACGCCTCTTCGTGAGGTGACTGAGACGACACCTCCGTGTGTCCTGGCCGTGAGGAGGTGAGGGCGAGATGAGTCCGAGCGACAGTCCCGATCCGACATTCGTCTTGTCCCGATCTGGCTCCGGCATTCTTTCTGCCTTCTGAGCTTTCGCGAGTTACTGCGCATGTCCGATGTGGCGCAGTTGTGGCGTTCTGAATGACGCACGCTGATCGGGCTTCCTGCAGGAGAAGAACATGACCACGATGATCATGACTTTTGTTGTTCCACAACGTGTTACCCGTGCGACGAAAGGGCGGGCACGGTCGCTGCTGCGGGTGAGTCGGCGTCTGACGGACACGTTTCGCGCACCGCTCGCCTGGACCCCGCAGGAGCGGGCCGACCGGTATGTGGCACGTATGCCGATCGCGGTGATTGCGGACTGAGCGGGCGTCGGCGCGTGGCGCGGTTACCCGTTGGACCGGCGCTAGCCCAACCCGCGCGCGCGTGTTGGTACACCGACACGCTGTCTGGGCCCTACAACTGCGCACGCTCGCGGCCAGTGCCGCTAGCCGACCACCTCAATGGGATCACCAACGGTGACGGCGTCGAAGTACCATGCCGCGTTGTCCGGGCTGAGGTTGATACAGCCGTGGCTGACGTTGGCGTATCCCTGCGAGTTGACCGACCAGGGGGCCGAGTGCACGTACACGCCGCTCCAGGTAACACGAACCGCGTAGTGGGCGGTGAGCAGATACCCGTCCGAGGAATTCAGCGGGATGCCGATGGTACGCGAGTCCATCACGACCGTGCGCTCCTTGGACATTGCGTGAAAGCTACCGATTGGTGTCGGGCGGCTGGGCTTGCCTAACGACGCGGGCATGGTGCGGAGGACTTCTCCGTTTCTGCTGACCGTGAAGGTATGTGCCGAGATGCTGGCAACCCCGATCAGTGCGTCACCGGTCTCGAATCCTTCGGTCAGTTCCTGCACACCCACCGAGACACGGGTGTGAGGTGGCCAATACCGGTGGGGCACCCACCGCACGACATTGCTAGCGACCCACTCGAAGTGTCCGGTCGTGTTGTGCGGTGTGCTGATGCGGATGGACCGCTCGACGGCGCGGCGATCGGTCACGGGCGTGGTGAATGTCACCACCACCGGGTGCGCCACCCCCACCACGGCACCATTAGCCGGCGACACCGACGCAACGCCTGGGATCGGTTGGAGTGGCGGGACCGCGGCGGTCGCTATGCTGACTGATTCCGCGGTGAGCATCAGCGTGATCGCGACCACAACGGATAGATAACGAACCACTCGACGCATGGCGTCCACCCTCCCGAGATGGTGCGATCGACACACGACATTCTAGTGACCATCGACCCATTGCGGGCCGAGCAAGCAGTTTCTGGATAGCCCCGCCGCCCCGCGGGTGCGGATTGGCAGGCCGCGCGGCCTCGCGTTAGCCTCAGCGGAATCGGTGCCAAGGCCGAGGAGGTGCGGGTGCTCTTCCGTCAGCTGGAGTACTTCGTCGCGGTCGCCCAGGAGCGGCATTTCGCTCGGGCCGCTGAGAAGTGCTACGTGTCGCAACCTGCGCTGTCTTCGGCAATCGCCAAGCTCGAACGCGAACTCAACGTCACCCTGATCAATCGCGGACACAGTTTCGAAGGCCTTACTCGCGAGGGTGAGCGGTTGGTGGTATGGGCCAAGCGGATACTTGCCGAGCACGCTGCGTTCAAGGCCGAGGTGGATGCGGTGCGGTCCGGGATAACCGGGACGCTTCGGCTAGGCACGGTTCCCACCGCGTCAACGACGGCATCCCTGGTGCTGTCGGCGTTTTGCTCGGCGCACCCGTTGGCGAAGGTGCAAGTCTGTTCCCGGCTGGCTGCGACCGAGCTGTACCGACGGCTGCGCGAATTCGAGCTCGATGCCGTCATCGTGCACCCCGAGACCCAAGACAGTGATGATGTTGATCTGGTGCCGCTCTATGAGGAGCAGTACGTGCTGTTGTCGCCGGCGGATATGCTGCCGCCGGGGACATCGACGTTGGTGTGGCGGGATGCCGCGCAACTACCGTTGGCATTGCTCACTGCGGATATGCGGGACCGCCAGGTTATCGACGCCGCGTTCGCCGACCACGCGGTCTCGGCGATCCCGCAGGTCGAAACCGATTCCGTTGCTTCGCTGTTCGCACAGGTGGCAACCGGCAACTGGGCGTCCATCGTTCCGCACACCTGGCTATGGGCAATGCCAATGAGCGGGCCGACGGGTGGTGAGATCCGCGCGGTCGAATTGGTCGATCCGGTGCTGAAAGCCCAGATCGCCCTGGCTACCAACGCCTTGGGACCGGGATCTCCGGTTGCCCGAGCGCTCATAACATGCGCGCAGGCGCTGGCGCTGAACGAATTCTTTGACACGCAGCTGCGGGGGATCACCCGTCGCCGCTGATCGCGGGCGTCGCTGCGCTGGTAGTGTTCAGCTTCGCCAGGTGGCCGCTCTCCACCCCGTCTGCAGGGTCGAGTTCGCAGTCGATGAGTGACGGTCCGTTCGATGCCAGTGCATCGGTCAGCGCCGACTCCAGTTCGGTTGGGGTGCTTACGTGATATCCTTTGCCGCCGAACGCCTCTGCGATCAGTTCGTGACGTGCATGAGCGTTCAGCACGGTGGGCGCTGGGTCGTGTCGCCACACCGGGGCGGCCGACCTAAAGATCGTTGCCTCGTCGCCGCGGTAGACGCCGCCGTTGTTGAGGATGACGACGGTGACCGGGAGTCGGTATCGGCAGATGGTCTCGAACTCCATGCCGCTGAAGCCAAATGCGCTGTCGCCCTCGATCGCCACGACAGGTCGCCCGGTCTCGACGGCGGCCGCGATGGCGTAGCCCATGCCGATGCCCATCACGCCCCAGGTTCCGCTGTCGAGCCGGTGCCGCGGTAGGTGCATGTCGATGATGTTGCGGGCGAGGTCCAGCGCGTTGGCGCCTTCGTTGACCACATAGACATCCGGGTTGCGTTGCAGCACAGACCTAATGGCACCAAGCGCGTTGTAGAACCGCATCGGATGATGATCGTCGGCCAACCGCCGACGCATCTTGGCACTGTTGCGGGCCTTGCGGTCGGCGAGCTCGCCGGTCCACGCCGCCGAGGCCACGCTCGAACGATCGGCCGCAGCTTCGAGGAGCGCCGACATTACCGAGCCGATGTCGCCGGTCAGCGGTGCCACGATCGGCCGGTTGCTGTCAAACTCCGACGCCTCGATATCGACCTGGATGAACTTGGCATCGGCCGACCATTGCGGCGACTCTCCGTTGCCTAGTAGCCAATTCAGCCGAGCGCCAACCAGCAGCACCACGTCGGCGCGGGCCATCGCCAGCGAACGAGCCGCAGCCGCCGACTGCGGGTGTGAGTCGGGCAGCAGCCCCTTGGCCATCGACATCGGCAGGAAGGGAATGCCGGTGTGCTCCACAAACTCCCGAATAACGTTGTCGGCCTGCGCATATGCCGCGCCCTTGCTGAGCACGAGCAGCGGTCGCTGCGCTTGGGCGAGCACGTCCAGCGCGCGATCAATCGCCTCCGGTGCCGGCAGTAGTCGGGGAGCCGGGTCCACCGGCCGCCAAATGGCGCCGGAAGCAGCCGATGCCTCAACGGCCTGGCCCAGCACATCGCCGGGGATATCGAGGTATACACCGCCGGGCCGCCCGGAGGTCGCGGTGCGAATGGCGCGCGCGACGCCGCGCCCGATGTCCTGGACTTGGCCGATCCGATACGCCGCCTTCACGAACGGTCGAGCGGCGTTGAGCTGGTCGAGGTCCTGATAGTCGCCGCGCTGCAGGTCGACCATCGGCCGGCTGCTCGATCCGGAGATCTGGATCATCGGGAAGCAGTTCGTGGTGGCGTTCGCCAGCGCGGGCAGGCCGTTGAGAAAGCCGGGGCCGGACGTCGTCAGACACACGCCGGGCCGTGCGGTGAGGAACCCCGCGGCGGCCGCCGCATTGCCCGCTGATGCTTCGTGGCGGAAACCGATATAGCGGATCCCCGAGGCTTGGGCGGCGCGAGCCAGGTCGGTGATCGGGATGCCGACAACGCCGTAGATGGTGTCGACGTCGTTGGCTTTGAGGGCGTCCACCACCAGGTGGCAGCCGTCGGTCAGCACTGTGCAGGGAGATGCCGATCGTGTGGTCATGGTGTTCACTGTTGTCCGGGGCGCCGGCCGTGTCCAAGACCGAGTCACTATGCAGCGATTTACGCGGTCTATCAACCGTTAGCGGATCGGTATTGGACGCCGGGCAGGCGAGCCCGGCACTGTGCTGATCGTGCCGAACCCGCACACCGAACACATGGAAGGAGCGTTCGCGATGGCATCCGACTTCGGCCCGCGCATCGCCGATCTTGTCGAGGTGGCGGCGACCCGGCTGCCCGAGGCTCCGGCGCTCGTCGTCACCGCGGATCGCATCGCGATCAGCCACCGCGACCTGGCCCGTCTGGTTGATGAGCTGGCCGGCCAGCTGACGCGGTCCGGCCTGCTGCCCGGTGACCGGGTCGCGCTGCGCATGGGCAGCAACGCCGAATTCGTCGTCGCCTTGCTGGCGGCGTCGCGTGCGGATCTCGTCGTCGTGCCGCTGGATCCGGCGCTGCCCATCACCGAGCAACGCGTCCGAAGCCAGGCCGCGGGAGCCCGGGTGGTGCTGATTGACGCGGATGGGCCGCACGACAGGGCAGAACCCACCACCCGGTGGTGGCCGCTCACGGTGAACGTCGGCGGTGACAGCGGCCCCTCGGGTGGCACCTTGTCGGTCCACCTGGACGCCGCCACCGAGCCGAACCCCGCAACCTCGACGCCCGAGGGACTGCGACCCGATGACGCCATGATCATGTTCACCGGCGGGACGACCGGCCTGCCGAAGATGGTCCCCTGGACGCACGCAAACATCGCCAGCTCGGTCCGCGCCATCATCACCGGGTACCGGCTGAGCCCGCGGGACGCCACCGTTGCGGTGATGCCGCTCTACCATGGCCACGGGCTGATCGCGTCGTTGCTTGCCACCCTGGCGTCCGGCGGCGCGGTGTCGCTGCCCGCACGCGGGCGATTCTCCGCGCACACCTTCTGGGACGACATCAAAGCCGTTGGAGCCACCTGGTATACGGCGGTTCCGACGATTCACCAAATCCTGCTGGAGCGATCGGCAACCGAACCGTCGGGGCGCAAACCTGCCGCACTGCGTTTCATCCGCAGCTGCAGCGCACCGCTCACTGCCCAAGCCGCGCTAGCACTGCAAACCGAGTTCGCGGCACCGGTCGTGTGTGCCTTCGGCATGACCGAAGCCACCCACCAGGTAACGACAACGCAGATTGAGGGTATCGACCAAACCGAAACTCCCGTCGTGTCAACCGGTCTGGTCGGCCGGTCGACGGGAGCGCAAATCCGGATCGTCGGGTCCGACGGGCTGCCACTGCCCGCGGGCGCGGTCGGGGAGATCTGGCTGCGGGGGACCACCGTGGTACGCGGGTATCTGGGTGACCCGACGATAACCGCCGCGAATTTCACCGACGGTTGGTTGCGTACCGGTGATCTCGGGTCCCTGTCGGCGGCCGGTGACCTGAGCATCCGCGGCCGCATCAAGGAACTCATCAACCGAGGTGGTGAAAAGATCTCGCCCGAGCGCGTCGAGGGCGTGCTGGCCAGCCATCCAAACGTCATGGAGGCAGCCGTATTCGGCGTCCCGCACCAGCTCTACGGCGAGGCGGTCGCGGCGGTGATTGTGCCTCGTGAGTCCGCCCCGCCGACTCGCGAGGAGCTTGTCCAGTTCTGCCGGGAACGGTTGGCGGCCTTCGAGATCCCGGCCTCCTTCCAGGAGGCCAGCGGGCTGCCGCACACCGCGAAGGGTTCGCTCGACCGCCGCGCTGTCGCCGAACGGTTCGGCCATTCGGTGTAGCTAGCCGGCCCCGGCCTTTACCCGGGCGGCGGCGGATTCCGGCATCGGTTCGTAGCGGGCAAACGAACGGGTGAAGGATGCGGCCCCATGCGCCAGCGAGCGCAAATCGATTGCGTAGCGGGTCAGCTCGACCTGAGGCACCTCGGCCTTGATCACCGTGCGGTCGTGCCCCGCGGTCTCGGTGCCGAGCACTCGGCCACGACGACTGGACAGGTCGCCCAACACCGCGCCGACGAAATCGTCGGGTACCAGCACCGAAATCTCATCGATTGGCTCGAGCAAGATCACCTTCGTCGCGGCCGCGGCCTCCCGCAATGCGAGCGCGCCGGCCATTTGGAAGGCGAAATCGGAAGAGTCGACGCTGTGGGCTTTGCCGTCGAGCAACGTGACCCGGATATCGACCACCGGGTAGCCGGCGTGCACTCCCTTATCCATCTGTGCGCGGACACCTTTCTCCACATTGGGGATAAACTGCCGCGGCACCGCCCCGCCAACCACTTTGTCGAGGAACTCGAACCCGGAGCCCTCCGGCAGCGGCTCCACCTCGATGTCGCACACCCCGTACTGACCGTGACCACCGGACTGTTTGATGTGGCGGCCATGGCCTTTCGCATTGCCGGCGAAGGTTTCCCGCAGCGGCACCCGCAGCTCGATCGTGTCTACGCTGACGCCGTACCGGTTGGCCAGTGTATCCAGGACGACGCCGGCATGGGCCTCGCCCATACACCACAGCACGACCTGATGGGTCTCTTGATTTTGCTCGATCCGCAGTGTCGGGTCTTCGGCGGCCAACCGGCCCAACCCGACCGACAGCTTGTCTTCGTCGGTCTTGGCATGCGCCGCAATGGCGATCGGCAGCAGCGGCTCGGGCATGGTCCAGGGTTTCAGCACCAGGGGCTCGGCCTTATCCGAGAGTGTGTCCCCGGTCTCGGCCCGGCTCAGCTTGCCGATGGCGCAGATGTCGCCCGCGACCACGGCTGCTGCCGGGCGCTGTTGCTTGCCCAGCGGGAACGACAAGACTCCGATGCGCTCGTCTTCGTCGTGGTCGGGGTGCGTGTTACTAGTTCCGCCGCCGAAAAACGATGAGAAATGGCCCGACACATGGACCGTCGTGTCGGGCCTGATGGTTCCGGAGAACACCCGCACCAAGCTGACCCGGCCGACGTAGGGGTCCGACGTCGTCTTCACCACCTCGGCGAGCAACGGCGCGTCATTGTCACAGGCCAGCTCCGCATGCGGGACACCCTGCGGGGTAAAGACCTCCGGCAGTGGGTGCTCCATCGGAGACGGAAATCCGCGGGTGGCTACCTCAAGCAATTCCAGTGTGCCGACCCCGGTGCTGCTGCACACCGGAATCACCGGGAAGAACGAGCCTCGGGCGACGGCTTTCTCCAGATCCTGGATCAGCACCGACTCGTCGATCGTCTCGCCGCCGAGGTAGCGCTCCATCAAGGACTCATCCTCGGATTCCTCGATGATTCCTTCGATCAAGGCGCCGCGCGCCTCCTCGATTCGCTCGGTGTCCGACTCGGCCGGGGTTCGTGTCGTTCGCTTGCCGTCGGCGTACTCGTACAGTGCCTGCGAAAGCAATCCGATCAGGCCGTCACCGGACGGCAGGTAGAGCGGTAAGACCTTGTCGCCGAAGGCGTCTTGTGCCGCGGTCAGCGCTTCCCGGTAGTTCGCCCGGGCGTGGTCCAGCTTGGTGATGACCACCGCGCGGGGCATGCCGACCTGGCTGCATTCCTGCCACAGGGACTTGGTCGGTTCGTCGACGCCCTCGTTGGCCGCGATCACGAACAGTGCGCAATCGGCGGCCCGCAACCCGGCCCGCAGCTCACCCACGAAGTCGGCGTACCCAGGGGTGTCGACGAGGTTGACCTTGATGCCGTCGTAAGCCAGCGAGGCGACCGCAAGGCCCACCGAGCGCTGTTGCCGGATCTCCGCCTCGTCGAAGTCGCAGACCGTGGTGCCCTCGGTGACCGAGCCCGGCCTGGACAACACCTTGGCCGCCACCAGGAGAGCCTCGATGAGGGTGGTCTTGCCGCCCCCCGAGGGCCCCACCAGAACCACGTTGCGAACGCCGCCGGGCCCGTTTGCGGTGGGAGCGGCGGCCGCGCCCTGGGAAGCATTCACTCTGTCGGCCATGGCTTTCCTCCAGTTCTCCGGGGTCGGTTCCCGTGGTGTGGCCCAGCAGGACGTAGTAGGCAACTTTTCTCCCAACTGCCGCCCAGCACAAGGGTCGGGTCAGGTGAGTAGTAGGCAATCGGAGCCGTCGTTGTGGTCAGGCGTGCCAGCTGGCCCAGCGCTGGACTGCTATTGCGATTACCGGGCCGTTCAACGGAACCGATTGGTATTGAGCATATTTGGCGCGCAGCAGGCGGTATGCGGCGCGCATCACCTCGCCATCGCGATGAATCGCGGCGACCCCGTCGGCCCGGACCCACCACAACTGGGTCCAATCATCGGCATAGCTGTCGACGAGCACGCTGGCCCGTGGATTGTGCTCGAGATTGGCGAGCCGGCGCAGCCGCTGCGTCGTTTTCCGCTTCGCGTCGACGGCGGTGTAGATAACGTCTGCACCGGTCGCCTCGGCCGGGCGCCTAGCGCCGAGCGCGAATACGACCGGCACCAGGTGGGGTGTGCCGTCGGGCGTGCTGGTGGCCAGTCGTGCGACGGGGGACTGGGCAAACCTGAGCTTTGGGTCGAATTCCCCCACGGCGCCAGCTTATGCTCAGCTGCCGCCCAACGTCGCGCAGTCTGGACGGCCAGACGTCGCGGCCGTGACAGCGGACATCTCGGGCAGCCCGGTCCATGGGGCGTGCGTGCTAATGGTGCCGGTGGTAATCCAGTGGCGCGCAAGGTAATTGGCCGGGTCGGTCTCGGCCGCCGCAGGAATCGGTTGGGTCGGTTTGAACGTGACAGAGACGAACAGAGACCAGTGCTATCGCGTCGAACGGACGACCGTTGACGCTTTGACACATCCCGAGTATCGAGTACATACTCGAGGCGTGCAGCGGGTCAGGGTCACGAGGAACGCCCGGAAGCACCGCGTGTCCAAGCACCGCATCGTCGCCGCTATGCGCCACTGCGGTGTTCCGGTCATTCAGGAAGATGGCTCGCTGTACTACCAGGGCCGCGATACGTCGGGCCGTCTTACCGAGGTCGTCGCCGTCGAAGCCGACGACGGTGACCTGATCATCACTCACGCAATGCCGAAGGAGTGGAAGCGATGACGAAGAAGCCACGTAACCCCGCCGACTACGTGATCGGCGACGATGTCGAGGTGTCTGACGTCGATCTCAAGCAAGAGGAGGTCTATGTCGATGGCGAGCGGCTAACGGACGAGCGCGTCGAGCAGATGGCTTCAGAGTCGCTGCGGCTGGCGCGCGAACGAGAAGCCAACCTGATTCCTGGCGGCAAGTCTCTGTCCGGCGGCTCTGCGCACTCGCCGGCTGTGCAGGTGGTCGTTTCGAAGGCTACCCACGCCAAGCTCAAGGAGCTGGCGCGCAGCCGGAAGATGAGCGTATCTAAGCTGCTGCGTCCCGTGCTCGACGAGTTCGTACAGCGAGAAACGGGTCGGATTCTCCCACGGCGTTAGCTTGTGCTCAGCCGCCGCTCGACGTCGCGAAGTCTGGACAGTCAGCTGTCGCAGCCGTGACCAGCGGACATCTCGGGCAGCTAGCCCGACAGGGTGCGCGTGCACCTGGCCCGGGTGGTAATCCATTGACGCGCACGGCAATTGGCCGGCTCGGTCTCGGTCTGCGGATACCGCACTGAAGGGCGACAATTTTGGCGAAAAGGCCGTGTGCGGTGCCGGGTCGCGCTACGTTCAGATTCACCTAACAATGTCGTCCGCCAACGAGCGTGTTCGCCGGTGGTGGGGCGGGCGGGTTGGGGAGGTGTGTGATGTCGTTTGTCAGCGTAGCCCCGGAGATTGTGGTGGCCGCGGCAACAGACCTGGCGGGTATCGGATCGGCGATCAGCGCGGCCAATGCCGCCGCGGCTGCGCCGACCACCGCCGTGCTGGCCGCGGGTGCCGATGAGGTGTCGGCGGCGATCGCGGCGCTGTTTTCCGGCCACGCTCAGGCCTATCAGGCGCTCAGCGCCCAGGCGGCGGCGTTTCATCAGCAGTTCGTGCAGACGCTTGCCGGTGGCGCTGGAGCATATGCGGCCGCCGAGGCCCAGGTCGAGCAGCAGCTGCTGGCCGCGATCAACGCGCCCACCCAGGCGCTGCTGGGGCGCCCCTTGATCGGCAACGGTGCCGATGGGGCGCCGGGGACTGGGCAGGCCGGCGGGGCTGGGGGGATCTTGTACGGCAATGGCGGCAATGGCGGCTCCGGGGCGGCTGGGCAGGCCGGGGGTGCCGGCGGGCCGGCCGGGCTGATCGGCCATGGCGGGTCCGGGGCGGCGGGGGGGGCGCGGGCGCC
>OBKH01000039.1_pt1 | contig 45302 bp, 48 predicted proteins | sample 1496241 | NCBI WGS metagenome assembly OBKH01 (sample SAMN03273953, study PRJEB22546) | soil metagenome | isolation source: rice field elevated CO2 plus elevated temperature | place: India: CRRI Experimental farm Cuttack,Odisha-753006 | collected 2013-12-17 | reverse complement strand
TCAGTTGTTAAAGAGCGGTTGGTTAAGATCTTTCGTCTCAACCGAGGCGCGCATTCTACAGCAGCCTCATTTGCTGTCAAGTGATTATTTTCAGAAGTTTTCGAAGAATTCTTCAACAACTTCAACCACTTGCGCTTTCGATCTCTCGTCAGCGGGAGGCGAATTCTACAGCGTTACTCGCTGCTGTCAACACCTCTTTTTCAACTTCCTTTCGACTTCGATGACCTGAAGCAATCTGCTGTCGAAAACTGCATAACTCATTGTTTACCAAGGAGTTTTCCGTTTCGACTGCGCCGGAAGTGGGGCGAATTATAGGCTTCCAGAATCTGCCGTCAACCACTGATTTGGGTTTTCTATCAATTACTTACGAAAGGCAGGAAAACAGCCGCCCCCCCCCATGCAAAGGAGGAGCAAACCATCCCTCTATATAGAAGATGTCCCTAGAGCACGCCGGACTTTTTAAACGACGCCACCACATCCGCACCCAGCCCCAACACCCGCTGCAGAACCTCCAACGTATGCTCTCCCAGCAGCGGAGGCGCATAACGGTACTCCACGGGCGTCTCGGACAACCGGATAGGGCTTGCCACTTGCGGCACCATCCCGGCCAACGCATGCGGCAACTCAATCGACAACCCTCGCGCCTTGACCTGAGGATCAGCAAACATCTGCGCAAGATCGTTGATAGGCCCGCACGGCACTCCCGCCTGCTCCAGCTGTGCCACCCATTCAGCGGTGGTCTTGAACACCGTCGCCTGACGAATCAGCGGAATGAGCACTGCACGGTTAGCCACCCGCAGCTTATTGGTAACGAATCGCGGATCGTCTGCCCATTGTGGTTGACCGGCCACTTCGGCAAATTTTCGGAATTGTCCGTCGTTCCCTACTGTAAGAATGAAGTCGCCATCCGCCGTAGGAAAATCCTGATAAGGCACGATGTTCGGATGAGCATTGCCCAGGCGTTTGGGTGCATTGCCGGTAGTCAGGTAGTTCATCGCCTGGTTGGCCAGGCAGGCCACCTGAACATCCAGTAACGCCATATCAATATGCTGACCGCCACCGCCCTGACCCCGATGCGCAAGCGCCGCCAGGATCGCCACCGTCGAATAAAGCCCGGTCAAAATATCCGTCAACGCGACGCCGACCTTGACCGGCCCCGCACCCTCTTCACCTTCAGGTCGCCCCGTCAGACTCATGAGCCCGCCAAGCCCCTGGATCATGAAGTCATAACCCGCACGCTTGGCATAAGGCCCGGTCTGGCCAAACCCGGTGATCGAGCAATAAATCAGGTCTGGATTGATAGTCTTCAGCGACGCGTAGTCCAGCCCATAGGCGGCCAGTCCACCGACCTTGAAGTTCTCGATCAGGATGTCCGATTTAGCCGCCAGCTCACGCACCAGCTTTTGCCCCTCCGGACGCGTGAAGTCGATGGTGACCGACTGCTTGTTGCGATTGGCCGCCAAATAATAGGCGGCCTCGCTGGTGTTCTCGCCATCAGCGTCTTTAAGGAACGGCGGGCCCCAGGCACGCGTGTCATCGCCATTGCCCGGACGCTCGACCTTGATCACCTCAGCGCCAAGGTCCGCAAGAATCTGTCCGGCCCACGGCCCGGCCAGCACCCGCGATAAATCCAGAACCCGTAGATGCGAAAGCGCGCCCATGGCCGTTCTCCTATTAATAGAACGCCTGGATGCCGGTTTGCGCACGACCAAGGATCAGCGCATGGACGTCATGCGTACCTTCGTAGGTATTCACCACTTCCAGATTGACCAGATGGCGAGCGACGCCAAACTCATCGGAGATGCCGTTGCCGCCGAGCATATCGCGAGCCATGCGAGCGATGTCCAAAGACTTGCCGCAGGAGTTGCGCTTCATCATCGAAGTGATTTCGACCGCCGCAGTGCCTTCGTCTTTCATGCGACCCAGACGCAGGCAGCCTTGCAGCGCCATGGTGATTTCGGTCTGCATGTCAGCCAGCTTCTTCTGAATCAGTTGAGTGGCGGCCAATGGGCGACCGAACTGCTGACGATCCAGCGTGTATTGGCGAGCGGTGTGCCAGCAGAACTCGGCAGCCCCCAGCGCACCCCAGGCAATCCCATAACGAGCCGAGTTGAGGCAAGTAAAAGGACCCTTAAGGCCACGGATATCGGGGAAGATGTTCTCTTCCGGCACAAATACGTTGTCCATGACGATTTCACCGGTGATCGACGCACGCAGGCCGACCTTGCCGTGAATGGCAGGAGCGCTCAGGCCCTTCCAGCCTTTCTCCAGAACGAAACCGCGGATATCACCCGCATCGTCTTTGCCCCAAACGACAAACACATCAGCGATTGGGCTGTTGGTAATCCACATTTTGTTACCGGTCAGGCTGTAGCCACCTTCCACTTTGCGCGCACGGGTAATCATCGCGCCCGGGTCGGAACCATGGTTGGGCTCGGTCAGACCAAAGCAGCCGATCCATTCACCCGAGGCCAGTTTCGGCAAGTACTTCTGCTTCTGCGCTTCGGTACCAAATTCATTGATTGGCACCATCACCAGCGAGGACTGCACACTCATCATCGAACGATAGCCGGAGTCGACACGCTCGACTTCACGGGCAATCAGGCCATAGCTGACATAGTTGAGGCCGCTGCCACCGTACTGCTCAGGGATGGTCGCGCCCAGCAGGCCCACTTCACCCATCTCGCGGAAGATCGCCGGATCGGTCTTTTCATGACGGAAAGCTTCGAGAACGCGCGGCGCGAGGCTCTGCTGAGCGAACTGCGCAGCGGTGTCGCGGATCATGCGCTCTTCTTCAGTGAGCTGTTGATCCAGCAGCAAGGGATCGATCCAGTTGAAGCTAGCTTTACCGGCCATGAGTATGTCCTCTCGAAACAGGTCTAATAACGTGGACTGATGCTAGGCCGGGTTGGACCTCCCGACAAACGAGGATTTTGCATACTGTTGTGCTAATTTCTCACTCCGAAACGTCGCAAAACCCATTTAATGCAATGAATTAGTGAGGTTGGCGTACATGCGCAGAAAAATACCCAGCACAACCGCCCTGATCAGTTTCGAAGCGGCAGCGCGCAACGAGAGCTTTACCAAGGCAGCACTGGAGCTTTCGCTGACACAGGGCGCCATTTGCCGCCAGATTGCCAGCCTCGAAGACTTCCTCGGCGTAGAGCTGTTCCGACGCTCGCGACGCGGAGTCAAACTGACCGAAGCCGGACTTTCTTACAGCCGCCGAGTCGCCACTCAACTGGACGCGGTGGAGCGCGACACCTTGTCCGTGATGGGACAGCAGGGTGCCAACGTGATCGAGCTGGCCGTGGTGCCGACCTTCGGCACCCAATGGCTGCTACCTCGATTGAAGGATTTTCAGAAAAAGCACCCGGAAGTGACGGTCAACCTGACTAACCGCACACGCCCCTTCCTGTTTGCCGACACCGACTTTGATGCCGCGATTTACTTTGGTGACGCGGACTGGTCGGGTACAGAATCCCACCGACTGATGGGCGAGCATCCGCTCCCGGTATGTAGCCCTGCCCTACTGGGAAACAAGACCGTTCTGACAGCCGATGAACTCGCGGAACTGCCCCTCCTGCAGCAGACCACCCGACCCTATGCCTGGCGGCAGTGGTTCGACTCCCAGCACCTGAATGTACCTCGCGACATGACAGGGCCACGCTACGAGCTATTCTCCATGCTGGCTCAGGCAGCCATGCACGACATGGGAATTGCCCTGATACCGCCATTCCTGATTCAGCGCGAACTGACCGAGAAACGCTTGGTGATCGCCAACCCTCAGGCCCTCTCGAGCATCAAGGCCTATTACCTGATGATTCCTGAGCGAAAGGTCGAATCTGCGTCATTAAGGGCTTTTCGAGACTGGCTGGTGAATCAAGCACACAGCTACAGCCTAGAGAAATGAAGGCTTAGAGGCATTAGCTGACCCCGTAGTCAGCAAAATAAAAACCCTACAGATATAAGTATTTGTCGCATTTTCGCAGACTGTAGACAAAGGTAGTACAGACGTCCTACAAGCGCCTGAAGACGTGGCTTTGAGCTTCTATCTGAAAGCAATGCCGCATCATTCATATGGCCGATGCATAAATGGCTGAAAATCCGCCAAACTCCTTGCAAGGCACGGGTTATAAGGGATTGAGCCGATTAGTTGCGACATTCGGTCACGGGGTGACTTGTAGTTAATTTTCCGTCACCCGTCATAATTCCTTGAAGGGCACAAAGTTCGCCTGCAAAATGCCGCGCCCCGCCCTGATTTGGCGGGATCGTGCTGATCAGCCGCCCCAGTCGCACCATCCGTAGTGCATGGGTTTACTCAATAAGATCACGCAGGAGATTTGACGTGCACATTGGTGTTCCTCTCGAAACCCAGACGGGTGAAACACGGGTTGCTGCAACCCCGGAAACCATCAAGAAGCTGATCGGCCAGGGTCATAAGGTCACTGTACAAAGCGGCGCCGGCATTAACGCCAGTGTTGTCGACAGTGCTTATGAAGCGGCAGGCGCGATCATTGGCAGCGCCAACGATGCGTTTGGTGCGGAGCTGATTCTTAAGGTGGTCGCGCCCAGCGACAGCGAGCTGGCGCTGATCAAGCGCGGCACCGTTGTGGTGGGCATGCTCAACCCGTTCAGCAATGAAACCATCGCCAAAATGGCTGAGTGCGGCATGACCGCGTTCGCGCTCGAGGCCGCACCGCGTACCTCCCGCGCCCAAAGCCTGGATGTGCTGTCCTCGCAAGCCAACATTGCCGGCTATAAAGCCGTGCTGCTGGCCGCTCATTACTATCCGCGCTTCATGCCGATGCTGATGACCGCTGCAGGTACCGTGAAAGCGGCGCGCGTGCTGATTCTCGGCGCCGGCGTGGCCGGGCTTCAGGCAATCGCCACGGCGAAACGTCTGGGTGCCGTGATCGAAGCGTCTGACGTGCGCCCCGCGGTAAAAGAGCAGATCGAATCCCTCGGCGCCAAGTTCGTCGACGTGCCCTACGAGACCGACGAAGAGCGTGAATGCGCCGTCGGTGTCGGCGGTTACGCGCGGCCCATGCCGGCCAGCTGGATGCAGCGCCAGGCGGTGGCCGTGCACGAGCGCGCCAAGCAGGCAGATATCGTCATCACCACCGCGCTGATTCCGGGCCGCAAGGCGCCGACGCTGTTGAGCGCCGAAACCGTGGCACAGATGAAACCGGGCTCGGTGGTCATCGACCTTGCCGCCGCCCAGGGCGGCAACTGCCCGCTGACCGTGGCCGATCAGGTGGTCGTCGAAAATGGCGTGACCATTGTCGGTCCGACCAACCTCGCCGGTGCGGTCGCGGCAGATGCTTCAGCGCTGTATGCCCGCAACTTGCTGGACTTCCTGAAACTGGTCTTCACCAAGGAAGGCCAGTTCGAGATCAACCTCGAAGACGACATCGTCGCCGCGTGCCTGATGTGCCGCGACGGCCAAGTCATCCGCAAAAACGCCTAAGCAGGGATTCAGACGATGGAAGAGCTTATCTCCCCCGGTATCTACAACCTGATCATCTTCGTGCTGGCGATTTATGTCGGTTATCACGTGGTCTGGAACGTTACACCTGCGCTGCACACGCCTTTGATGGCGGTGACCAACGCGATTTCCGCGATCGTGATCGTCGGCGCCATGCTGGCCGCCGCCCTCACAGTGACCCCGCTGGGCAAGACCATGGGCACCCTCGCGGTCGCGCTGGCGGCGGTCAACGTGTTCGGTGGCTTCCTGGTCACCCGCCGCATGCTTGAGATGTTCAAGAAAAAAGCCCCGAAAGCCGTAAAAGAAGAGGCGCCGAAGTAATGAGCATGAACCTCGTAACGACGCTCTACCTGATCGCGTCGATCTGCTTCATCCAGGCCCTCAAAGGCCTGTCGCACCCCACCACGTCGCGTCGCGGCAACCTGTTCGGCATGCTCGGCATGGCGTTGGCGATCCTCACCACCGTGGGCCTCATCTATAAGCTGGGCGCACTCTCTTTTGGACAAGGCGGGGCGACAGCGGGCATTGGTTACGTGATTGTCGGCCTGCTGATCGGCGGCACGGCCGGTTCGATCATGGCCAAGCGCGTTGAAATGACCAAGATGCCGGAACTGGTCGCGTTCATGCACAGCATGATCGGTCTGGCCGCGGTGTTCATCGCCATTGCTGCCGTCGTCGAGCCGCAGTCCCTGGGCATCGTCAAGCACCTGGGTGATTCGATTCCGGCGGGTAACCGTCTGGAACTGTTCCTCGGCGCCGCCATCGGTGCCATCACGTTCTCCGGTTCGGTGATCGCGTTCGGCAAACTGTCCGGCAAGTACAAGTTCCGCCTGTTCCAGGGCGCACCGGTACAGTTCGCCGGCCAGCACAAACTGAACCTGCTGTTGGGCCTGGCCACACTGGCGCTGGGCGTGACCTTCATGCTGACCGGCAACCTCAGCGCCTTCGCCCTGATGCTGGCCCTGGCGTTCGTCATGGGCGTGCTGATCATCATCCCGATCGGTGGCGCCGACATGCCGGTGGTGGTGTCGATGCTCAACAGCTACTCCGGCTGGGCGGCGGCGGGTATCGGCTTCTCGCTGAACAACTCGATGCTGATCATTGCCGGCTCCCTGGTGGGCTCGTCCGGTGCGATCCTCTCGTACATCATGTGCAAGGCGATGAATCGCTCCTTCTTTAATGTGTTGCTCGGCGGTTTCGGCAACACAGCCGACGCAGGCCCGGCAGGATCCAAGGAAGCCCGTCCGGTGAAATCCGGCTCGGCTGACGACGCGACCTTCCTGCTGACCAACGCCGACACCGTGATCATCGTTCCGGGCTACGGCCTGGCGGTGGCCCGCGCCCAGCACGCGCTGAAGGAACTGACCGAGAAGCTGACCCACCGTGGCGTGACCGTGAAGTACGCGATCCACCCGGTGGCAGGGCGGATGCCTGGCCACATGAACGTATTGCTGGCCGAGGCCGAGGTGCCTTACGACCAGGTGTTCGAGATGGAAGACATCAACTCCGAGTTCGGTCAGGCCGACGTGGTCCTGGTGTTGGGCGCCAACGACGTGGTCAACCCGGCCGCGAAGAACGATCCGAAATCGCCGATTGCCGGCATGCCGATTCTCGAAGCGTTCAAGGCCAAGACCATCATCGTCAACAAACGCTCGATGGCCAGCGGCTATGCCGGCCTGGACAACGAACTGTTCTACCTGGACAAGACCATGATGGTGTTCGGCGACGCCAAGAAGGTCATCGAGGACATGGTGAAGGCTGTCGAGTAATTCTCGCTGGCACCGAAAACGCCCCGACTTGTCGGGGCGTTTTTATTGGTGAAGACCGTCGGACAAACCGCCGCTTTGTTACCGATTCAGTAACAGTGTTTTGTTTAAAACATCAGGAATTGACGGCCCTTTTGCGACCTTGGTAGCGGGACGTGAACCTTCAAAATTCACTAGACTGCACATCCTGCTACCCGTTTCCCGAGATAACAATCCATGTACCGTGACCGTATTCGCCTGCCTTCGTTGTTGGATAAAGTGATGAGCGCCGCCGACGCCGCCGCTCTGATTCAGGACGGCATGACCGTCGGCATGAGCGGCTTCACCCGCGCCGGCGAAGCCAAAGCCGTACCCCACGCATTGGCCGAACGGGCCAAGGTCACGCCGCTGAAGATCAGCCTGATGACCGGCGCCAGCCTGGGCAACGACCTCGACAAACAGCTCACCGAAGCCGGCGTATTGGCGCGGCGCATGCCGTTTCAGGTGGACAGCACCCTGCGCAAGGCGATCAACGCCGGCGAAGTGATGTTCATTGACCAACACCTCTCGGAAACCGTCGAACAGCTGCGCAACCAGCAACTGAAGCTGCCGGACATCGCCGTGATCGAGGCGGTGGCGATCACTGAACAAGGGCATATCGTGCCAACCACCTCGGTGGGCAACTCGGCCAGCTTCGCGATTTTCGCCAAACACGTGATCGTCGAGATCAACATGGCGCACAACTCGAATCTCGAAGGCCTGCACGACATCTATATCCCGACTTATCGTCCGACCCGTACGCCGATTCCGCTGGTCAAGGTCGACGATCGCATTGGCAGCACCGCCATCCCGATCCCGCCGGAAAAAATCGTCGCGATCGTGATCACCAACCAACCCGACTCGCCATCCACCGTGCTGGCGCCGGACGCTGAAACCCAGGCCATCGCCGACCACCTGATCAGCTTCTTCAAGCAGGAAGTCGACGCCGGGCGCATGACCAACAAGCTCGGCCCGCTGCAGGCCGGCATCGGCACCATCGCCAACTCGGTGATGTGTGGCCTGATCGACTCGCCCTTCGAAGACCTGACGATGTACTCCGAAGTGCTGCAGGATTCGACGTTCGACCTGATCGATGCCGGCAAACTGAGCTTTGCTTCGGGCAGCTCGATCACCTTGTCGAGCCGTCGCAACGCCGATGTGTTCGGCAATCTGGAACGCTACAAGGACAAACTGGTGCTGCGCCCCCAGGAGATCTCCAACCACCCGGAAGTGGTGCGTCGACTCGGCATCATCGGTATCAACACCGCGCTCGAATTCGACATCTACGGCAACGTCAACTCCACCCACGTCTGCGGCACGCGGATGATGAACGGCATTGGCGGCTCGGGCGATTTCGCGCGCAACGCGCACCTGGCCATCTTCGTGACCAAGTCGATTGCCAAGGGCGGAGCCATTTCCAGCGTGGTGCCGATGGTCAGCCACGTTGACCACACCGAGCATGACGTCGACATTCTCGTTACCGAAGTTGGCCTGGCGGACTTGCGTGGCCTGGCGCCTCGGGAGCGAGCTCGCGTGATCATCGATAACTGTGTGCATCCGGACTATCGCGAAGCGCTCAATAACTACTTCTCGGCCGCTTGCGCCCTTGGCGGCCATACGCCACACATCCTGCGTGATGCCCTGAGCTGGCACATCAACCTGGAAGAAACCGGGAAAATGCTCCTGGCGTAACGGGTACAGATAGCCGCTGACGCAAACACAGTTTCGTCAGCGGGCTACCTTCAAACACTATCCCCTCAAAAACTGTACTGCTGTACCGGTCATTTCCTACCGAATCTGCCTACACTCCCGTTCAAAATCAGCAAAATCGCGCCATAATGGTGCAGACAAGTACAGTTGCCTCAATTTCGACCAGTACACCCCCCATAAACAGTTAACTGAGCCCTCACAATACAGGTGAACTGTATCTACAGAGACTAGGCAAACGAGAGGATCATGGGCACCAGTTAAACCACTACCTAATGCCGCCACAAGCGGAAGGATGACCACCATGGAACGTACAATCAGTTCCGATATGTTTCTCGAAAACACTGCTGCAAAAACCCAGGCTTCCATGCCTCTGCGCGTTATCGCCAACCTGATGCTGTGGCAGCGCCGCATCTCCAGCCGCCATCAACTGGCTCGTCTGGATTCGCGTCTGCTGGCCGATGCCGGGATCAGCGAAGCACAACGCTACGAAGAGCTGAGCAAGCCGTTCTGGCGCTAAGTTAGCGTCGCTGGCTCTGACCTGTAGGGTCCACCGCCAGCAACCCGAATTGAAAAAACAAAACCCGTCGTGGGAAACCACGACGGGTTTTGTCGTTTAGGGTCACTAAATATGGCCACACAGTAGAGGTAGCGCCAGACAGGTACAGTTAAGTAAAAATTAGAACTGAACCAGTACAATTTAGGCGCATTGTGTCTGTCATGGAAAGAGCCTCGGTATCACGATAGGACCTCTAGTCAGCACAAGGGACTGCGCCATGAATCACTTGGTAGATGCGCCTGCTTCCACGCTCCAATCAAACCCACGCTCACACTGGTTTCGCAGGCTCTTGAGAGGGCTCTGCAACAGCCTTGAAAGGGCAAGAACCCGGCGAATACTCGGCCAACTCGATGATCGGCAACTCTCGGACATGGGCATCAGCCATGCCGATCGTGTCAGCGAACTGGACAAACCGTTCTGGCGCTAATGCTCCACTCGAACAGACAGCACTGTGCTAATTGCCACGCGCAGGCCTAATATCGACCAGAACGTGGCGAACGCCGAATGCCTGGCGTCTGACTATTCAGGCACCGCGCCCTCTTTCAATCGATACCCAAAGGAGTTACACCATGCCCCGTCTTCGTCTGCTCAGCGCTGCAGCCCTGCTTGCCGTGGCTGCCAATTCCCACGCCAGCAGCTTCATCGTGACCACCGATGCGGTCGTCAACGCCCTCAAGGCCACATCCGATGCGACCACCGATGTCGTCTCGTCGTCGTTCAAGGACAACAAGATCGTCCTCGCTGCCCGTGACGACGCGGCGAGCTTTGTTGCCACTGAAGGCGCGATCCGCGGCGTAAAACTGGAAAGTGCACTCGACTACATTCGTCATCAGGCGCCACAACTGAATGCAACCGACGCGCAACTGGCGCAAGCGATTCTGACCATCTAAGCGGCTGGCCTGGAGCGGGACACGCCAGTCGTGTCCCAATGTTGCGATGCTGGCTCTAGACCGGTGCTTGCGCTAGCCTTGGGACTCACCTTCAACTGTCGAGTCTCATGCGCTTTCATTCAAATCTGTTGATCTCTACGGTGTTTTTCGCGGCCATCCACTCGGGTTCGGCCCACGCTTTTGATGCCTTCAACCTCTCTACACAAGGCACTGTCGCCAGCGGTTACGCCACAAGCATGGTGACCTCGGCGCCCTTCGACCATAAACTGCTGCTCGCCGCCCGGGATGACGCTGCAGCATTCATCGCCAGTGACGGCCAACTGAGAGGCGCACAGCTGGAATCGGCCCTGAATTACCTGCGCCGGACCCAGCCAAAACTTCATGCCAGCGACCTTGAACTGGCACAAGCAATTCTCGTCCAATAGCTATCCCAAGTTTCTCCGGAGTCGTTCCATGCGTAACCCGCTGATTGCCGCCACCCTTGGCCTGCTGCTGCTCGCCGACGTGGCCCAGGCCCATACCCTGGTTGCCACCAGTAACATGCTGATTCGTGCCACCCAGCGCACACTTGATTTCACATCCGATACCACCACCTCCATCCGGGATTCGAAAATCGTCCGCGATGCCCAGGACGATGCCGCCAGTTTCGTTGCCAGCAACGGCGACATTCGTGGTGCACACCTGGAAGCAGCCCTGGGAATGTTGCGCACCCGCGTACCGGAGGCCCGTGACGCCAGTGATCAGGTTCTCGCCGAAGCCATTCTCGCGCTGTGAGGTTTCCAGCTGCCTGGCTGTGGGCCGGGGCGTTGTTGCTGTTCGGTAACACAGCCCATGCCGGCCTTGAATTACATCTCAAGAGCGACGGTCTGAATCCCGCCCAACAGCAAGCCAGCCAAGCCTTGCTCGATGAAGCCATGCAGGCTCTGCCGCCGCGCTTCATCGAGCAACTCGACCGGCGCATCGACGTCGGCTGGACCGACGACATGCCAGGCAACGCCTACGGCCAGGCGTCGCTGGTGTCGGAACTCGACCTGAATCGCAACCTGCTGGCCAGCCTCACCGACGGCAGCGCCGCAAGCAAAAAGACCTATCGCCCCCATGGCACCGTGCGCCGCGAGATGCTGGCGACGGTGCTGCACGAACTGACTCACATCTACGACCGTTCACGCCTGTGGTCGAAAGCGGAACGCCAACTGATTCAGCGCTGCACCCGGCACCAAAACAGTTCGGGGCTGATCGGTATCCCGGACGAATGCCGCGGTCAGTCCGATCGCCGCTTCACCCTCAGCGATGACCCACGCCTGCTCGACCTCGCCGGATGGCAGCAATACGTCGGCCGTCGTGGCGAACGCGAACAGCACAACCGCCAGATCGCCCGCAGCCCGGATATTTACGAGACAACCAGCCCCTTGGAGTTCGTCGCGGTCAACATGGAGTACTTCCTCCTTGACCCGGGCTATGCCTGTCGCCGCCCATCGCTGTACCGCTACTACAAAGAGCACTTCGGCTGGGCGCCCGCCGCCAAGGATGCTTGCGGCAAAACCTTCGCGTTCCTGAATGCCGGTAACGACTTCGCCAAAACACCCCTGGGGCAGGTCGATCCGGAACGGGTCTACGCCGTCGACTATCTGCTGGCGGAGGCCAACCAGAACTGGGTGAGCCGCTGGGGCCATAGCATGTTGCGGCTGGTGATCTGTGCACCAGGCCGACCGCGCGGGCCGGATTGTCGACTGGACCTGGATCAGCACCTGGTACTGTCCTACCGCGCCTTCGTCGGCGACGTTCAGCTGTCGAGTTGGGATGGCTTGGTCGGTAAATACCCGTCGCGCCTGTTCGTCCTGCCGTTGGCCCAAGTGATCGACGAATACACCAAGACCGAATTGCGCAGCCTGGCCTCGGTGCCACTGAATCTGTCGCGCCGCGAGATTGAAGATGTCGTGGAACGCGCCGCCGAAATGCACTGGAGCTACGACGGCAACTATTTCTTCCTGTCAAACAACTGCGCGGTGGAAGAGTTGAAGTTGCTGCGTGGCGGCACCAACAATCCCAAGTTGGTCGCTCTGGACAACATCATGCCAAACGGTCTGCTGGAAGTGCTCAAAGGTCGCGGACTGGCGGATACCAGCGTGCTCGACGACCCTCGTGAAGCCCTGCGCCTGGGCTATCGCTTCGACTCCTTCCGCGATCGTTATCAAGCCATGTTCGACGTGTTGAAAAAACACTTGCCGGTCAAGCAGGAAACCGTAGAGGACTGGCTGGACTTGAAAGCCGAAGAGCGCCGCAAATGGTTCGAACAGGCTGATTTGCGTACGAGCGCAGCGTTGCTCCTGCTGGAACAAGCGAGCTTTCGCCGCCAGTTGCTGTTGGCCCAGGACGAGGTCAAACAGCGTTATCTGGGCGCCAGAGAATTGAAAAACGGTGGAATGGACAAGGCGAACGAGACACTGAGGCAGATTCTCGATAACAGCGGCTTTCTAAGCCGACCGGCAGAATTGCTCGGCACCGGCGGATATGGCTTGCCACAGCCCAGTGAATCGCAACATCTGGAATCGGAAAGCAGCCAGCGACAGAAACAACTGCTGGCACTGTCCGGCGACCTGGATAAGGAAGTCAGAGCGCTGCTTGAACCGAGCCGTGCAGCCGAAATGGCGGCCAATGAAGCCAACGTGAAACAAATCGGAGAGCACCTGCGCAAGTTGCACAAGGCAGCGGGCGGCTTGGAGTTACCTTAAGATCAGAACCTGTAGGAGCGAGGTTGCTCGCGGTGAGGCCGGCACATCCAGCATATAGACTGGCGGGCCTGCCGCCATCGCGAGCAAGCTCGCTCCAACAAGGGTCAGGACGTTCGCCCATCAGCCTGCAAACCTGTCAGTACAGAACCCCCTGCAAGACCTCATAGACAATCCCCGTTCCTACAGCGATCAGCACAACATCCGCACCCGCCCGGCGCCATTCGTAACCGGGGTAATACGGCAAGTGGTTCAACGCCCGGTTATCCAGGCGCTCGCCGTAATAACCTCGGGGCAGCGGTCGCCCACGCACCACAATGACACCTGGCGGCGGCGGTGCACCCCGTACGAAGAAACCGTGATTGTCATGGATTGTCTGGCGCACCGGTCCGAAGTCCCGTGGTGGTGGACCGCCACGATGGTTGTCATGGTCGCGATGATCATCGCCATGATAGTCACCACGGTTATCGTAATGACCGCGATCGTCGTGCTGATCTGCACTGGCCGGCAACAACGGAGTGGCACTGAGCATCAGAACGCCCAGGCTGGCAATCAGACGCTTCGACATTTTCATCAGGTTTTTCCTCACGGCACACGCAGCAAAAAGGGCTTCAGAACGAGGTCCTGAAGCCCTGGGTCTTGCTCATTAGTCTGTGCCGGAGGGCGCTAATTCCTCTGTATCAGGAACTTTACCCTCAGCTGACGCGCGCTTTACGCACACCTTCGGCCAGCGCCGAACAAAGGCTCAGCACGCCATCCACCGCCTGCTCCGGCGTCGTGGCATTGGCGATGTGATCGATCAACGCCGACCCCACCACCACACCGTCAGCCAGACGCGCGATATTCGCGGCCTGTTCCGGGGTGCGGATGCCGAAACCGATGCTGATCGGCAGATCGGTATGACGACGCAGACGCGCGACCGCTGCTTCGACGTGCTCCAGAGTTGCCGCACCGGCACCGGTCACACCGGCCACCGACACGTAATACACAAAACCGGAGCTGCCATTGAGCACGGTTGGCAGACGCACATCGTCAGTGGTCGGCGTGGTCAGACGGATGAAGTCAATGCCCGCGGCCTGCGCCGGGTCGCACAATTCGCCGTTATGCTCGGGCGGAATGTCGACCACGATCAGACCATCGACGCCGGCCTCTTTCGCTTCCGCAATGAAACGCGGCACGCCGTACTTGTGGATAGGGTTGAAGTAGCCCATCAACACCAGCGGCGTTTCGTTGTTGTCCTTGCGGAACTCACGAACCATTTCCAGGGTTTTCGCCAGGTTTTGCTTGGCAGCCAACGCACGGATGTTGGCCAGCTGGATCGCCGGGCCGTCGGCCATCGGATCGGTGAAGGGCATGCCCAATTCGATCACATCGGCGCCAGCCGCCGGCAGGCCCTTGAGGATCGCCAGGGAGGTGTCGTAGCTCGGGTCGCCTGCGGTCACGAAGGTCACCAGGGCGGCGCGGTTCTGTTCCTTGAGTTCGGCAAAGCGCGTTTGCAGGCGGCTCATCAGTGTTTCTCCTGCTTCGATTGTTCCATGTGGTGCATAACGGTTTGCATGTCTTTGTCGCCACGGCCCGACAGGTTGACCACCATCAGGTGATCTTTCGGCAGGTTCGGTGCGCGCTTGAACACTTCAGCCAGGGCATGGGCGCTTTCCAGGGCAGGAATAATCCCTTCCAGGCGGCAGCATTGGTGGAACGCCGCAAGGGCTTCGTCGTCGGTCACCGAGGTGTACTGAACGCGACCGATGTCATGCAACCAGGCGTGTTCCGGGCCAATACCCGGGTAGTCCAGGCCAGCGGAGATCGAGTGAGCGTCGATGATCTGGCCATCGTCGTCCTGCAGCAAGAAGGTGCGGTTGCCGTGCAGCACGCCCGGTACGCCGCCGTTCAGGCTAGCCGCATGCTTGCCGGTTTCGATGCCATAACCGGCCGCTTCGACACCGATGATCTCGATGCTCTTGTCGTCGAGGAACGGATGGAACAGGCCCATGGCGTTGGAGCCACCGCCGATGCACGCCACCAGACTGTCCGGCAGACGGCCTTCATGGGCCTGCATCTGCTCACGGGTTTCCTTGCCGATCACGGACTGGAAGTCGCGAACCATCGCGGGATAAGGATGCGGACCGGCCACGGTGCCGATCAGGTAGAAGGTATTGTCGACGTTGGTCACCCAGTCACGCAGGGCTTCGTTCATGGCGTCTTTCAATGTACCGGTGCCGGATACCACCGGAATCACTTCGGCGCCCAACAGCTTCATGCGGAACACGTTGGCTTGCTGACGTTCGATGTCAGTGGTGCCCATGTAGATCACGCAATCCAGACCAAAACGCGCAGCCACGGTGGCGGTCGCCACGCCGTGCATACCGGCGCCGGTTTCGGCGATGATGCGTTTTTTACCCATGCGTCGAGCCAACAGGATCTGGCCGATGCAGTTGTTGATCTTGTGAGCGCCAGTGTGGTTCAGCTCTTCACGTTTGAGATAGATCTTCGCGCCGCCGCAGAACTCTGTCAGACGCTCAGCGTAATAGAGCGGACTTGGACGTCCGACATAGTCACGCTGGAAGTAGGCCAATTCTTCTTTGAATGCAGGATCTTCCTTGGCAACTTCGTACTCGCGGGCCAGATCGAGGATCAACGGCATCAGGGTTTCGGCGACGTAACGGCCGCCAAACGTACCGAACAGGCCGTTGGCGTCAGGGCCGTTGCGCAGATTTGTCTGAGTCATTTGGCGCTCCAGTTGAATGCGTGAAGTGACGTGTAAAGAGAGAGTGGATTCACTCTACCCCTGACGCCCCGGACTGAAAACCGATAAGATCGCCACAACCTGTCAGGAAAACTCACAGATCATGAGCCACGACCTCCCACCGCTCAACGCCCTGCGCGCCTTTGAAGCCACTGCTCGCTTGAACAGCGTGAGTCAGGCGGCCGAACAGCTGCACGTCACACATGGCGCGGTCAGCCGACAACTGAAGGTGCTCGAAGAACACCTTGGCGTGAGCCTGTTCATCAAGGACGGACGTGGCCTGAAACTCACAGATGCCGGTATACGTTTACGCGACGCCAGTACTGAGGCCTTTGAGCGCCTGCGTACGGTGTGCGCCGAACTCACGCAGAGCACGGCCGATGCACCGTTCGTCCTTGGCTGCTCGGGAAGCCTGCTGGCGCGCTGGTTCATTCCGCGGCTGGGGCGGTTGAATGCCGATCTGCCGGACCTGCGCCTGCATTTGTCTGCCGGGGAAGGCGATCTTGATCCCCGTCGCCCGGGCCTGGATGCCTTACTGGTATTTGCCGAACCGCCATGGCCGGCGGACATGCAGGTGTTCGAACTGGCCAGCGAGCGGATAGGGCCGGTCTTGAGCCCGCGATTCGTCGGCTATGAACGGCTGAAAGATGCACCGGCCACATCGTTGCTGCAGGAATCCGTGCTGCACACCACCTCGCGCCCACAAGCCTGGCCCAGCTGGGCAGAGCAAAGCGGCCTCGACGTGAAGGCGTTGAAATACGGGCAGGGGTTCGAGCATTTGTATTACTTGCTGGAAGCAGCCGTGGCCGGATTGGGCGTGGCGATTGCCCCGCAGCCATTGGTCGCCGAGGACGTGAAGGCTGGTCGCTTGGTCGCACCCTGGGGTTTCAGCGAAACCCCGGCACAACTGGCATTGTGGCTGCCCAAGCGCGCTGCGGACGGGCGCGCCCGGCAACTGGCGCAATGGCTCAAAAACGAGCTGCGCCAGACAAATTAGTCACCGCGTTTGCACAACAGATAGGCCGCCAACAGACCCAGCGCCCCCACGGCGACACCGGCTGTAGTCCAAGGGTGTTCCTGGGCGTAGTCCCGGGTAGCGATCCCCGTTTCCCGGGTTTTGACCTTGACCTCTTCATAGGCATCGGCCAGTAGATGGCGCGAATGCCTCAATGCGTTCTCGGCGTTGCCTTTGAGCACCTTGAGGGTTTTACGCGACTCGTCCGAGGCATCGTCCTTCAGGTTTTCCAGGGATTTGAGCAGACTCTCGATTTCCGCTTCCATGCTTTGCAATGAGGCTTTGCGTAACGAGCTGTTGGCCATGGTGGCTCTCCTGCATTGTTGATGAGTGGCGTGTGTTGGTTGGGACTCCAGAGGCTCGAGAAAGTGCAGTAAATGTGAACCTCTCTGTCAAACCGAGCGACAAAAGTAAGACAGAAAATCACTGCTAGGCTGTATTTCACACCCTAAGGAGAACGCCATGACTGACCATCACACCTATAAAAAAGTCGAACTGGTAGGCTCGTCCACCAGCAGTATCGAAGATGCGATCAACAACGCATTGACCGAGGCCAGTAAAAGTCTCAAGTACATGGAATGGTTTGAAGTGACGGAAACCCGTGGGCACATCAAGGACGGCAAGGCTGCGCATTTCCAGGTGACACTCAAAGTCGGGTTCCGGATCGCCAGTAGCTGAGTTTTTATCCTGGCTTCTGAACTCGTGCGCTGGCCGAGTGCCACATGAAGTAGCAAAACGCTACATCACTGCGTCCGGCGGCTGGCTGGACGCTCCTTTGATCCGACCAGGGAATGCGACCAATGAAGAAGTTTATTTTGGCGGTAGGTTTATTGAGCCTTGCAGGCAGCGCATTGGCGGCCGGCAAACCGTGTGAAGAGCTCAAAGCCGAAATCGCCGCAAAACTCGATGCCAAGGGCGTTTCCGGGTATTCACTGGAGATCGTCGATAAAGGCGCTGCGGCCGGCGGGAAAATCGTCGGTAAATGTGAAGGCGGCGCCAAGGTCATTGTCTACAAAAAGTAGGCGATTCCTTTGCTCATTAAAAAGCCGACGCCATGGCGTCGGCTTTTTTGTAGCGTTAAACCTCAGCCCTTCATGACTTGCGCCAGCAATTCATAGGAATGCACACGATCGGAATGTTCATACAGGTCGCAGGTAAAAATCAGCTCATCGGCTTGAGTCTGCTCGATCAGCACCTCCAGCCTGGCGCGGATCTTCTGCGGGCTGCCGATCATTGCCAGGCCCAGGAAATCACTGACGGCTTCTCTCTCATGGGGCAGCCACAGACCGTCCATGGTTTTCACCGGTGGGCGCTGCACCAGGCTCTGGCCACGCATCAGGGCAAGAATGCGCTGGAACACCGACGTAGCCAGATAGTCGGCCTGCTCATCCGTATCGGCCGCCACCAGTGGCACACCGAGCATCACGTAGGGCTTGTCCAGCACCGCTGAAGGCTTGAAATGGTTGCGATAGACGCGAATCGCCTCATGCATGTAACGCGGTGCGAAATGTGAGGCGAACGCATAGGGCAAACCACGCTCACCGGCCAGTTGCGCACTGAACAGGCTGGAGCCCAGCAGCCAGACCGGCACCTGGGTACCGGTGCCCGGCATCGCGATGACTCGCTGATCCGGAGTGCGCGGCCCGAGATAACGCATCAGCTCTGCGACGTCTTCGGGGAAATCATCAGCGCTGCCGGAGCGTTCACGGCGCAACGCGCGAGCAGTCATCTGATCGGAACCGGGAGCACGCCCCAGGCCCAGGTCGATCCGGCCGGGATACAGACTTTCAAGGGTGCCGAACTGCTCGGCGATCACCAGCGGTGCGTGGTTGGGCAGCATCACCCCGCCCGAACCGACGCGAATGGTCGAAGTACCGCCGGCCAGATAACCGAGCAATACCGAGGTGGCAGAACTGGCGATGCCGTCCATGTTGTGGTGTTCAGCGACCCAGAAGCGGTTATAGCCGAACTTTTCGACGTGCTGCGCCAGGTCCAGCGAGTTGCGCAACGACTGGGCTGCGCTGCCGTTCTCCCGTACAGGCACCAGATCGAGGGTCGAAAACTTGATATCGGACAGTCGTTTCATAAACCTGCTTCTCCAATTGAGGGCGCAGGTTTTTTCTTGCGAACGAAAACCTGCCGAATCCAACAGCGTGTTTCATGCAATGAGGGCATATACCCGAGTTTCAATGGCACAGCGAAAATTACTGCCGAATAGGCGGCGTGATCAGATCAGGTGAACTTTGCACCGCGGTCTATCCTCAGAACCCTAGCGAGGCAAATCACGTAGGCGCGACGCTCCGCGCCGGCTCTTGAGGAGACAAGCATGGCTATCATCAAAAAAGCATCGGCCCATTGGGAAGGTGATCTGAAAACCGGCATCGGTTCGATATCCACGGAAACCGGCGTTCTCAGGGAAGCGCCCTACGGCTTCAAGGCACGTTTCGAAGGCGGCAAGGGCACCAACCCCGAGGAACTGATTGGCGCGGCCCACGCCGGTTGTTTCTCCATGGCGTTTTCCATGATTCTCGGTGACGCCGGCCTCAAAGCCGACAGCATCGATACCAACGCCGAAGTGACCCTGGACCAAGTGGACGGCGGCTTTGCGATCACGGCGGTGAAACTGATCCTCAAGGCGAAAATCCCCGGAGCGAGCCAGGCTCAGTTCGAGGAGTTGAGCAACAAGGCCAAAGAAGGTTGCCCGGTGTCCAAAGTGTTGAATGCCAGGATCAGTCTGGATGCGACTTTGGTCAGCTAGCGCATAAAACATCGCCGCTTCGGCAGCTCAAAGAACCTGCCGAAGCGGCGATCTTTTTTTGCATGGCCAGAGATTTGCCAGATAAAACTGTGGTCGAATAAATGACAGCAGCCGAATCGCATGATCATCCGCGCTGCCTCAAGGGAGCTTCAACCATGAAACGTTTTACCTTGGCGGTTATCTGTTGCGCACTGGCCACTTCAGCCCTGGCGGCACCGAAACCTTGCGAAGAACTCAAGGCCGAAATCGAAGCCAAGATCCAGGCCCGAGGGGTTACGTCCTACACACTGGAAATCGTCAAAAACGAAGAAGTCCACGATCAGAATATGGTCGTTGGCTCATGCGAATACGGCACCAAGAAAATCATCTACCAGAAGAACGATCGCTGATCGGCCTCACGGTATACAGTTGATCTGCCTGGCTTCGGCGACGATTTCACGTTTGGCGTTGAACAAACGTGCTTCGGGAGTAAACGCCATGGAACGGGCTTCCAGCAGATAGCGCTGACCGGCCTCGAAATGATCGTACTTGATGATCATGTAGCACAGCCGTTCCGTACCTCCGTCGAACAAGTCAGAGCCCCCGCCGGGCACCTCGAAATCAAAGCGCACAGTCAGCTCGTGACTACCGGGCGTCACCTGGAAAAAACGCCCGTCGCGTGATCGCACGTTGTCCAGCCGTTCGGCCATCAGCAATTTGTCATTGGGGAATGGCGTAGAGAAATCGACCCACGCCATCTGCGGGTTGACCGCCGGCATAGGACTCGAACAACCGGCGACCACACTTGCAGCGAGTAATAGCATCAACCTGCGCATGATGAATGTCCCGAATATCAGGTATTCAGCATAGCGCCGATCAGGTGCGTTGGCAGCCCGCCGGTGTGCCCTTGCCGATCACTTTTCGCTGTTGATCGTAAAGCCTGGCCCACGGCCTGAAACCAATATTCCCCGCTTGCAGCTGATAACGCTCACCCGCATTGAAGTCATCGAATTTCACGTTTATCTGGCAATCACGCCACAGTGTCTCCGCGTTGGGGCCGATATTGCTGGGTTGAACCGGAAACTGGTAGCGAACCTTCAGCTCATGACTGCCAGGTTGCACCTCGAAATAGCGTTTATCGTTGGCCGCCTGTTTATCCACTGCCAACGCTTGCAACGCCGTATCTTCCTGCTGCGAATCCAGATCGATCCACGCCTGTGAAGGATCCTGGCGTGGTATTCCGAATCCAGCACAACCGGCCAGCATCAGCAGGCCTCCCGTCAGCATCAACTTGCGCATAGCGGAGCTCCAGTCAAGCGGGATAGTCTTGCGAGCAGACTTTCCAGGGATTTTTTATTTTGATCAGGCCGCGTCCAAGCCTTGGGTTACTTGATCGCGTTTTGCGCGTTTTGTTTCCGGGCATGTTGTTTTTGTTGCTCAACGGTTGTGCCAGCGTCAGCTACTACAGCCAGCTGGCCAGCGGTCAACTGCAGTTGCTGCGGGCACGGGAGCCGGTTTCCAGTGTGATTGCCGACCCCGATCGCGATCAAAAACTGCGTGCACACCTGATCCAATCACAAAAAGCCCGCACATTTGCCAGCCAACAGCTGCATCTGCCGGATAACCAGAGCTACCGCTTGTATGCCGACATCGGTCGGCCCTATGTGGTCTGGAATGTATTCGTCACACCGGAATTTTCCCTGAAGCCTCAGAACCATTGCTTCCCCATCGCCGGTTGCGTGGCCTACCGCGGTTACTACAACCAGAGTGCTGCCCGGGGCGAGGCGGCGCTGCAACGCCTGCAAGGCATGGACGTGTCGATCGGCGGTGTCGAGGCTTACTCGACCCTGGGCTGGTTCAACGATCCGATCATGAATTCGATGATGGGCTGGGGCGATGAGCGCCTGGCCACGCTGATCTTTCACGAACTGGCGCATCAACGTGTGTATGTGAAAGACGACACGGAGTTCAACGAGTCGTTCGCCACCTTCGTCGAACAGGAAGGCACCCGCCAATGGCGCGCATTCCGTAGCCTTCCACCGGACGATAATAAACAGGCACGACATCGGGACCAGTTCATTCAATTGGTTCTGAACACCCGGACACAACTGGAAGCGCTCTACGCCCTGCCGCTGCCGCCCGAGCAAATGCGCCAGCGTAAAGTCGCAGCGTTCGAGCGGTTACGCGCCGAATACCGTCAGTTGCGCGATGACCAATGGGCTGGAGACAAACGTTATGACGCCTGGATCAACGCACCGTTGAACAACGCACGGTTGCTGCCGTTTGGCCTGTACGACCAGTGGGTGCCGGCGTTTGCGGCGCTGTTCAAGCAACAGGGAGGCGATTGGGTGAGGTTTTATGCGCAGGTCGAGAAGCTTGGGGCTTTGCCGGTTGAGCAGCGCAAGGCGGTGCTCAAGGCAATGGCGGAACCCAAGAGTACCGATGGCTGAACAGGCCTCTACGCGGGCAAGCCCGCGAAGGCCGTTTGCCTAACGCCGCAAAAACGCCTGATGCATGTCATCCAGGGTTTCAAAATGATAGGTCGGCGCCTCGGCGCTCAGTTCTTCCCGACTGCCAAAGCCATAACCGACAGCCGCCGCGTCCATCCCATTGCTCCGCGCACCGATCAAATCGTGCTTGCGGTCGCCGATCATCAGGGTATTGGCCGGGTCCAGGCCTTCTTCGGCGATCAAGTGAGCGATCAGCTCGACTTTGTTGGTACGGGTGCCATCCAGTTCGCTGCCGTAAATCACCTTGAAGTGCCTGGCGAAATCGAAATGCCGGGCGATTTCCCGGGCGAACACCCAGGGTTTGGACGTCGCAATGTAAAGCTGTCTCCCTTGTCCGCCGAGGGTTTCCAGTAGCGGCGTGACACCGTCGAAAACGCGATTCTCGTAGAGCCCGGTCACTTTGAAGCGCTCCCGGTAAAAATTGACCGCTTCCCAGGCCCTGGCCTCATCGAAGTCGTAGAACTGCATGAACGCTTGTAACAACGGCGGGCCGATGAAGTGTTCGAGTTTGCTCAGGTCGGGCTCATCGATGCCCAGTTTGCCCAGGGCAAACTGAATTGAACGGGTGATGCCCTCACGGGGGTCGGTCAAGGTGCCATCGAGGTCGAACAAAACGGTCTGGTAATGCATGAAAATTCCTGGGCAATCGTGGGAGGCTGTCCGTTATCCGGGGCTCAAAGCTGGTCGTAGCCTTCGGCCAGATGCAGATCCTTGAGCTTCACGTAGTTCGCCGCGCTGTAGGTGAAAAAGGCTTGCTCCTTGTCAGTCAGCGGCCGGACTTGCTTCACCGGGCTGCCCACATAAAGGAAACCGCTTTCCAGGCGTTTGCCCGGTGGCACCAGGCTGCCGGCGCCGATGATCACATCGTCGGCGACCACCGCACCGTCCATGACAATACTGCCCATGCCGATCAACACCCGGCTGCCCACGCTGCAGCCGTGCAGCATGACCTTGTGGGCGATGGTCACGTCATCGCCGATCAGCAATGGGAAACCCTCGGGGTTGAACGGCCCGGCATGGGTGATGTGCAGTACGCAGCCGTCCTGCACGCTGGTGCGCGCACCGATGCGGATGCGGTGCATGTCGCCACGGATCACCGTCAGTGGCCAGACGGAGCTGTCTTCACCGATTTCGACGTCGCCAATCACCACCGCCGAACGGTCGACAAAAGCGCCTTTGCCAAGCAGCGGCGTGTGGTTCTGATACTTGCGAAGGGACACGATAGGTTCTCTCTCTGTCGCTGATAGCTGCGGTGAGTGTCGATTGTAATTAAGATGGCTGCATGTTTCTCCAGCCAAGGTATCAACCGTGAGCGTGAACAACCCTCTCTTGCAGCCCTACGACCTGCCGCCGTTCTCCACGATCCGTGCCGAACACGTGCAACCGGCCATTGAACAGATCCTGGCTGACAACCGTGCCGCCATTATCGAGATCCTCAAAACCCAGGGCAAACAGCCGATCTGGGCTGGGCTGGTACTGGCAATGGACGAGCTCAACGACCGCCTCGGCGCTGCCTGGAGCCCGGTCAGCCACCTCAATGCCGTGTGCAACAGCGCCGAACTGCGCGAGGCCTACGAGTCCTGCCTGCCGGCCCTGAGCGCCTACGCCACCGAATTGGGCCAGAACCGCGAACTGTTCCAGGCCTTCGAAGCCCTGGCCAACAGCCCGGAAGCCGCCGGTTTCGACGTGGCGCAGAAAACCATTCTGGAACACTCCCTGCGCGATTTCCGCCTGTCGGGTATCGACCTGCCGGAAGCCGAGCAAAAGCGTTATGCCGAAGTGCAGAGCAAGCTGTCCGAACTGGGCAGCCGCTTCTCCAACCAGTTGCTCGACGCCACTCAGGCCTGGACCAAGCACATCACCGATGAAGCCGCCCTCGCCGGCCTGACCGACTCGGCCAAGGCGCAAATGGCTGCTGCAGCCCAGGCCAAAGACCTGGATGGCTGGCTGATCACCCTGGAGTTCCCGAGCTACTACGCGGTAATGACCTACGCCCAAGACCGAAAATTGCGCGAAGAAGTCTACGCCGCCTACTGCACACGTGCGTCGGACCAAGGCCCGAACGCCGGTCAGAACGATAACGGCCCGGTGATGGAACAAATCCTCGATCTGCGTCAGGAGCTGGCAAAACTGCTGGGCTTCACCAGTTACTCCGAGCTGAGCCTGGCCACCAAAATGGCCGAATCCAGCGATCAGGTCCTGAGCTTCCTGCGTGATCTGGCCAAGCGCAGCAAACCGTTTGCCGTCCAGGACCTGGAGCAGCTCAAGGCTTACGCGGCGGAACAAGGCTGCCCGGACCTGCAAAGCTGGGACAGCGGTTTCTACGGCGAAAAACTCCGCGAACAGCGCTACAGCGTGGCCCAGGAAGCCCTGCGTGCCTACTTCCCGATCGATAAAGTGCTGAGCGGGCTGTTCGCTATCGTGCAACGCCTGTACGGCATCGAAATCGCCGAACTCAAAGGCTTCGACACCTGGCACCCGGACGTGCGCCTGTTCGAGATCAAGGAAAATGGTCAGCATGTCGGCCGCTTCTTCTTCGACCTCTATGCCCGTGCCAACAAGCGCGGCGGTGCCTGGATGGATGGTGCGCGCGACCGTCGTCGTACCGCTGGCGGCGTTCTGCAAAGCCCGGTGGCCAACCTGGTGTGCAACTTCACCCCGGCCGACAGCGGCAAACCTGCCCTGCTGACCCACGATGAAGTGACCACCCTGTTCCACGAATTCGGTCATGGCCTGCATCACCTGCTGACCCGGGTCGAGCACGCTGGCGTGTCCGGCATCAATGGCGTGGCGTGGGATGCAGTCGAGTTGCCAAGTCAGTTCATGGAAAACTGGTGCTGGGAACCTGAAGGCCTGGCGTTGATTTCCGGCCACTATGAAACCGGCGAGCCACTGCCTCAGGACCTGCTGGGCAAAATGCTCGCAGCGAAAAACTTCCAGTCCGGCCTGATGATGGTGCGTCAACTGGAGTTCTCGCTGTTCGACTTCGAACTGCACGCCACCCACGGCGACGGTCGTGGCGTGCTGCAAGTGCTCGAAGGCGTGCGCGACGAGGTGTCAGTCATGCGTCCACCCGCCTACAACCGCTTTCCCAACAGCTTTGCGCACATCTTTGCCGGGGGTTACGCAGCGGGGTACTACAGCTACAAGTGGGCTGAAGTGCTCTCGGCCGACGCCTTCTCGAAATTTGAAGAAGAAGGCGTGCTCAACGCCGACACCGGTCGCGCGTTCCGCGAGGCCATACTGGCGCGTGGAGGATCCCAGGAGCCGATGGTGTTGTTCATCGATTTCCGTGGTCGTGAGCCATCGATTGACGCACTCTTGCGTCACAGCGGCTTGAGTGAGGACGCAGCAGCATGAGTGAGGGTCCAGTGGTAACAAAACGACGCTTTATCGCCGGTGCGGTTTGCCCGGCTTGCAGCGAGCCGGACAAATTGATGATGTGGAACGAGGATGGCGTGCCGCACCGCGAATGCGTGGCCTGCGGTTACTCCGACACACTGAATGAACAAGGCTTGTCGGTACCCAAGGAGTTGGGCACCCGGGTCAACACCCCCGCCTTGAAAGCACCGGATGCCAAGGTTCAGGCAGTGCAGTTCTTCCCGAACCCGAAGCTGAAGAAAAAGTCAGACGAGCAACACTGAGTGACATGAACCGCCTTCCACTGCGCAATGCAGTGGAGGGCAGGGTTACTCGACATGTGCCGACTTGAACCAACTTTTCATCGAACACGCCGCGAACGGGCTAGTGCTGCAATCGCCGTTGGCCAGCGCGGTGCGAAGTTTGTCGACATCGGCCTGCATCATGTAACGAATACCGTCCTTGAAGTGGGTGCTGTCACCAAAGCCACCATGGGTCATTTCGTTCAGTGCGTCTTCCTTGCTCCAGCCCTGCACCACAACCCGATACATGGCCGCGATCAAACCGGTTCGGTCAGATCCATGCTTGCAGTGCATCAAAACCGGGCCTTTGGCTTCGGCGGTTTGAATGGTGCGCAGGGCCTTGATGATGTCTGCGTCATCCACATGGTTTGTGCGATAGGGCAGTTGTACCTGGGCGATACCGGGTGTCGACAACCAGCTTGAATCCGGCTCCGGAAGAAAACTGATCACGGTGCCGATCTTGAGTTTTTCCAGAAGCGAAACAGCGCCACTGTCGGGCAGTGCGCTGCGATAGAGCGTCGGGCTCATCTGAAAGAGGTTGTACTGCACCTCGACCGGTTGCGCCCACTCTGGCGGACGAGGCAAAGCCGTGTCATCCGCGAAGACCGGTGTAAGGTTGAAAAGTGCAACAAGCGATAGGCACATCGCCGGAAAAATGCGCGGTAGGGGCATGCTCGGTTGACCGTTCAGGGAGAGACTGGATGTTGATGTCTTATGTTCAGCCCTGAGCGGTCAAAGGCCCGTGAGGCAGGTGTCAATGAAACGTGAAATATGCGCGGATCAGCTGAATTTACAATCTCAATTTGATGAACGCTTTTATCAGGTTTTCCAGGCCGAGGGTTTCATTGACAGCTGGGCCGGAATCGGGATTGATCCTTCTTACGGAGAAACTTTCACCCTTATCAGAAGAAGTGGCGTTCAAAAGATAATTGAATTCCGGTTGCTCAAAATCTTCCAGGTCCAACACACTAACTAGCACCAGAAGTCTTTTATCCTCGACAGGAGTGACTTCAAGAAAAACTCCACTATCGGAGCTGATTGCTGTCTGATCACGAAACTCCAGCGCGAGCCGAGTAATCACATTTATATCTTTCTCATCAATGCTGCCATCCGCAACAACATTTATGTCGGACCAGGGATCAAACTGCAGAGAGTATTCTTCTGTATCGTTCGGATTAAAATTCAAAACCGTGACTGTTTCTTCAGCAAGATCTGCGTAATCAGCACCAGATGGCTTCCTCAGAATTTTTAGAACTATTTTATTACTTTCCGGTGTTTCTATTCGCTGTAAGAACACACCCGTGCTTGCGGGATTCCACATGATGGACTTCCTTATCTGCAGCTGCGCACAGCTCGTGTGCGCAGCATGCCACTCCACCTTCGGCAACTGAACGTGCCGACAGTGACTGGCAATCATGAATCAGGGACGAACGATATTTGCATAGGCTTTGGCGAGTGCCAGCAATCTGGCCCTGTCGTCATTATCGATATCGCCATCACCATCTACATCTTTGGCGTTGCCAATACTGAAAGATTGACCGCCGTCAGTAGAGGATGCAATGAAAATGGTGGAATCAAGCAACTTTTCAGTGATCGCTCCTTCTTCATCCTGTGCAGGCTCTTTCAGAGCGAATTGCATGGAAACCAGCACTTCATCCGGATCGACTACGGTCGGGCCAAGTTTCTGAAGAAAAATACCACGACGATTGAAATACGACATTATTAAATCCTTTTAAGCGATATTCATAATTAGGGTTTGCTGCAAAAAAATAATACCGATACTTATTGCCTGCAAACCAGACTACATATGTATCTATTAATTACCACACTCTGGCTTATATAATTAAAACAGAAAAATGCCGAACGGCACTGGTCGACCACGGCGCAGCGATATACTGTATGTGCGTACAGCTAACAGGATGCCCCCATGCAAACGCCATTGCCCCCCCGTGGCCGCGGCACCGCGACCAACCCGCACAATCGCTTCGCCCCCAATCGTTCGGTGGCCGAGGACGACGGCTGGTATCAGGAAGTGCCGATCACGCAAGGCACCGAGGTGCGCATCGAGACGGCGAAAACCATCATCACCCGCAACAATTCGCCAGATCTGCCCTTTGATCGTTCGATCAATCCTTACCGCGGATGCGAGCACGGTTGCATTTATTGCTATGCACGACCGAGCCATGCCTATTGGGACATGTCCCCGGGACTGGATTTCGAAACGCGCCTGATCGCCAAGACCAACGCCGCTCAGGTGCTGGAGGAACAACTCTCCAAGCGTGGCTATCAATGCGCGCCGATCAATCTTGGCTCCAACACCGACCCGTATCAGCCGATCGAGCGCGAACACAAAATCACCCGCCAAACCCTGGAAGTGCTGCTGCGTTATCGCCACCCGGTGACCATCATCACAAAAGGTTCGTTGATCCTGCGCGATCTGGACCTGTTGGCCGAACTCGCCCGGCAGAGACTGGTGGCGGTGATGATCAGCCTGACCACCCTGGATGACGAACTCAAACGCATCCTTGAACCCCGAGCGGCGGCGCCCAAGGCCCGGCTTCGCGCGATCAGGGTCATGCGTGAGGCGGGAATTCCGGTGGGAGTGCTGTGCTCACCGATGATTCCCATGATCAACGACAGCGAACTCGAAAGCCTGCTGACCGAGGCCCATGCGGCCGGAGCACAGAGTGCGGCGTATATGATGCTGCGCTTGCCGCTGGAGGTTGCACCGCTGTTCGAGGAATGGCTGGGCGCTCATTACCCGCAACGGGCGGCTCATGTCCTGAGCCTGATTCGCCAGAGCCGTGGTGGTGAGTTGTACGACAGCCGTTTTGGCGCACGGATGCGCGGCGAAGGTCCCTTTGCCGACCTGTTGGCACAGCGCTTTTCCAAAACCATCAGGCGCCTGGGGCTTGATCAACGGGGAGGGTTTAACCTGGATTGCGAATCCTTTTGCCCGCCAGGTCGCCAAATGTCATTGATTTAAGGACGATTGACCTATTGCTGAGTATTGGGAAAGCGCTCGCCGGCATCGGGGTATTGATCGTCCTGTCACAGGTGCATGTGATGCTCGATGCCGCGCCCAAGCCTTCGGGACTGGATAACCTGGCTGATCCCGCCCTGCCGATCGCCGCGTTTGCCGTGGCCTTTATCGCCAGCGCCGAAACCCTGCTGTCCGCCGCCGCAGTAGACCGCATGCACAGTGGTCAGCGTTCGGATTTCGATCGCGAACTGTCGGCACAAGGAATCGGCAACACGCTCTGCGGACTGCTTGGCGCGTTGCCGATGACCGGCGTGATCGTTCGCAGCTCAGCCAATGTACAAGCCGGAGCCACCACTCGGTACTCGACGATTTTCCACGGACTGTGGCTGCTGGCGTTCGTGATGCTGCTGTCGAGCGTGCTGCAAAGCATTCCCGTGGCAAGTCTGGCCGGCGTGCTGATCGGCTTTGGCTTGACCATGGCCAAACTGGCCTGGAAAGCCTCACGCTTGAAGGTCAGCCTGATCGACCTGCCCAAAGAGGGAAAAATGGAGTTGCGGCTGGTGGGCGCGGCCACCTTTCTCAAAGTGCCGGCGCTGGCCCGGATACTCGCCAGCATTCCTGACGGCGCGACGGTGCATGTGCCGCTCAATAATCTGAGCTACATCGATCATGCGTGCCTGGAGCTATTGGAGGAATGGGGTCGGGCGAATGCGGCGAAGGGCTCGAAGTTCTTGATCGAGTCCCGGGGACTGAAGCGCCGGTTGGAGGGACGGGTACGGACCAACACCGGCATAGGTGCATCGGGCTGAATACCCCTGCAGGAGCGAGCTCGCGATGGGCAAAAGAATACCGCGGGGTGTCAGGATGCCCGCGTAACCGTTGTCGACCATCGCGAGCAGGCTCGCTCCTACAGTGGACGGAGGTGGATCAGGCTTCCAGCTCCAGGCCCACGCCCAGGCGGCGGGACATGCACGGCCAACGCTTCCACGCGGCGCCGGTGTCCGGGCTGCTGAGCTTCTCGCGGTAGGCCTCTACCGACTCCAGAGCGAAACTCTCTTCGTTGAGCATCTCGTCGAAAGCGTGATGCACCGCCTCGTCCAGTTGGTTGGCGAACTCCTCACCGATCAATTGGTGAGCAATCAGGTTGGCGACAGTCATGTCCAGGGGGATCAGTGGCTGGCCAAAATGCTTGATGTACAGGTCATTGACCTCTTCGACAAACCGATGCGCCAGGTAGGCCTCGTCCAGCAGGCTGTCGAGCCCGACGTGCCCGGCCATGATCGCCGGTGGCTGGAGGAAATACTGCTCGGCGATTTTCAGCACCGGTTTGATCTGTGACTCGATACCCGCTTCCCTGGCGACTTCATTGGCTGCGTCCAGCAGATCGGGCACTTCGTCGATGTAGGCGGCGACAAAACGTGTCAGTACCCCATTGGCATCCGCCTCCGGCAATTGGATCGCCGGATGCAAGCGAGGCAGTTTGCTTTCCAGCTGACGCGTCAGCAGGCCGGTTTCGGATTCGTGTTGTTGGGCTTTTTGGATCTGCTCGCGCAATGCGGCGGTGTTCATGAAAACTCCAGGAAACAAGGCAATGAAATAGGGAAGACATAACTTAGCTGGCTTACGAAAAATGCTAAGACGCATTTGTCATAATTATTTCATCCTTGAGACACCTGCGTTATATCGATTTGCCACCACTCGTCTGCATCCTTCTCCTTTCGTGGCCTGCAATGCAAGTTAATGCTGTTTCAGATCATTTACGCCTTCGCATTGCGAGGTGAGAGTCGCTGTCTATACTCGGACTTGAATGGAGTTAGCTGATGACGCCCGACTGCAAATGCAGCAAGGCCCGGCGATTCAAGTTCGTAGTCTGATGCAGCCGCTCCCTTGCCGCAGGTGAAAGCCGGCGGGATAACAAGAACGATAAGGGGAACCCGCAATGATGCGACATCCACATGTCTGGATGGGCCTCCTGTTGTGGTCGATTTTCAGCCAGGCGCAAGCCGCCTGGACTGTGAATATGGCGCCTGGAGCGACTGAAATCAGTCACGCTGTATTTGACCTGCACATGACCATTTTCTGGATCTGTGTGGTGATCGGCATCATCGTCTTTGGCGCCATGTTCTGGTCGATGATTCTGCACCGCCGCTCGACCGGGCAGGTGGCCGCAAAATTCCATGAAAGCACCACCGTCGAAATCCTCTGGACCATCGTGCCCTTCATCATTCTGGTGGCCATGGCGGTTCCCGCGACGGCGACCCTGATCAAGATGTACGACCCCAGTGAGCCGGATATCGATATCCAGATCACCGGTTATCAGTGGAAGTGGCATTACAAATACCTGGGCCAGGACGTCGAGTTTTTCAGCAACCTGGCCACCCCCGCCAACCAGATCCACAACAAGGAAGCCAAGGGCGAGCATTACCTGCTTGAGGTCGACAAGCCGTTGGTGCTGCCGATTGGCGCCAAGGTGCGCTTCCTGGTGACATCCGCCGACGTGATCCACTCCTGGTGGGTGCCGGCCTTTGCGGTCAAGCGCGATGCGATCCCGGGGTTCGTCAACGAAGCCTGGACCCGCGTCGACAAACCCGGCATCTACCGTGGCCAGTGCGCCGAGCTGTGCGGCAAGGATCACGGCTTCATGCCGATCGTGGTCGAGGTCAAGGAAAAGGCCGATTACGACAAGTGGCTGGCCGACCGCAAAGCCGAAGCCGCCCAGCTTAAAGAACTGACCAGCAAGGAATGGACCCTCGACGAGCTCAAGGAGCGCGGCGACAAGATCTATCACACCACGTGCGTAGCCTGTCACCAGGCCGAAGGCCAGGGACTGCCGCCCATGTTCCCGGCGCTCAAGGGCTCGAAAATCGCCACCGGACCGAAAGAGGCTCACCTGAGCCTGGTCTTCCACGGCAAGCCAGGCACCGCCATGGCGGCGTTCGGCAAGCAGCTCTCGGAAGTCGATATCGCGGCGGTCGTGACCTACGAACGTAACGCCTGGGGCAACAACAAGGGCGACATGGTCACTCCTAAAGAAGTGCTGGAGCTGAAACAGGCGGAAAGCAAATGACCCGGTCTATTGCGCATGTAAGGAACCGGTCGGGGCACAGCGCCCCGGCCTGCCCAGCCCATCTGTTGACAGGAGACAGGCCATGAGCGCCGTTATCGATGACCACGGTCATGCCGACCACGCCCACGGCCCCGCCAAAGGCCTGATGCGCTGGGTGCTGACCACCAACCACAAGGACATCGGCACGCTGTACCTGTGGTTTGCCTTCACCATGTTTCTGTTGGGTGGTTCGTTCGCGATGGTGATTCGCGCCGAATTGTTCCAGCCAGGCCTGCAAATCGTCGAACCGGCGTTCTTCAACCAGATGACCACCATGCACGGTCTGGTGATGGTGTTCGGTGCGGTGATGCCGGCGTTCGTCGGCCTCGCCAACTGGATGATCCCGCTGATGATCGGCGCACCGGACATGGCCCTGCCACGGATGAACAACTTCAGCTTCTGGCTGCTGCCGGCGGCGTTCATCCTGCTGGTCTCGACCCTGTTCACCCCCGGTGGCGGACCGAACTTCGGCTGGACCTTCTACGCCCCGCTGTCAACGACCTATGCACCGGAAAGCGTGACGTTCTTCATCTTCGCCATCCACTTGATGGGGATCAGTTCGATCATGGGCGCGATCAACGTGATCGCCACCATCCTCAACCTGCGCGCCCCCGGCATGACGTTGATGAAAATGCCGCTGTTCGTCTGGACCTGGCTGATCACCGCCTTTCTGCTGATTGCGGTGATGCCGGTACTGGCCGGGTGCGTGACGATGATGCTGATGGACATCCACTTCGGCACCAGCTTCTTCAGCGCCGCCGGTGGCGGTGACCCGGTACTGTTCCAGCACGTGTTCTGGTTCTTCGGCCACCCCGAGGTGTACATCATGATTCTGCCGGCCTTCGGCGCCGTCAGTTCGATCATCCCGACCTTCTCGCGCAAGCCGCTGTTCGGCTACACCTCGATGGTCTACGCCACCGCAAGCATCGCGTTCCTGTCGTTCATCGTCTGGGCGCACCACATGTTCGTGGTCGGCATTCCGCTGGTGGGCGAGCTGTTCTTCATGTACGCCACGCTGTTGATTGCGGTGCCGACGGGCGTGAAGGTGTTCAACTGGGCCAGCACCATGTGGCAGGGCTCGCTGACCTTCGAGACACCCATGCTGTTCGCCGTGGCGTTCGTGATCCTGTTCACCATCGGCGGTTTTTCCGGGTTGATGCTGGCCATCGCCCCGGCGGACTTCCAGTACCAGGACACCTACTTCGTGGTCGCGCACTTCCACTATGTGCTGGTGCCAGGGGCGATCTTCGGGATCTTCGCCTCGGCCTACTACTGGATGCCGAAATGGACCGGCCACATGTACGACGAAACCCTCGGCAAGCTGCATTTCTGGCTGTCGTTCATCGGCATGAACATGGCCTTCTTCCCGATGCACTTCGTAGGGCTGGCCGGCATGCCGCGCCGGATTCCGGACTACAACCTGCAATTCGCCGACTTCAACATGGTGTCGTCGATCGGCGCATTCATGTTCGGAGCCACGCAGATCTTCTTCCTGTTCATCGTGATCAAGACCATTCGCGGCGGCCCGCCGGCACCGGCCAAACCGTGGGATGGGGCCGAAGGCCTGGAGTGGAGCATCCCGTCGCCGGCGCCGTATCACACCTTCACCACGCCGCCGGAAGTGAAATGAACGTAACCCCTGTAGGAGCGAGCCTGCTCGCGAAAAACCTGAGAGCGCCGCGGAGCATCAGGCTTGCAGCGTTATCGTTGACGACCATCGCGAGCAGGCTCGCGCCTACAGGGGGCCCGGTTGCGGGTTGGAACCATGGCTGACTCGATTTCGATGAAGAAACTGGTCACCCGCCTGCTATTGGTGGTGGTAGCGATGTTTGTCTTCGGCTTTGCCCTGGTGCCCATCTACGACGTGATGTGCAAGGCATTCGGCATCAATGGCAAGACCGCCGGGCAGTATGAGGGCGAGCAAACGGTCGACACCTCGCGGCAGGTTCGCGTGCAGTTTCTGTCGATGAACAACGCCGACATGCCGTGGGAGTTCTATCCCAAGGGTGATGATCTGGTGGCCCATCCGGGGGCGGTGAACGAGATGATCTTCATCGCGCATAACCCCACCGACCGCCCGATGAGCGCCCAGGCCGTCCCGAGCATCGCGCCCAGCACTGCGGCGGCGTATTTCCACAAGACCGAATGTTTTTGCTTTACCCAGCAAGTGCTGCAGCCCGGTCAACGGATCGAGATGCCGGTACGTTTCATCGTTGACCGTGACATGCCCAAGGATGTGAAGCACCTGACGCTGTCCTACACGCTGTTCGATATCACCGCCCGACATCCACCGGTAGTCGTTGCAAACACTGGCGGTTGAGCGTGCCCGATAAGGAGAACAATCAATGGCAACTCATGAACATTATTACGTTCCCGCCCAGAGCAAGTGGCCGATCATTGCCACGCTCGGCATGCTCACCACCGTGTTCGGCCTGGCCACCTGGTTCAACGACCTGAAAGCTGCGCGGCCGGAATCACATGGTCCGCTGATCTTTTTCGTCGGTGGCCTGCTGTTGGCCTACATGTTGTTCGGCTGGTTCGGCGCGGTGATCAAGGAAAGTCGCGGCGGTCTGTACAGCCCGCAGATGGATCGCTCGTTCCGCTGGGGCATGAGCTGGTTCATTTTCTCGGAAGTGATGTTCTTCATCGCCTTTTTCGGCGCGCTGTTTTATGTGCGCCACGTCTCCGGCCCGGCTCTGGGTGGCGAAGGCGCCAAAGGCATCGCCCATATGCTGTGGCCGAACTTCCAGTTCACCTGGCCACTGCTGAACAATCCGGACTCCAAACTCTTCCCGCCGCCCAAGGAGGTCATCAGCCCCTGGGGCCTGCCGCTGCTCAATACCGTATTGCTGGTGAGCTCCAGCGTGACGGTGACCATCGCCCACCACGCCTTGAAGAAAGGCCATCGCGGCGCGCTGAAACTCTGGCTGGCGATCACCGTGCTGCTCGGTTGCGCGTTCCTGACCTTCCAGGCCGAAGAATACATGCACGCCTACCACGAACTGGGCCTGACCCTGGGCTCGGGCATCTATGGCGCCACGTTCTTCATGCTCACCGGCTTCCACGGTGCCCACGTGACCATCGGCACCATCATCCTGTTCGTGATGTTGATGCGGATCATGCGCGGGCACTTCGACGCCGATCACCAGTTCGGCTTCGAGGCGGCGAGTTGGTATTGGCACTTCGTGGACGTGGTGTGGATCGGACTGTTTGTTTTCGTCTACGTGCTTTAAGAGCAGCTATAAGCCGCAAGCTGCAAGCCTCAAGTTGGAAGCGCTTGAAGCTACCACGGAACGTGGGACACCAACTGGCCGCTGAAGAAGCCCCAGGCGATCAAGCCGACGGTGGTGGCGGCCAGTGCAACACGGACACTCAAGGCAATGACGAGGCGGTTCGAGCTGCTGTCGTCCTTGACCAGAAAAAACAGGCCGCTGAACAGGCTGACAACCGTGGCAATCAGCATCAGGACGATGGCTGCTTTGAGCATGGGTAAGACTCCGGGGGGACAAGCGATGCACTTGAGTATAGCTATCGCGATGACCGACTTTCTGGCGACGCCATGAAGCGCTTCCGGCCGGGCATCGTGCCGACACTGGTGGTGGCGCTGTTGCTGCCGCTGCTGGTGTCCTTGGGGTTCTGGCAATTGAGCCGGGGCGCCGAGAAAAGCGCACTGCTGCAAAGCTATACCGAACGCCGGGCCGCCGAGCCGATGGCCAGCACCGAGCTGCAACACACCGCAGACCCGGCCTTTCGCCGCGTGCGCCTGCACGGCCAGTTCGATGCCGCCCACAGCCTGCTGCTGGACAACCGCCAGCGCGACGGCAAAGTCGGGGTCGAGCTGCTGCAACCGTTTCAGGATCAGGCAACAGGGCTCTGGCTGCTGGTCAACCGCGGCTGGCTGCCATGGCCGGACCGGCGCACACCGCCTCAATTCACCACCCCTGCCGAGGCCTTGAGTCTCGACGCGTGGGTCTACGTCTCCCCCGGCGCGACCTTCCAGCTCCATGCCGATCCCAACTCAACGACCTGGCCTCAACTGGTCACGGCGGTTGACCCGGCAAAACTCTGGTCAGCGCTCGAGCGCGAAGGGTTCGCCTTCGAATTACGCGAGGAAAGCGGCCCCGCGTCCTACCAGGCTGACTGGCCGGTGGTCGCCATGGGCCCGGAAAAACACATCGCTTACGCCGTGCAGTGGTTCGCCATGGCGATCGCCCTGTTCGGCCTTTATCTCTACCTCGGCTGGCACAACGCAAAGGAGAAACACCATGGGAGCGGCCATGAATCCACCCAGCATGTCTGAGGCGAAAACGCCGGCGAGTCGGCGCAAGGGTCGCTTGCAGTTGCTGTTGATCCTGCTCGGGGTGATCGGTCCGATGATCCTCGCCACCGGCATGTACAAACTGCAGTTCTGGGTGCCGGAGGGCCGCAGTTATCACGGCGAACTGATCGGCAACGGCCAGACCCGCGCCGACATCGGCGTGCAGGCGCAGGAGGACCGCTGGCAGATGCTGGTCACCGCGCCGAAGGATTGCGCATTGGACTGCCAGCAGTTGGTGTATCTGGCACGGCAAATCCAGATCGGCCTCGGTCGCGATGCCTCTCGCGCCAGCCATGCACTCGCGGCCGCCCAACCGTTGACGTCCGAGTACGACGCCAAACTGACTCGGGAATATCCGCAGCTGCAGCGCTATCCGCTGGATTTGAGCACTTTCAGTCATTCGAACGGCGACAAGACCACGCCGCAACTGTGGATCATCGATCCACACGGCAATCTGGTGCTGCGCTACGACCCGTCGGTCAAGGGCAAGGACTTGCTCAACGACCTGCGCCACCTGCTGAAACTGTCGAACATCGGATAAGGGCATCGTCATGGCCAAACCTGGATTTCGCCTCGCGCTGTTTGCCACCCTGCTGGCACTGATTGTGGTGTTGCTCGGCGCCTATACCCGCCTGACTCACGCCGGCCTCGGCTGCCCGGACTGGCCCGGCTGCTACGGCTTTATCAGTGTGCCGAAAAGCGAAGCCCAACTGGCCCATGCCGAATTGCATTTCCCTGACGCTCCAGTCGAGGCCCACAAGGGCTGGAACGAGATGATCCATCGCTACTTTGCCGGCACCCTCGGCATGCTGATCTCGGTACTGGCCGGACGTGCCTGGATCAATCGCCGGCATCCGGGACAACCGCTGAAGCTGCCGTTGTTCCTGCTGGCGGTGGTGTTTGGCCAAGCGGCGTTCGGCATGTGGACGGTGACGCTCAAGCTCTGGCCGCAAGTCGTCACCGGACATTTGCTGGGCGGCTTTGCCACGCTGAGCCTGTTGTTTCTGCTGACCTTGCGCCTGTCCGGCGTACTGCCGGCGCTGACCGTGCCACGACGCTTGCAACACTGGGCGACGGCCGGGTTGCTGCTGGTGATCCTGCAAATTGCCCTCGGCGGCTGGGTCAGTTCCAACTACGCCGCCGTGGCCTGCATCGACTTCCCGACCTGCCACGGTCAATGGCTGCCCCCGGCCGACTTCGCCAACGGCTTTCACCTGACCCAACACATCGGCCCGAATTACCTCGGCGGGCAACTGGACAGCGATGCCCGCACCGCGATTCACCTGACGCACCGCATCGGCGCGTTGCTGGTGACCCTCGTACTACTGGGTCTGGCGTGGCAACTGAAGGCGGTCGGCATGACGCGCCTGGCGGGCCTGGTACTGATCGCTCTCGCCGCACAAATCACCCTCGGTATCAGCAACGTGCTGTTTCATCTGCCCCTGCCAGTGGCCGTCGCGCACAACGCCGGGGGCGCTGCGCTGCTGCTGACGATGGTGTTGGTCAATTATCACGCCCGCACCAGCCTGATTCGGGTCAAGCAACCGGCTCGCTGGCGCTTCAGTCCGCGTAAACAAACAGCCGGGCCCATAACAATAAAAGGAGAGATGCCATGGCGATTCTGATCGGCGAACGTCCCAGTCAGGCGATCTGGCGTGACTACCTGGAGCTGACCAAACCGAAAGTAGTGGTGCTGATGCTCATCACCTCGCTGGTGGGGATGTTCCTCGCGACCCGCGCCGGCGTGCCGTGGACCGTGTTGCTGTTCGGCAATCTGGGGATCGCCCTGTGCGCGGGCGGTGCGGCAGCGGTCAACCATGTGGTGGACCGGCGCATCGATGCGGTGATGGCCCGCACGCACAAACGGCCACTGGCTGAAGGCCGGGTGACACCGGCCGCCGCGCTGACCTTTGCCCTGGTGCTGGCGGTGCTCGGCCAGGCCTTGCTGCTGGCCTTTACCAATCCGCTGACGGCCTGGCTGACCCTCGCCTCCCTGCTCGGCTATGCCGTGGTGTACACCGGTTTCCTCAAGCGCGCGACGCCGCAGAACATCGTCATTGGCGGGCTGGCCGGTGCCGCTCCGCCCTTGCTCGGCTGGACCGCCGCCACCGGTCATGTCAGCGCCGAACCGCTGTTGTTGGTCCTGATCATCTTCGCCTGGACCCCGCCACACTTCTGGGCCCTGGCCATTCACCGCAAAGAGGAATACGCCAAGGCTGATATTCCGATGCTGCCGGTGACCCATGGCGAGCATTACACCAAGGTGCATATCCTGCTTTATACCGGCGCGCTGCTGGCCGTCAGCCTGATGCCCTACGTGATTCACATGAGTGGCCTGCTCTACCTGATTTGCGCCATCGGACTGGGCGCCCGATTTCTGCAATGGGCGGTGGTGCTGTACCGTGGCACTCGGCCGCACGCGGCGATCAACACCTTCAAGTACTCTATTTACTACTTGTTCCTGCTGTTCATCGCCCTGCTCGTTGACCACTACTTATTGTTGAATCTATGACTCGAACCCAGAAAACCGTCTTCATCCTCGTCGCCCTGATCGCGCTGGTCCTGGGCCTGACCATCAACAAAGTGCTGTCGGGCAAAGGCCAGGGCGACCCGACGGCGCTGATCGATGCGGGAATCATCCTGCTGCCGCAAAGCCGCAGTCTGCCGAGCGTGACGATGACCAATCAGGACGGCCAACCGGTCACGATCAACGAGTTGAAAGGCAAATGGAGCCTGCTGTTCTTCGGCTACACCTTCTGCCCGGACATCTGCCCGACCACCCTCGCCCAACTGCGCCAGATCAAAAGCGAACTGCCACCCGAAGCGGTGGACAAGTTGCAGATCATACTGGTCAGCGTCGACCCGAATCGCGACACGCCCAAGCAGCTCAAGCAGTACCTGGGCTACTTCGATCCACAGTTCATCGGCCTGGCCCCGGCATCGGTCGAAGAACTGCAAAAAGTCGCCAATGCCGTGAGCATCCCGTTCATTCCGGCGGACACCAGCAAACCGAACTACACCGTCGACCACAGCGGCAACCTGGCGGTGATCGGACCGGACGGGACACAGCGCGGTTTTATCCGGGCGCCGTTGAACAACCAGAAACTGGTGGCGCAATTGCCGGTGATGTTGAAGCGTCAGTGAGAACACCACGGAACCGGTAGGAGCGGGCTTGCTTCCACAGAGTCCGTTTTTCAGGCATAAAAAATGGGGCGCATTCAATGCGCCCCATTTTTTGTTAACACTTCAGATCAGAACGCCGGCACTACCGCGCCTTTGTACTTCTCGAGAATGAACGCTTTCACTTCCGGGCTGTGCAGCGCAGCAACCAGTTTCTTCATCGCATCGCTGTCCTTGTCGTCCGGACGGGCCACGAGGATGTTCACGTAAGGCGAGTCGCTGCCTTCGATGACCAGAGCATCCTTGGCCGGATCGAGTTTGGCTTCCAGGGCGTAGTTGGTGTTGATCAGGGCCAGGTCGACCTGGGTCAGCACGCGCGGGATGGTCGCGGCTTCCAGTTCACGGATTTTCAGGTCCTTGGGGTTCTCGGTGATGTCCTTGACGGTCGACAGGATGTTGTTCGAATCCTTCAACTTGATCAGGCCAGCCTTCGCCAGCAGCAGCAAGGCGCGACCGCCGTTGGTGGCGTCGTTCGGGATCACCACGTTTGCGCCGCCCGGCAGGTCTTCCAGTTTTTTATGCTTGCTGGAGTAGGCGCCCAGCGGCTCCAGGTGTACACCGGCTACCGAAACCAGGTGAGTGCCCTTGGCCTTGTTGAATTCATCGAGGTACGGCTGGTGCTGGAAGAAGTTGGCATCCAGGCGTTTTTCCGCAACCTGCACGTTCGGCTGGATGTAGTCGGTGAAGACCTTGACCTTCAGGTCCACGCCTTCTTTGGCCAGGGCCGGTTTAACGAATTCGAGGATTTCCGCGTGTGGAACCGGGGTCGCCGCAACCGTCAGGGTGTCGGCAGCGTGAGCGGAAAAAGCTGCAACGGCAGCGAAGGCGACGAGTAGTTTTTTCATTCAGCTAACTCCTTGTGGGTACTCGCTGGCGACGCCTGAAACCAGCGCCTGCCAGCCAATGGCCAGTTCATTGATCATTTACGGGAAAAGTGGACAACCAGTTTGTCGCCGACGGTTTGCAGTACCTGAACCAGTACCAACAGTAAAATCACGGTGACCACCATCACATCAGTTTGAAAACGCTGGTAACCGAAACGAATCGCCAGGTCACCCAGCCCACCCGCACCGACCACACCCGCCATCGCCGTGTAGGACACCAGTGTAATCGCTGTCACCGTAATCGCCGCGAAGATGCCCGGACGGGCTTCAGGCAGCAACGCATTGGTGATGATCTGCCGCGTCGTCGCGCCCATGGATTGGGTCGCTTCGATGATGCCGCGATCCACTTCACGCAACGCGGTTTCCACCAGTCGCGCGAAGAACGGCGTGGCGCCCACCACCAGTGGCGGAATCGCACCGGCGACACCCAGGGAGGTACCGGTGATCAACACGGTGAACGGGATCATCACGATCAGCAAAATGATGAACGGCAGCGAGCGCAGGATGTTCACCACCAGCGACAACATCGCGTAGATGCCTTTGGCTTCCAGCAACTGACGCGGGCTGCAGAGGAACAACAACACACCCAGCGGCAGACCCAACAATACGGTGAACAACAGCGAACCACCGAGCATCAGCAAGGTGTCACCGGTGGCCAGCCAGATTTCGAACCAGTCGATATTGGCGAAGAAACTTGTCAGGGCTTCCATTAACGCAGCACCTCCATGTGGACGTCGGCGGCGCTGAAGCGGGCGAAGGCCGCCTCCATGTCACCACCGGTCACGGCCAGGGTCAGTTGCCCGTAGGGAATGTCTTTGATGCGATCGATACGACCGGCGAGGATGCTGTAGTCCACCCCCGTTTCCCGCGCGACGGTACCCAGCAGCGGCGCGTAGGTCGCTTCGCCCTGGAAGGTCAGACGCAGGATGCGCCCCGGTACGTGAGCGAAATCATCGCGCTGTTCGCTTTCGTCGATTTGCTCGTCTTCTTGCACGAAGCGCTTGGTGGTCGGGTGCTTCGGATGCAGGAACACCTCGGCCACCGAGCCTTGCTCGACGATCACGCCAGCGTCCATCACCGCCACCTGGTCACAGACACGACGGATCACATCCATCTCATGGGTAATCAGCACAATGGTCAGCTTCAGCTCGCGATTGATTTCGGCCAGCAATTGCAGAACCGAGGCCGTGGTCTGTGGGTCCAGGGCACTGGTGGCTTCGTCGCACAGCAGGATTTTCGGCTTGGTCGCCAGGGCGCGGGCAATGCCGACACGCTGCTTTTGACCGCCAGACAATTGCGCCGGGTACTTTTTGGCGTGGTCGGACAAACCGACCCGAGCCAGCAATTCGGCCACACGCCGATCAATGTCAGCACGCGACAGCTCACCGGCCAGGGTCAGTGGCAGCGCGACGTTGTCGGCAACGGTCTTGGACGCCAGCAAATTGAAATGCTGGAAGATCATCCCGACCTGTTGACGGAAACGGCGCAAACCGTTGGCGTCGAGCGCCGTGACTTCTTCGCCGTCGACGATGATCTTGCCGCCACTGGAGTTTTCCAGGCGATTGATCAGGCGCAGCAGGGTACTTTTTCCCGCACCGGAATGGCCGATCAGGCCAAAGACCTGACCGTTCTCAATCGTCAGACTGGTCGGGTGCAGGGCGGGAATTTCCTTACCGGCGACGCGGTAGGTTTTATGGACGTTTTGAAACTCGATCACGTAGCGAACCTTGTGGGGCGCGTTAGAAAAGGATCAGCGGTTAGCCGGGCGCGCATTTTAGCCTGTCCGTATAGAGGTTCTTAGCATTTATTTCGCATTCAACCAGCCATTTGGCAATAACGCGATCAAAGGTCAGATAAAAGGAACGGTCAAAAACGTCATCAGTCACTACTAAGGCCACTCGAAAATAGCCCGAGGAGTTATGCCTGATGAGTACCAAGAAGCCTGCCGCCCCCAAGAGCGCACTGGCCGGGACCGATACCCTGGACCGCAGCAATACCAACGCCAAACTCGATAGCCTGGAAAAATTCCGCTCCGACGCCACCGATCAGGCCTTGCGCACCAATCAGGGCGTGAAGGTGGCGGATAATCAAAACACCCTGAAGGCCGGGGCCCGCGGGCCTTCGCTGCTGGAAGACTTCATCATGCGTGAAAAAATCACGCACTTTGACCATGAACGCATTCCCGAGCGCATCGTTCACGCTAGGGGCACGGGTGCCCATGGCTACTTTCAGTCCTACGAGAACCATAGCGTGCTGACCAAGGCGGGTTTCCTGCAGGACCCAAGCCAAAAAACGCCGGTATTCGTTCGTTTTTCCACCGTGCAAGGCCCTCGTGGATCGGGCGACACGGTCCGGGACGTACGAGGCTTCGCGGTGAAGTTTTTCACCGACGAAGGCAACTTCGATCTGGTGGGCAACAACATGCCGGTGTTTTTCATTCAGGACGCCATCAAGTTTCCTGACTTCGTGCACGCGGTGAAACCCGAACCTCACAATGAGATACCCACCGGCGGCTCGGCCCACGATACGTTCTGGGACTTTGTCTCGTTGCAACCGGAATCGGCGCACATGGTGATCTGGGCCATGTCCGACCGGGCGATCCCGAAAAGCCTGCGCAGCATGCAGGGGTTCGGCGTTCACACTTTTCGCCTGATCAATGCCGAAGGAAAATCACGCTTCGTCAAATTCCACTGGCGTCCTACGGCCGGGACTTGTTCGCTGGTGTGGGATGAAGCGCAGAAACTGGCGGGCAAGGACACCGACTACCACCGTCGCGACCTCTGGGAATCCATCGAGATGGGGGACTACCCGGAATGGGAGCTCGGCGTACAGGTGATCGAAGAGGAAAACGAACACGCTTTTGACTTCGATATCCTCGACCCCACCAAACTGATTCCGGAAGAGCTGGTACCCATCACACCGCTGGGCAAAATGGTGCTCAATCGCAACCCCGATAACTTCTTTGCCGAAACCGAGCAGGTCGCTTTCTGTCCGGGCCACATTGTGCCGGGAATCGATTTCTCCAACGATCCGCTGCTGCAAGGACGGCTGTTTTCCTACACCGATACGCAGATCAGCCGACTCGGCGGACCGAACTTTCACGAGATTCCCATCAACCGTCCGGTCACGCCGTTCCACAACGGCCAGCGGGATGCGCTACACCGCACCACGATTGATAAGGGCCGCGCCTCCTACGAACCAAACTCAATCGACGGCGGCTGGCCGAAAGAAACACCACCCGCCGCGCAGGATGGCGGTTTCGAGACGTATGCCGAACGCATCGACGCCAACAAGATTCGTCAGCGCAGCGAGTCGTTCAGCGACCACTTCTCCCAGGCACGGCTGTTTTTCCACAGCATGAGCCAGCATGAGCAGGAGCACATCATCTCGGCGTACAGCTTCGAGCTGGGCAAGGTTGAACGGGAGTTCATCCGCGCACGGCAAGTGAACGAAATCCTCGCCAACATCGACCTGGAACTGGCCAAGCGTGTGGCGCAGAACCTCGGCTTGCCGGCACCGAAGGCCGGAACGGTCGCTGTGCCGAAGATTTCTCTGGAGCGTTCGCCTGCCCTGAGCCAGGCCAATCTGCTACCGGGCCATATCAAGACGCGAAAAGTCGCCATCCTTGCAGCCAACGGTGTCGATGGTGCGGCCATTGATGCCATGAAGAAAGCGCTGGAAGCCGAAGGTGCGCACGCCAAACTGCTTGGCCCGACTTCCGCCCCCGTGACGACCGCCGATGGCAAGGCATTGCCAGTGGATGCATCCATGGAAGGTTTGCCTTCCGTAGCGTTCGACGCCGTTTTCGTGCCCGGCGGTGCAGCGTCGATCAAGGCCTTGAGCGCGGACGGCGTAGCCCTGCATTACCTGTTGGAGGCTTACAAACACTTGAAGGCGATTGCGCTGCAGGGCGAGGCGAAGCAGTTACTGGATGTGTTGAAACTGGAAGCCGACGCGGGGTTGATCGTCGGCGTGGATGCCAAGCTGATCAAGCCGTTTTTTGCGGCCATCGGGCAGCATCGGGTTTGGGACAGGGAGCCGAAGGCCAAGGCTGTTCCGGCCTGAAAATTTATAGCGATTGAAAGGCCGTCATCGAGAGCAAGCTCGCTCCTACCGTTGATTTGCAATGAACACAAATCAAACGTGGGAGCGAGCCTGCTCGCGATGCTTTTAAGGTTTTTTGCGAGGGCTGAGCACCATCTGCGCCGGAACGCTGCGCAGGATCTGCCGCTCCAGCTTCAGGTCGAACTCCGGATCGAGTTTCTTCACCCGCTTGCTCAGCAAATTCGCCAACCAGGGGTAATCATCAGTACGCGGAGCCTGAATGCTCACATCACACTGAAAATTCACCACATCGGCGGCGATAGCGTCCAGTTGTCGACGTAATTTGCCCATATCGTTGATATTCAGCGCAACCGTGGTGCTTTCAGCCGTGGGGTCTATGACCTTGGCTTTTGGCTGGGCTTCGGCCGCCTTGAGAGCAGCTTCGGCCTTTTCCAGTTCAGCCTTGCGCGCCTGGGCGATGGCGCCATTGACCCCACCGGTCAGCGCTGGGGCCTTGGGCATCAGCGCTCGAGCGCGACTCAGAGCAGTGGCTGCGGCGTTTACATCACCTTTTTGCAACACGATCTGACTGCGCATCAAATAGGCTTCAGCCAGTTGACGCTGATATTGCTCAAGGGATTGATCGTTGGGCGATTCGGCCTGCAAGGCAGCCAGTTGATCTTCCGCCGTGGCCAGTTCGCTGCTGGCCAGACTTTGCTCAAGCTGTGCAATGGCGGCGGCCCGCGCATCGGGGGCTTCGGTGGCCGCCGGTGGCGTGCTTTGGCAAGCGCCCAGCAGCACGGAAAATGCGACAAGGAGCAGATAACGGGAGGCGAACGACTTCATTCCTGCGACTCTCTATTTGCGCAAAAAACGAGCAAGTCTACACCCCTCGACGGGGCAGAACAAAACTCAGCAGAAACAGCGCGGCGGCCGCCACCACAATTGACGGGCCGGCCG